>JAEEGH010007051.1_pt1 | contig 27209 bp, 22 predicted proteins | sample 9134181 | NCBI WGS metagenome assembly JAEEGH01 (sample SAMN16246544, study PRJNA631951) | gut metagenome | biome: gut microbiome; feature: rumen; material: DP-attached | host: Bos | place: Iran: Karaj | collected 2018-10 | reverse complement strand
CAAGAATGTTACAGAAGCAGCCAACTGGGGTAGTAATTGGTTTATTGATGTAAAGGGCGGGGCTTCTGCGTTTCTTGGCTCTCCACTCGGTTGCGGCGATGTGTTCGATAGACTGAAGCCGACATTATTGGTCGGTCTCGGAAAATGGTTCACTCCTGCAATCGGGGGCAGAGTTGTATTCCAAGGAATGGAGTATAAAAACAGCGAGTTTCATACTCACAAGTTCCAGAACGTTCATGCTGACTTCCTGTATAATGTGACAAGCGGATTCATGCAGGATGCCTATGGCATGTCCCGATGGGATGTGATACCGTATTTGGGATGTGGTCTCATCAGGAGTGAGGAACCTGGCAGAAAATCATTTTCCATGCACTATGGTATCATGGGAAGATTCCATGTAAGCAAGCGGCTCCATCTGACTGCAGAGCTGTCAGGAATGACCGCGTTCCGTAACTTCGACGGCATCGGAGAGTCCAATAAGTTTGGTGATAGCATGCTGGGAATATCCATCGGTGCCTCCGTGACAATAGGCAAGGCAGGGTGGAAGAGAGTTATTGATGCTGCTCCCTACATCAGTCAGAACGAATGGCTGAGAGACTACGCCTTGGGACTGAGGAAGGAGAATCACGAACTCTCCCTTATGCACAATACGGATCTTCGTACCATCGATGAGCTGAAGAAAATCCTGGGTATCGAGGGACTGCTGGAGAAATATCACAACGTCTTTGACAGCTATTCTGGCCAGACACAGGAACGTAAGGCATATCCCAAGAATGACTATTCAGGCCTGAACTCTCTCCGGGCACGGATGAACAACAGGAAATGGGATGGCTCATCAGCTGTTGACCAGGCAGGGTTCCTGACGGATTCTCTCGCATTCTCAGACTCGGAAGACTGGAACGAGTATCTGATATCGATATCACAGGGGAAGGAGGCCATCGGTACTCCTGTGTATTTCTTCTTCCATATAGGCACCTGCAACCTTACGGACAAGTCTCAGCTGGTAAACCTTGATGAGATAGCCCGTATCGCCAAGAAATATGATTTGTATGTCTGTGTTGAAGGTGCTGCTGACAAGGCAACAGGAACTGTCGAGATTAACCGTGGCCTCAGTACTGACCGTGCCAAGTACATTGCCAAGGAACTGTTGAAGCGTAATGTCGATAAAGACCATATCAAGGCAGTCAGTCTCGGAGGCATTCAGGAAAACATACCTGACGCAGCCAGTCGTAGGACGAAGATTCTGCTGTATTACAAGAAATAGTTTTATTCATACGATTAAATATTTTAAATTAAGCATCTTGATAGGCTGGCTCGTGATGGGTCGGCCTATTTCTTTTGTTATAAATAGTATTGTTGAATAATGCAATAATTTGTCAAGAATATAATCATTATACATGAGTAGAATACTAAAAAAACGATAAAAAACAAATAAAAACGAGACTTGTGCCTCAATTTTACATATCTTTTTTATATATTTGCAAAACAAAAATGTATAATTATGGCTAAAAACCTGTTAAATAAGTATGTTTGGCTTGTAGAGACAATCTACAAGGCTGGTAATATTACATTCGAAGAACTCAATGAGAAATGGCTGGATAATGACATGAGTGAGGGGGTTGAACTTGCCCTTCGCACCTTTCATAAATGGCGTATTGCAGCAGAAGAAATGTTCGGCTTAATTATTGAATGTGAACGGAAAGGCGGATATCATTATTATATAGCCAATGCTGATGAGATAAAAAGTGGCAGTCTTCGTAGCTGGCTATTAAATACAATATCGGTTAGTAATTTGTTGATTGATAACCAAAACCTCAAAGAAAGAATATTATTGGAGGAAATCCCTTCCGGCCAAGGTTATCTCTCAACTATTATTGAAGCAATGAAGAAGAACCAGGTGCTACGGATTACTTATCAAAGCTATTGGCGTGAAGAGAGTAATACTTTTAATGTGGAACCATATTGTGTCAAGTTGTTTAAGCAGCGTTGGTACATGTTGGCCTGGAACCCATATTATCAAAGACTGATGATATATGCTGTAGATCGCATATATGGCATGAATATTCTGAGAGACAAAAAGTTCAAAATGCCTGAGGACTTTATTCCATCAGAATTCTTTGATAATTTTTATGGAATTATAGCCAATAATCAGTCGAAGGTAGAGAAGGTGATTCTTAAAGTATCAGCTGGACAGGCCAATTATATGAGATCATTGCCACTCCACTGGACTCAGGAAGAGATTAAACGGTCTGATGAATTTAGTCTTTTTGAACTAAGAATCTGCCCGGAGTTCGACTTCCAGCAGGAGATTCTTTCAAAAGGAGAGGATTTTGAAGTCCTTGAACCTGTTTGGCTCAGGAAAGAACTGGCTGGCAAGATTAAGAGAATGTGGAACAAATATAATAAAGACAATAAATAAGACATGAAAGACTTTGCAGCAATAGATTTTGAAACCGCAAACAACGAACGTAGTAGCGTTTGTAGTGTGGGTATAATAATAGTAAGGAATGGTGAAATCGTTGATAGTTTTTATTCACTGATTCAGCCAGAGCCGAATTATTATAATTACTGGTGTTCCCAAGTGCATGGTTTGACACGAGAAGATACAGAAGAAGCTCCCGTCTTTCCTGAAGTATGGAAACAGATTGAACCATTGATTGATGGATTGCCTCTTGTTGCTCATAATAAGGCTTTTGATGAGAGTTGTCTGAAAGCAGTGTTCCGCTGTTATCAGATGGATTATCCTGACTATGAATTCTATTGTACATGTGTAGCGTCTCGCAAGGCATTCCCAGATGCGGAGAATCATCAGCTACATACTATCTCGGAGTTATGTGGTTATCACTTGGCGAATCACCATCATGCACTTGCTGATGCGGAAGCATGTGCCTGGATAGCTAGGGAAATATTATAAAGATTAACATGAGTAGAAATATGAGAATTATACCACCATTATCTAAAAGAATAAAGGATGAGGTTAATAGGACTGCAATAAGTCTTCGAGAATACATAGGGCTTCTGCATAACGAAGGCTGTTTCGTTATACCTGATTATCAGCGAGGCTATGTATGGGGACAGAAAAAGAAAGAAGAAGAAATAGATTCTGTTACTTACCTAATCAGAACGCTAAAAGAGGCCTATTCTGTAAAAGAAGATGGGAAATATGTTTTTTTACAAGGAATTACTGTTCATGGAACAGAGAATTCGTATGACATCAATCTTGTTGATGGTCAACAACGCACAACTTTCTTTTATCTTTTGTTAAAGTTCCTTGAATACGATGGCGATTTGAGAATTCAATATCAAATACGGAAACAATCTAACGAGTATCTTAGCAAAATTGATTTTTCTTCAATTGATAGAAGTGAAGAAGAAGAGTTTCAAGACATTTTCTTTTTTAAGAGAACGCTTCGTATTTTTTCAAGAGAACTTGATGGCTATGACAAGAAAGATTTCTTGGCATTCATCCTTGATAGTGTAAGATTTTTGTTTGTAATTATACCAGAAGAACAGGCAAAAATTGTTTTTACCATGATGAATGGTAATAAAGCTAAAATGACAGATGAAGAGCTTATAAAAGCGGAATTGCTTAGGTGTGCCTCACGTAAAGATGCCAGAATAAAAGAGGCTGAACATTCTGAGATGAGAAGTCGCTTGGCTCGTGAATGGGATTATTGGTTGCATTGGTGGAATGACGATAATATTATCAAGTTCTTCCGTACAGATGGTAGACAACTTGGTTGGCTTTTGCCGTTAATAACCAATAATTACAAAATTTCTTTTAAGGAATTCAGGGAAAAAATGCTGAATGAGCAAGGTTTAAGACAATCTAAAGCGGTATTTAAAAAACTAAGACTTCTTCAGAAGAGCATAGAAGATGTATATAACGATTCTAAATCGTATAATTACTTTGGGGTTATTCTTTACATTCGAAATAGTACAGAATTAAGGTTCGCTTTTCTGAGGTGGTTCTTTGCTTTAAGTAATCAGAATGAAGAGACTCATAAAAAAACAGAAACAGAACTAAAACGTTATTATGACTGGGCTATTATTGGAGTAAACCATGAGGATATTGTTGCTAATAACATTGAAAAGTACAATGATGCTCGAAGGATTTTCTTAAATGCGATGGAAAGCAATCTGCTATTCTTACAAAACTATGAGGTAGCTTATAGATGGCTATTACGCCAAAATATTAAGCAAGATAATCAAGACCAAAAGAGAAAAGGACGTAAATTTAATTTCAATATAGAACGAGATCGTTCTCTTGAACATATATACCCCAAATCGAAGATTGGTCATAAAAATGATGAGGGTAAACCCCTTGGATGGAATGATGAGGAGTTGGATAAAAAGCATCTTGACGAAGTCAAATTATGGCGAGAAGACATGGTGTGGACATGTCCTGAAGATAAACATGTCTATCATGGGTCAGAACATTGTATTGGAAACTTAGTATTATTATATAGAAGAGATAACTCAAAATTTAATGATGCTGATTTCAGGCAAAAAAACCACTATTTCTTTAGGGATTTGGATGATGATGCTTTTGAAAGCCGTCATCTTATTCACACTACAATGATTTTTTCTGATGTAAGTTGGGAAGATGAAAATACTGGTAGTGCATGGAATAAAGAACAGGTTCCTCGTAGAAAATACGAAGAACTGAAGTGTTTTAATGAAGATTATCCTGAACTTAATGAAAAGAACGATGAGTAATATGATAAGTGGCAATCCGTATTCCCTGAAAGAAATATTTTCAGGTGAAAATGATAAAATAATTATTCCAGATCTTCAACGAGATTATTGCTGGGGTAATCCCTTTTCTAAAGATAGTGAAGAATCACTGGTGGACTCTTTCCTTGAAAGCATCTTTAATGTATATAAACAAAATCCGGACAAGGATATAACTATGGGGTTAATCTATGGATATTATGATGAACTGAAGCCTTATCATCTCCAGTTATGTGATGGGCAACAACGATTAACAACATTGTTTCTGATTATGGGAGTTATTAATAGGTATGTCGATAATAAATACAGAGAATTACTTATATCCAACTTTGAATTGCATGAAGATGATAAAGAACCACACCTGCTGTATGGAATTAGGGAAAGCTCGCTTTATTTTTTAAGTGATTTAACCACACATTACTTTCTAGAGGCAAAAGTGTCATATAATGAGATTAAGTCCCAATTCTGGTTTCTAAATTCTTATAATCAAGATCCAACAATCCTTAGCATATTAAGAGCACTCGATACTATAGAAACTCGCTTGAAGGGTTTTGAACAGATAGAGAAACTAGGCAATTATTTACAAGAACATCTGAAGTTTTTGTTTTACGACATGTCTGATCGTCAAAATGGAGAAGAAACCTTTGTAGTTATTAACACCACAGGTGAGCCTCTATCTGCAAATCAAAATTTAAAACCTCTTGTTATTTTGGATAATCCTAACTATGTGCGAAGAATCCAAAATGTAGATGGAACTATTATAGAACATGATACCGCTCAGGATTGGGAGGAAATGGAAACTTGGTTTTGGAAGCATAGACGCTTAAATAATATAGATACTTCCACAGAGGGCATGCTGGCATTTCTTCACTGCGTCAGGGTTTTAGAAAGCCCTACAGAGACAGAATGGCATCACACCATTGATATAAGTGATGATAAATTCCCTGTTACTATATCAATGAGTAAAATTTGGGGTTGGTTTTGTGCTTATAAAAGAATATATGATTTAGACTATAATAGGTTGTCTGTTCCAAATATACTATATCCCGATCGTCAATCACATTTTACCCAAAAAGACCTCTATTCCATTCTACCTACAATGTTGTATTGCAGTGTAAATGAAGATGCGTCAGACGAAGAAATACAAAGAGTCTACCACCTTTTTGTCAATATGGGGAGATACAGAACGGTAACTCGATCTTCTCAAAATGAAGCAATTAGAGTGCCTGCTTACAGAGCTTGTCTATGGATAAAAAGTCTTCCTTCGAAAGACATCTTGTCTTTCCTTGATGTGGCTTCTTTTGATGTTGATGAGGAAAAAAATAAATTATCATTCTTACAGAAATACAATGATGATTATTCTAAACGTCATCATATAGAGGAATTGTTTGCCAGTGCTGAGAGCTTCAATATTTTTGAAGGAGAAATATCTACGATGGTTAATTGGAGTGAATCGTCACTTGACAAACTAGACTATTATTATAAAAAAATAAAGGAACTTTGGGTTGCGCCTGAAAGCCGGAACAAGCTGCGTCGCGCTTTATTAGCATTCGGCATTAATGGCTATCCTATGCCAACAGGAACCGCAAATATGACATTGTGTTCTAATACTGAATGGCGAATACTGTTTGAAAGGCAAGGTGACCAAATAGTATCCTTTATTAATAGTGGTAGTCTTGATGAAATCATAGACAATCATTGTGATGTAGAATCACCCTATTATCCGATAATACACAATGAATCATATCTTGATTTTTCAAGAGATCATAAGATTCGTGTTCATCCTCAAGGTGTTATTGAATTGATGGCAAAAACAAAAGCAAGTGCAAGTTTCCTCCTATTCCATAGAGGTCAGATATTTGAGAAAAACATGGTTGATATGGGTAAGTGGGATGGATTCTGGGTTTGGTCTGAGGGAACAATGTCGGTATTCTATTCGGGTTGTCACGACTATAATCTTACTTTGGATATGCAGATTCTAGATTTGGGCTATCGAATTGTAGCTTGGATAGATAGAAGACCGGCAAAGCCGTCAGTTAAACCCGAGACCTTAGAAAAGTTAGGGTTCTATTTTGCTGATGGAGAGTGGAGATATCCAGACATATCTGATCCGCAGGTTGCTAAGAGCAAGTTTATAGAATTATCCCACAGTATATTAGAATTATCATCGTTAATTAAATAACAAGATTTTAGGAAAATTGAAATTATATTAGGGTTGTGCCTTAAAACGGCACAACCCTTAATTATTTTTGCATCAGATTTTCAAATTGATGTATTATGGATGACTATATGTTTGGTGAGAAACCCAAGTGGAAAGATGAATACTGGAGAAAAGTAGCCCATGCTGGTTATGCAGAAGTGTCGTATGAAGATGTTTGGAGTCTTGATACAAGACTTGCTCGTATTATTTCCGTTCATCTTAGGGCTTTTTTGAAAGCTCAAAAGGGACCTAATGGGGGATGCCCTGGAAAATTGGCAGAAGGATGTAGTGCAGGAGAAGGCCACAAGAAATGGTTGGCAATCATCCGTAAGATGCTTTATGCTTTTGAAGAATACCAATGGTGTATAGGTGGTAACGACTTTGATATGCTTCCCGTAGAGAAACAGGAAAAGATAAAAGAAGGAATGCAATTATTTATTGATTATTATAGAGACTTATGGATATGACAGTACAAGAAATATTCGAAACAACGGCAGTAAGAGACATCGAGATAGAAATCTTAAACCTCCAACATGCCAATGAGAGAAAACATTATGATGGCCCAGAAGGTTTTGCAATTGAACATCTTTTGGGTATAAGATGCCATCTGTTGAATAGTATGTTTGTGCTTGATAAGAACTACAAGCAATTGCTTGCAGAGTTCAACGAAGCGTTAAGTTTACAAATGATAGAAATGCGTAAGCGTGCTATATCATTATATCAGGTTGTGTCAGAGTCTGGACAAACCGGTGATTCAGAGATTGTCGGAAAATGTTTCCTTGGTTATGAGTATTCCAAGATCCATCCTGTTCAAACTATGAGGGCTAAAAAGATGTGGGCTGTTTTGAATGGGTCAATTGATAACTTTATTCCGCTATATGAAGATGGAGTTGATTCATTTAGGATTAATAACTGGGGAGGTGATTCGTCGATACCTTCTGAGAATATGATGCTGTATTTAGACGAGAAATTGGATAATTGGAATGAAGGACTAGATAGGGAAATGACAAAGGACATGCACCTAATTCATCCATTCCACAACCTGTTCAGCCACATGGATTTCTCTATCTTCGATTTGTTATGGGTGCGAGACTTTAATGTTGAGCTAACTGTTGAGATTGACTATCACTCGTATAAGAATGATGATTATGGTGATGATCTAGATTGGGGAAAATGTGATTATTTTGACTGAGAAATGCATTTTTTCTTAACATACGCCCCATTTGGGCACATCTTGACATTATCTTTGCATCGAAATCAATGAATAAAGGTATTTTATGGTGACATCAAGACAAAAACAGAAAAAAATGGATTTGCTCTCAGCTGTAGAGCATATCGTTGATAAAGCTAAGGATTCACAGTTGAATTCTGAGTTTTATCGTAGAGCTGATAAATATATAAAATATGTATCGGACAAACTTGATTTGACAAAGGAGCAAAGTGTCATGTTGGCACTATTTATAGACAACAGCGAGGATAGCAGTATTACTATCAGCGATTTCAGTAAGTTTGTCGGATGTCGTACAACCCGTATAATCCGATATATGAATGATATCGATGTTTTAGAGAAGCGTGAGTTTGTTCGCTGTTGCCGTGATAGACGTGGTATCTCATACCGTGTTCCATTGGAAGTAGTAGAATCATTTAAGCATGATGAAAAATACGTTCCAGCTGATTGCTCTGGTCTAACTTGTAATCAGTTGTTTGGAATGATTGAAGATATCTTTGATATGCGTCATGATGACGAACTCAATTATGAAGGAATGTGTGAAAAAATCAATTACCTACTTGACTGTAATAAACAACTTCTTTTTGTCCAGAAATTGAAAAGTTATAATTTTTGCGAAGATAACGAACTATTGTTGATTTTGTTTTCACACCTCTTTGTGAATAACAGTGATGACAATATCGGATATCATGACCTAGAATTCATTTATGGAAGAGAAGAAAGAAGACTATGGAAAAGTGTAAAAGGTAGTCTCAATGAAGGTAGTCACACCTTACTTGAAGCAAAAATGATTGAGTACAATAATGATAATGGCTTTGTCAATAGGGAATCATTTAAGATGACACAACAGGCTAAACGTGACCTTTTTCAGGAATTGAATCTTTCTTCGATGATTGAAAATCAAAAGAAGGGTGACGTTTTAAAGGCTAAAGATATTGTGGAGAAGAAGCTCTTCTATGATGATTCTGTCCAAAGTCGAATTATAGAATTGGGACAACTGTTGGATGATAAACAATACAAAGTTATTCGCTCCAGACTGAAGGATTCCGGTTTCCGTTGTGGCTTCACCTGCCTTTTTTATGGAGAACCAGGAACAGGAAAGACTGAGACAGTCCTTCAATTAGCACGTCAGACAGGAAGGGATATCTTACAAGTAAATATCTCTGAGATTAAAAGTATGTGGGTAGGTGAAAGTGAAAAGAATATCAAGCAGATTTTTGACTCCTATCGTAGAAAGGTCGAAGAATTTAAGATTACTCCGATCTTACTGTTTAACGAGGCTGATGCTATTATTAGTAAACGTCAGGAAGGTGCAGAACGTGCCGTTGACAAGATGGAGAATACCATCCAGAATATCATATTACAGGAAATGGAAACATTAGACGGAATCCTTATTGCAACTACAAACTTGGCACAAAATATGGATAAAGCATTTGAACGGCGTTTTCTTTATAAGATTAATTTTACTAAGCCGACATTGGATGCCAGAATCAGTATATGGCATGAAATGATTCCAGCCCTATCGGAAGATGATACTCGCATGCTTGCTACAAAGTACGATTTCAGTGGCGGACAGATTGAGAACATTGCTCGCCACTACACAATTGACAGTATCTTACATGGTACAGCAGGCAATGCATTTGAAACGCTAACTTTACATTGTGACAACGAACGTATAGAGAATAAGACAAATAAGAAGAAAATAGGATTCTAATGGAGAAATTTTTCAATGACACGGAACTGATGCCCCAAAAAGGAAGTAAACCAGAGATTGAGGAATTGATATCCCAAATTATCAATGAATCAACATTAATTCATTTGGGGAAGCAGGACTTGAATTACCTATATCGGGAAAAAGAAGTCCTGAAACGTAGGATCTATTCGTTCCCTCGGGAAAATGAAACTCGTATGGAGTCTGTCCTACGGGAAGTATTGGATTATTCCCTGGTTGATTTCACGAGGTATAATCGGGTCATATTGTTGATAAAGACATCTTCTAAGATGCCATTACTGATGAATGAACTTGGATTCGTGAATGAAATCATCAAGCAATTCCCAGAGAAAGTAGAGGTCAAATGGGGGTTGGGCTGGGACAATACCATTGACGACAAGGTATTCTTGATGATAATTTGCAGTTACTGATAATCGGAAAATGGCTATTTCACAAGGCTTGTGAGTGATAGTTGTTTTGTGATAAGTGAAATAGAAAGTAATTTTGTGGCAAAAACAGAAAGCTTATGAAGCAAGATATGCAAATCAAATCCTTATTGAAGATTATTTCAGAAGGAATATATGAGAAGCAGCACATTCTGGCAATGTCGTTGCTTTGCGCTGTTGCAGGTGAAAGTATCTTCTTGTTAGGTCCTCCTGGCACGGCTAAGAGCCTTGTGGCCAGACGGCTAAAACTAATCTTTCGTGAAAGTAAATCCTTTGAATACCTCATGTCTCGCTTCAGTACGCCAGATGAGATCTTCGGTCCTGTTTCCATTTCTTTATTAAAGAATGAAGACAGGTATGAACGTGTAGTTGATGGATTTCTTCCTACTGCCGATGTGGTGTTTCTCGATGAAATATGGAAAGCAGGCCCATCTATCCAAAATGCATTGCTGACGGCCATCAACGAAAGAATCTTTCAGAATGGCCGCAACACCATCAACCTCCCGATGAAAGCATTGATAGCGGCAAGTAATGAACTGCCTGCAGAGGATGAAGGGTTGGAGGCCTTATGGGATAGATTCCTCGTTAGAATGGTTTCTAATTGTATCAAAAGCGAATCCATGTTTTTCAAGATGATTAGGCAAAAGCCTACGAAAACTGTCGAGGTTCCCTTTGACTTGCAGTTGACTGAGGAAATTTACCATGAATGGCAGGCGAAGATAGATGAGGTTTCTATTCCGGATGATATCTGCAATGTTGTTTCATACATTCGCAAGTTCTTAAAAGAAGAGTCCAAAAAAGAGAATGTCAACGAAATGGATTTCTATATCTCTGACCGTCGATGGAAGAAGTGCTTCCATTTGATGCAGGCCTCCGCATTTCTTAACGGACGCAAGACTATTGATGTGACTGACATTCCCATATTATTTTCTTGTCTATGGAATAAAGCAGAAACAATTCCGACTATCATAGACATTGTAAGCCGTAGTATTACAGCAGTTATTGATTTCAATATAGAGAAACAGGCTAAGGAAATTGAGACTGCTCTTAAAAAGAGTTCACAGGTAGTGGCACCGATAAGCCGAGTGGCAGACGATGAGTATAAACTTGTAAATTACTTCTATTATCAGCTACGTAATCATCCTAATGGAAAATGTCTGTTCTTCAAACCGGACTATAGTCATGTTGATATTCATAGGTCTATGGATGGCATTCTGTTCTATGACCAGGATAAAAAAGCGTGGATAGTCCATGCTATCTATACAGGTACTCCGTATGATTACAAGACCAAGGCTGGTGCAAAATCGATGAAAGTTAAACTAACGAAATGTCAAGGTGGCATCATTATCAATGGTACGGCTTATGCCTTTGAAAGGAAGACCAACCAAGACGGTTTGGGTCTATTCGACAGTCCTGGCATTATTCCAGCTAATGTTGCCACAGTCACTCTGAATGTCATTCAGAACGATTTACGTCCCAAACTGACTCAACTACAGGAAATCTTTTCTAAAACCAAACATCTATTCCTTTCGGATGATGATTTGACTATCGTTAAGAAGTGTATGGTCAACTGTGACAAAAGGCTAAATGAACTACAAGTAAAAGCCACCAATGCAGAATCACTTATATGAACATCGAAACAGACATAGCAAAGAAACTTCAGGAGTATGATGATGCTTTCGACTTTTACATGGATAGAGGTCGGATGCCAGATACTGTACCTCCAGAAGACTTGTTAGGTGGTTTCCTGAAGCAGACAATTGATGAGAATCCGCAGCTTGAAAGCCAGGATCCATTATGGAAGGAATTGCTGAAAGAAGAGGTGATGAAGTTCCTTGAAGCGATGCTGGAGCTTTTCCAACCGATAGAATTGGCTCATCAACGGGAGAAAGAATATATCATTTCATTTGCCGATGCTGACATAGACCAGAAAAGGGACATGTGGAATAATGTATATGGTACTGTCACCAAGGAATACTCCCCTGAAGAAGTCAATATAGATGGCTATGTCGAACAAATGAAAGACCAAAATCTTGATGCTGTATTCGCTTCTTTCTTGACTGATTGGGACAAAGCTTGTGATGAACTTGCCCGTAAGAAGAAAATAGAAGTCATCGAGTTTAATAGGGAAAGATGGGAAAAAGGGGTCAAGGAACACGGAAATGCAGACTTCAAGCAGAGAAAGAAAATTGAGAAAATATTTTTTTCCTATCCACAATTGGTTGATATTGTCCGTATCATTGGAAGAGAACAGCCTGAACGGAATGACGAATTTGACGAGACTGTAAAAAGCTATTTGCCAATTTTGCCTTCGCCGCCAGCCCCAGCTGTTGAAATAGAACAGGTCTCTTTAGGCAATGACTTGCAGCATCTGCTCCCAATGGAAACTACAATTCTTGCGGATAAAGATACAGAGGATCTGTTTTACCTTAAATATGCTTCCAGTCAGTTACAATTGTTTGCCAATAAGCCTAAACTGGAAAACGTTTTGAAGACCGAGAAGAAACATAATAAAAAGCCGAGACTTGAAAAAGGTCCAATTATTGTTAGTCTAGACACCAGCGGCTCAATGTCTGGAAAACCGGAAACAGTTGCCAGATGTCTCTTACTCCAGCTTCTTAGGATGGCCAAGAAACAAAAGCGGAAGTGCTTTCTTATTACCTTCTCAGTCAGGGCAGAATGTATGGACTTGTCTCGTCCTGGTTCATGGAGCCGACTAAGCAGATTCTTAAACAACCCATTTACTGGAGGGACAGACGGGGAAGAAATGATAAAGAATGCTTTGAAAATGCTAAATACAGATAATTATTCGATGGCAGATGTGTTGATAATAAGCGATTTTTACTTCCCAAATCCCAGGCCGAAGACAAGGGAACTAATGGAAATTGAGCACAACAAAGGTACTCGGTTTTATGGCCTTCAAATTGAAAGCACAGTATCTGGATATGATGATGTATTGGATAAAATATGGAAAGTATGACAAAAAGAAAGCCTCTATACTGGATTAACCCAAACTTCCGTCTGAATTTTCCTTCTTTCAGTGTAGAATGGCATCTATGTGATGCATCTGACCTGGAGTTGGATTTGATGTATGGCAAACATAAAAGACTAATGTACGGAATAGAAACAAATTGTGTTCATGTTATTGTCAGAGATGGCAATACAGGATTGGATATACTATATACTGATCAAACTAAATTTGAGAATATGCGACTTCAAAAATGGCTTCGGGAAACTATACGTGACCATATTGTTCTGAGAGCTAAGGATGTCCTACCCAAAAGGTTACATGAACTTGAAAACCTTCACGGATTAAAATCCAATGGTATTGCCGTGAAAAAACTTAGGAAAGGCATTCTTGGGCAGTGTACACATTCGAATTATATCTATCTTTCTCCCATTATCGCTATCTTTCCTAATAGACTGATGGATGTCGTTATTCTACACGAAATGGCTCATATGAAACATCATCATCATCGGAAGTCCTTTTGGGAATATCTATCTGTGCTGATTGGAGAGGACGCAAAACGTCAAAATGAGATACAGGATATAGCTGTCTCAAAATATTGGGAATTTTACGTTTTTCTGATGAAATAATAAATAATTCAGGCTTCTGCCTTGAATTGGCATATCTTTATCTTAGCTTTGCAATCTCATTCGTATATATAATAAAGTTCTCATGTTTTACAATTACAGAAATAACAAATATGGAAAGTATTAATAACTTCGTACATCTTCATGTACATTCACATTATTCTATTAATGATGCCATTTCAAGTGTCAAACAACTTGTGGACAAGGCTATTGAATGTGGTATGCCTGGTATTGCCCTGACAGACCATGGTAACATGTATGGCGTTAAGGAACTGTTTGATTATGTTAATCGAATCAACAAAAAAAGAGAGAAGAATGGAGAAGAGCCTTTCAAGGCCATCCTCGGATGTGAGTTATACGTTGCAAAGAATGGCTGTAAGGAGCAGAAAGAAGGTGTAAAAGACTTTGGAGGTTACCATTTGACTGTCCTAGCGAAGAACTTGCAGGGCTATAGAAATCTCATCAAGATTGTTAGCAATTCATGGACTGATGGTTTTTATGTTCGTCCTCGTACAGATCGTAATGAGCTGGAAAAATATCATGAAGGATTGATAGTTCTGTCTGGATGTCTTGCAGGTGAAGTCCCTGTAAAACTGGTAAATGGTGATGTTGATGGTGCCCGAAAAACCATTGAATGGTATCGTCGAGTGTTTGGTGATGACTATTATTTGGAATTGGAACGGCATGAAGATACTGCCCCTTCAGCCATTCTAAATCGTGAGGTATTTGAAAAACAAGTATTTGTTAACAAGGCTCTTGTTGAGATATCAAAGGAATATGGTATCAAATTGATTGCGACCAATGATGTCCATTATATGGATCAAGTGGATGCGGATGCCCAAGACCATATGCTTTGTCTTGCGACAGGGAAAGAACTGAATGATCTCTCACGAGTTCGTTATACTATGCAGGAATGGCTTAAAACGCCAGAGGAGATGAGCAAGTTGTTCACTGACATACCTGAAGCTATTGATAATACTATGGAGGTTTTCAACAAGATTGAAACATACAGCTTGAATCATGTCCCAATGCTTCCTTCATTTCCTATTCCGGAAAATTTACAAGCAAAGGGTATCAGAAATGATTCGGAATATCTGGCTTTTTTGGTTGACAAAGGAGCAAAAAGAATTTATGGAGATGCCCTGTCTGATGAAATTACTAATCGGCTTGACTTTGAACTGAGTGTCATCAATGAATCCGGCTATCCAAGATACTTCCTAATAATGCAGGACATAGTCAACCATGGGCGTAATGAATTGGGGGCAGTGGTTGGCCCTGGACGTGGTTCTGTGGCTGGTAGCCTTGTAGCGTATTGCTTAGGTATCACAAAGATTGATTCCCTAAAATATGACTTACTATTTGAACGCTTTATGTGTCCAGGTAGAAATTCGATTCCTGATATTGATGTGGATTTTGATGATAAAGGAAGGCAACGTGTGGTGGAATGGTTAAAAGAGAAGTATGGCAAAGACAATTCTGCACATATCGTCACATTCTCTAGGATGCTCCGTGAAAAGACGTTCAAGGAGATGGCTCGATTGGAGAAAGTTCCAAAGAAGTTGGCAGATAATTTGTATAATGCTATACCGAGCGATTGTTACTATTTATCACTGAAAACTGCCATTCAATTTACGCCGGAGCTTCAGAAATATGAAAAATCTGACATCGCTATTCGGAATGCCATTCATAATTCGATGAAACTGGAAGGTATTGTAAAGGGGATTGGTGTTCATGCTTGTGGGCTAGTTTTTAGCGATACTCCGATAAGCGACTATGTACCTGTATGTGTAGAAGATGATCCATATCGGGAGGGCGAAAAGTTGCATTGCACACAATATGATGGTTTGACTGTTGAATCTACTGGCTTGGTTAAATGGGATTTCTTAGGCCTTATTGTCCTTGGCCAAATAAAGGATGCGTGTTCTGCAATAAAAAAGAACCGAGGGTTAGATGTCGATATGGATAATCTTCCTCTTGATGATACGAACACTTTCAAACTCTTCCAATCTGGTAAGACTACTGGCGTGTTTCAATTTGAATCTAAAGGTATGCAGCAATATCTCAAATATATGCATCCTACAGTGTTTGATGATCTCGTACTACTGAATGTTATGTATCGTCCAGGCCTGATGGATTGGATTCCAGAAATGATTGAACGTAAAAAAGGCAGGAAAACAATAAAATATGCGATCCCAAATATGGAGAGGTATCTGAAGGAAACCTATGGATTAGTGGTATATCAAGAACAGATTATGTTGCTCTCCAGTTTATTGGCCGACTTCAATAGAATAGAGAGGGATAATCTTCGTAAAGCCCTTGGAAAAAGGAAACAGGATGTACTTCCCATCATGAAAGAAAAGTTTTTTTCTGGAGGCAAGAAGAATGGCTATAAAAAATCAGTATTGAAGGAGATTTGGGAGAGCTGGGAATTGTTAGGTTGCTATGCATTTAATAAATCTCATGCAGTATGCTATACCTGGATAGCTTATCAGACTGCATATCTTAAAGCGAATTATCCTGTTGAGTATATGGCTGCAATCATGGAATCCCGTAAAACCAATAAGCCAGATCTAAACATGCTGATAAAAGAATGTAAGCGCATGGGGGTAAACCTTGTTTCATCAGATTTAATTGGTAAAGATGAAATACAAATAATTGGGGATGAAATACATATTGGAAAGAAACTAATGAAATAATTTTGTCTTATGCCTATGATCACCTACATATCAAACTCTAATCACTACAACGAAGTGCTTTCACGTGTGATGCAAGTGAAACATTCGTTATGGATAGGGACGGCAGATATTAAGGATTTGTATATAGAGGAGAACAGAAAGGCTATTCCTTTCTTGGGTGTGTTGGCTAAACTTATTAAGAAAGGTGTGGCTGTAAGGTTGATACATGCAAGGGAGCCTGGGCCAGTTTTCAGGGAGGAATTTGACAAGTTCCCTATATTATATGATGGGTTGGAAAGAGTGCTGTGTCCCAGAGTGCATTTTAAGATTATGGTCTTTGATGGTAAGGAGGCGTTTATTGGCAGTGCCAACCTCACTGGTGCCGGCATTGGTATGAAAGCTGAGGGCACTCGTAACTTCGAGGCAGGTATACTAACGGATGATCCTGAAATAGTAGAGCAAGCCATGAACCAGTTCGATGAGGTTTGGATGGGAAAGTATTGTAAGACCTGCAAGCGTCGCGACTTCTGCCCAGATCCGATATTAGGGAAATAATCACATCCAATTTTCACTATTTCTTTAGGTGTGCCTCAAAACGGCACACCTTGCTTTTACCTTTGCGCAATGATTACAAATTAAATGAAATGCAATGAAAGAGATTAATGACGTTTATCCTGTAACTATCATTGATGATAGGTATGCTGGCTGCTATTCTAGCGGTAAGTACTTGGCTTTTAATCTGGAAGCATGGGATGTGCCTAAAGGCGTTTCATGGGGTGGGGACGTGGATTGTGCTGGATTCTGGGCAAACGAAGCCTCCAATTATGTCATCGGTAAAGGCAATACGCCTGATAGGGCATATCAAGACTTGGTGGAAAGAGTCAAGATTACGGAAAGAGAATCAAAAAAGGAGAATCCCCATCTCGACCCAAAGAAAACATTTCAAGACTTTATCGAGGGCGAGAGCAACAAATTTGCACGCAGGATTGGGCTCTCTATAGCCGAGAGTCTTGATATGTATAATACGTTCTTTATCTATGGCCCTTCTGGATGTGGCAAGACCCACCTTGTTAATGCCATGGGCTTGCGCTATAAGGAACTCAATCCGCTGAAGACTGTATTGTATGTGACAGCTCGGCAATTCCAGAATGAATTCACAGACTCTGTTCGCAAAAACACCACAAGTAAATTTATCAACTTCTACCAATCGGTAGATATGCTGATCGTTGATGATATTCAGGAATGGATGAAGGCTCCTAAGACCGCTGAAACGTTTTTTCATATTTTCAACAACCAGGTAGGTTGTGGAAAGCAGATTATTTTGGCCTGCGATCGTCCTCCTGTTGATTTGGATGGAATGGAAAAACGTCTGCTCACTCACTTTTCTAGTGGAGTAGTTACAGAGTTGGAAATGCCTAATGAACAATTATATATCGATATACTCAATGCCAAGTGTAAACAAGACAATATAAAGATTCCTGCCGAAGTTCTAAACTTTATTGCGAAGAAGGCAAAAAGTGTATGTGATATAGAAGGTATAGTGAACTCGTTGAACGCCTATTCCATCGTCCAAGATACCATTATCGACTTGAATCTGGCTGAACGTTTGATAAAAAACATTGTAGTATGAATAACGATTTATTTCCATTGACAATTATTAGGGATCCTTTCGATGGAATGTTCTCCGGTGGGAAGTATCTGGCAATTAACCAGAACTACGATTCGATTTCTCCTTATATTGACGAATATAAGGATTATAGTCAAATATGGTGGGAGAATGAGAGTCATAAATATATAATAGGTATAGGAAGAACAGCTGAAGAGGCCCAGCAAGACTTGTATAATAAGCTGTTACCCAAAGAGGATAGTAAGATGGAGAAATATCTCATCTTGGACTTTGATGGTGTGCTGAATACTAGCAACTACCAAAAACGTATGATGAAAGACGGGATAGATGCCTATGATGAATATGGCCCCATATTTGATCCACAGGCCGTTAATTATCTGGAGCAGATTATCTGTCGAACCGGTTGTAAAATTGTTATCTCTTCTACTTGGCGCAATGAGGGAATTGACAAAATGCGGAAGATGTGGAAGGATAGAGGTATGCCAGGGGAAATCTATTCAATGACTCCTATTTTGCTCAGCACCACCTTCCAAGACCCTATGAATGGTAAGTCGCTTTCGGCACCATCTAAGATGGCAAAAGCTTTGGAGATAGATATGTGGTTGCAGAAACATGCCTCTAAAGATGCCCATTATGCCATAATCGATGATGAATACATCCATTTGGGAGATGAGGATTATATCCACATGTTTAAAACAGACGATCAAATAGGACTCAGTATATACCAAGTGAGTCAGGCTGTTTTAGCTCTTAATGGTAAACATGAAGAAATGACTAGTGAATATTAAAAATATGAAACTGAAAGAATTATTTGAAAAGTACACATTCGACGAGATTTTACCGTATCTCAAAACAATTGATCCTGAGAAAGAGGATTCGATGTACCAATTCCGTGAAGCTTTCGATTTGTTGCTTCGCACAGATGCTTCTACAGGAGAATGCGGTAAAGTACAAATAGAGTGGTCTGATGATGAGGAAGAATCTGATAGGTTTATTACGGTAAACCATCTTGCTGGAGATTATTGGGAAAATGGCTTGGCAAAAGAGATTGTAATTTCTGATGACATATGTCTCAATGAAATGGAAATATCTGCTCATTGCCTTTGGGAAATCACCTTCTACGACATGGGCAATAAGCCTGATGAATATGAAGATAAAGTATTTGAGATTCCCCCAAAGCCTAAAAACAAATATGAAGAGGCTCTCTACAAACTGCGTTTAAGTAACTGGAAACATTCTACCCCTCGTAAATATAGAAGTAACTCCATGCCACTATGTACAGATGTAGAGTATTGTATGAAAAGGGTATGGGTTAGAAAAAATCGAAGCAAGCGTAAACGTGACTATAGGATAAAGTGTAGGGAGAAATATCTAGAGAAGCATGGGCAACGCGAAAGATTTATCATGAAACTAACTAGTTGTGGTGCTTTCAGACGTGATGAGGTAGAATATCTGCATCAGGTGAATAGTGGTCAATACTATCCATACGTATCCCGTACATGGGACGGCAACAACAGAATAGGCTATATTCTGGAGTCCATAAATAAATATCAAAATATAGACTACTCCCAATTTAATGATGCAATTATTTGTATACTGGCTTCTTCAAAACGACCATTTTTAGAGGTTGAAAGGATGAAACTATTGGATGGTTTACCTGCATCATTAACTGCTTTGACGCTTAAAGTGGGCATAGGAACAAGGGAAGATATGGAACATGAAGTGGAAATGCTGCTCTTTCTAAACACACTATAATATGGAATATGATACCGTCGATTGTTAAACTATGCAAAAAGTGATTGTAAAATGAAGATTTGCACTTTAGCTTAGACATGTTCTTCGTATTAGGTATTATAACCAAATAGTGATTTGAGATGGATAATTTGAAAATTAAGTTGGCAATTGTTGGGACGAGGAGCCCAAAACTGAGTTACAAAGAATGGGAGATTTTACTTCTCCAGGAGGTTTCTCCAAGCGATCTTTCACTTATTGTCTCTGGTGGCGCTACAGGTATTGATACTTATGCAAAACTTTTTGCTGGCCGTCATCACATTCCGTTGATGGAGTTCCTTCCTGATTACGCAAAGTTCGGGAAACAGGCTCCGCTACGTCGCAACACCCAGATTGTGAAGGAGGCAACTAAAGTAATAGCCTTTCCCTCTGCAGAATCTCGTGGCACATTTCACTCTATCAATGAAGCTCGCAGAATGAGAAAATCGCTTGTTGTTAAGCAAATCTGACTTTCATATCGATGAAGAAAAGTTAATTTCTTCATCGATTAAAACCATTTATCAAGTATTATTCGTAAATTTGCGTTTAGAATGTCAAATATTGAGTTGAAGTAAAGAGCAATTAAATGCATGTATGAATGATAGTCAGTGAAGAGTTCCCAGAAGCAAAAGCCATAGTCGTGAGTGGCGACATCCACGGTGATTTCACTCAGCTTGTCTTTAAATGCTGTATGCAATACGGCATGAAAAATACTCTTGTTATCGTTGCTGGTGACTGTGGTTTCGGCTTTGAGCGTCTTGGCTATTATGAGAATCTTTATAAGAAATGTCGCAATCGTCTAACAAAAGCTAATAACTGGCTGGTGTTTCTCCGTGGCAATCACGATAATCCTGCATATTTCAATGATGGACTCATCAAACACAAAAGATGGATGACAGTACCTGATTATTCTGTGATTAAAGCTTGTGGACATAGTATTCTCTGTGTTGGTGGTGCCACTTCTGTTGACAGGTTGTATAGAATCATGGATAAACGATGGCATCCTGTCAAGGCCGATGATCCGCTGGCTCCCAATGTCTATTGGCCATGTGAGCATCCCGTTTATGATGAGGTGAAGTTAGAAGAGATTGTCAAGACCTTTACTATTGATACGGTCATCAGTCACACGGCACCTTCGTTCTGTGAAATGACATCCCATCAGGGATTACATGACTGGGCCAGTCGCGATGAGGACTTGTTGGATGATGTAAAGTACGAGCGTAAAGTGATGGACAAACTGCTGTTATTCCTAAATGACAAGAAACAACCGCTTCGCTATTGGTACTATGGCCACTATCATCAGAGTTGGCATAATGAAATTGATGGTGTAAAATACCATATGCTTGACTGTATGGAATTGATTGAAATAAAAAACGAAAACTTATAATATATGAAGATTACGATTCATCGTGGTACAGACCAGATTGGTGGTTGCGTCACAGAATACGAGTATAAAGGTTGGCGTCTGTTTGTCGATTATGGCGAAGAGCTACCTGGTGGCCCCAAGACAGGAGAAATACAAGTCGAAGGTTTGACATATGGCGATTTGTCAAAGAGTGCAGTGCTTATCACTCATTATCATGGCGATCACATTGGCAACATAACCAAACTGTCTGAGTCACTTCCCATATACATGGGTGAAGTAGCTCGTGATATACAATTGGTGTTGTCCAACCATCTGAAGGGCATAATGCCCACTCACAAAGAAATGGTTAGTCTCTTGCAAAGAGCACAGACTTTTAAGGCTGGAAATGATTTTGCATTTGGCCCTTTTGTCATCAAACCTTTGACAGTGGATCATTCTGCCTTTGACGCATACGCATTCAGAATCGAAGCTGATGGTGTGTCTGCCTATCATACTGGCGATTTCCGCTTACATGGTTTCAGAAGTGGTAAGTTCTTCAAAATGCTGAAGCAATATGTTGGCAAAGTTGATTATGTGGTATGTGAAGCTACCAATATCCTCCGACCAAATGCAACCAGCAAGAAAGAATCAGCACTACAGCGTGACTTCGTTTCTTTGTTTAAAGAGAAGAAATCCACTGTGGTCTATCTCTCATCCACCAATATAGATAGACTATTCTCTCTGTATCATGCGGCTTTAGAGGCTGGAAGGCCTTTCTATGTAGATGGATATCAGAAACAAATTATGGATGTTGTTGTCAACAGCAAATCCATGTGGACACAATCCCCATTGTATCAATATGGGAAACATGAACCAGAGCCACTGATGTATCATAGGTTTGATAAAAACCGATTCTTTGTTTCTGACAGTTTCAAAGAATATCTAGAAAAGAAAGGTTATGTACTTATCGCCCGGAGTAGTGAGCGATTTGACGACCTTCTTGAACAAATTCCTGGAGAAAAGCAGAAAGTGTTGTCTATGTGGGATGGCTATGTAAAAGAGGGAACTGAGGCTTATAATGAAAATCTTGCCAACTCTTTGGATGGCGAATTTGATTATATGCATACCAGTGGGCATATTGACATGAAAGATATGCGCGAGTTCTTCCATCAACTTCAACCCAAGGCCATTATCCCCATCCATACGGACAGTCCAGATGAGTTTGCAAAACAGTTCTGCGATAAATGGCCAATTATCAGACTCTATGATGGCCAATCGGTATCGCCAATATCTACATCAAAAGCAGATTCATGTAGAGCTAGGATATTCTGTACCAAGGAGCTTGGAGATGGAACTGTCTATGAAAACAGGGAGGATTGGGAGGATGCTCATGGCCTCGATGTTCAGTCCATTGGTGCTTTCAAGACTAGCGAGGATTCGAAGTTTGCTTTGGGACATACATTATACAGACCTGCAGCTCTTGTAGGCTACGAAATAGAGGACGAAGAAGATTTGTTGCCATCAAAGATACAAACTTTTGATGCCAATAAGAATCTTTTGGCTACCTATACTCATGGTGGGCATCAGCCTGAGGGTGCCAAATATCAGGAAGCATGTCGTTTTGCTGCGGGAGAAAAGGCACTTGCCGTATTTCAGGCACCTTACGATGCTGTTGTGCCAGTAAAAGTAATTGGGCCAATAACGCCTGAGTCTGAAAGAGAAAACTGGGAGCAGAATGACACTAAGGAATATTATGACACTTATGAAGACTATTTGAAGGACTGGGATGACTGGCATTGGGATTCTGTGGCAGTACATCCGTTGGTAAAGTTGAAGTCAGGCCATTACCAGATGACTGATACGGAAACTGTACCAAGAGTCCATCTCTTCCCATACGGTAACACTGATGAATGGGGTGTGACATACAGTGACAACGGGAAAACGCTTAGGCATATCGACAGCAAATGCTTCGTATGTGAGGAATATACGATACCAGAAGGGGTAGAGGTAATTAACTTCCCGTTTATGTGTATCGAAGGCAAGCATCTGCGAAAAATACACCTTCCGAGTACTATAAGACACATGGTAGATAACACCTTCATTGATTGCTATCTTGAAGAACTGGTTCTGCCAGAGGGTATGACTGAGATTCCTGGATGTATGTGTGAGAATTGTCGTGAACTGAAAAGGGTGGTATTGCCATCTACGCTGAAGAAGATTGGTAATGCGGCTTTCTGCCACTGCAAGAAGTTGGAAGATATCGTACTGCCTGATGGATTGGAGGTCATACGGGATGATGCCTTTGGTGATTGTCTGTCTCTTAAGCATCTTGAACTGCCATCTAGTCTGAAATACATTGGCCCTGACACTTTCCTTGGAAGCGGAGTTGAACATCTGTCAAAGTTTGAAAACAAAAGATGAAGATCCTACATCTGTCTGACACTCACGGACTGCATCATCAGATTAATGGTTTACCTGAAGCTGATGTCATCATTCATAGCGGTGACATCAGCCATAATGGTGCTGAGAGTGAGGTGCTCGACTTTCTGAATTGGTACATAGAGTTGCCTTACAAGCACAAGATTTTCATAACAGGTAACCACGATCTTTGCCTTTGGGATGCAGAAGGAATAGAAGATTTACCCTCCAATGTTTATTTTCTACAAGATAACAGCATTAAAATTGATGGCATTAATTTCTTTGGGCTGGGGTATAACCATTCGGAAACACTAGTTCCTGATGATACAGATATTGTAATCACTCACGAACCACCAGTTATGATTCTCGACAAATCTGCAGGAACTCACTGGGGTAATGCTCCTTTGTTGAATCGCATCTTGGAGATAAAACCTCGATACCACCTCTTTGGGCATGCCCATGATGGTTATGGCACAGTAAAACAAGAAGGTATTGTATTTTCAAATGCCGCCTTGCTCGATGACATGAATAGATTAGTCAGAAAACCAAAACTATATGAAATGTAAAAACACCCCATTGTGGAGTGCTTTTACATTATATATAGTCATCGTCCTCGATGATAGTGATGCTCTTCCTCGACATCTGGTTCTGGCACATCTTTGGCTATAGACTTTGCGGCAATGGCCTCTAATTCTGGCTTTTCTTCCTTGGTCGATTCAACCCCATTAGACTTAGCTTCTACCTCACTTTGCGTTGTGTCGATACCCTGTTCTATGTCGAGGGCAATCTTATCAATGCGCTGTGTTATCATTCCAGTAGAACGCTTTACGTCAAAGAGCGTAGTCTTCAGAAAATCTGGACTTTCGTGAAGACTGTTTAACCATGATTTGAGGTAGGCAGCAGAGTCCTCCTTGATATTCTTGGTCATACCGTAGCGTTGTGCAACGAGGGCTGCACCCAGTTCTGCGACAAGTTCTTCTCTTGCATATTCTGCACTGCCAAATGTCTGGCCAGGCTTCAGTCGGTTGAGCTGGTTCTCAGCACCTGTGGAGTGTCCCATCTCGTGAAACAGGTTAGAGTAGAATGACTCGCCGTTGATGAACTGTTGCCTCGTAGGAACAACAATCTCATTCCTGCTGATGCTGAAATAGGCATTGTCACCTTTCACCTCCTTGATGGGACAAATCCAAAGGTTGTCCTTAATCATCCTGTCAACAGGTTCAAAGGAGAACTGTTCTCCTTCCTGCTCGAACTTCTTGGGAGAATTGGCATCTTCGAGTTTTTTCCATAGCTCTGGTCTCGCTTCCTGAAGATTGGTCTGCGCCACATTGAAGACGTTATACACCTGTAGCTTGGGATAGACCTTATATTTGGCTCTCTGCTCTTCGGTCATCTGTTTGTAGTCATCATACTTGATCTTTTCCTTCGTTTCTGGGTCAACGACTGTGAAGACGGTAATAAAGACAGGGAAAGATTTCTCCCCCTTGTTGATTGAGACAACGGGGAGTTTCTCGCCGTCTTTGTCAACGGCAGGAGTACGTCCTTCCTTGCCCTGAGTATAGTTCAAACCCGCAATACGGTCAAATGTAGCCCATACAGGAAGCTTGTAACCTTCTTTCTCTGCATGCATCATTAGAAGGAGGCTGTTCATGCCATTGTACTCACGACCGCTGAGATTCTTGGGCCACTGTGTACTGTTCTCGGAGAACCAAGGCTTCTTCCAGTCGCCCTGAAGCGTCTGGATCTTCTCGATGAGCATGTCAGTGAAACGGTCAAGAGCACGGTCTTCGCTGCTCTTGCCGTCACTATTGTAGTTCTTGTGGTCTTTTGCCATAAGCCAAATTATTGCTGTTTAACCCATTCCTTCAGTTCTGAGACGCGGCAGCTGATGTCCAGTTTGTCATTGTAAACATCAAGCTCCAACTTTCCCTTTACCTCGATACCTGCCTTGGGCACCAACCATTCCGGCTTCTCTGCCTCGAACTGGATAAAGCGAACCCAGGTGTATTCGAAATCCTCACCCTCCTTGGTGGTACTGAAGCCAGAGGTGGAAAGGAACTTCTTACCGTTCTTGCTGTCCTTTACCTCGATCTTATTACCAACCTTACCGAGGAAGGTCATATCTCCCTCGATGATGTCTTTGTCTTCGGGCTTGACCACATTGACCTCAGATGCTTCCATGTTGAGATAGAGGTTATCACCCTTCTTACGGAAGGTGATGGTTCCCTTCAAACCAACACGGTTGTCTTTGGTTTGGATCAGGCTGATGTCATCGCCTAACTGATAGTCCTTGGCAACACTGATTTCAACGGTTTTGTTGATGCCAGACTTTGCCAGGATTACAACACTAACTCCAAAGGTGACGAACTTCGTACCTTCCTTACCGTCACGGACTACAGCGGTACGGCTGACAGTTCCGATTACATTTACTTCTGCTTTAATCATTGTTTTTTGTTTTGATTGTTAAACCTATGTGGATTATGTATTTGTCGAATTATTAAAAGTAATATTATTACCTCCGCATCAGTTGCTCAGTCTCTTGGTTCTCAATGGCCTGGTTATAGTTCTGGGAAACCTGCTGGCTGATGACAATACTGTTGATAATACCTGCTACACGCTGCTGTTTGGCCTCCTGAGAAAGCCCGGAGTCATTAAGAGCCTGTGACAGACGGCTGGTTTCCGCATTTGTCAGGACATGGCTGAACTGCTGCTGACCATTGTTCATGGTCAACGTGGCCATGCCATTCTCAGAGACAGCAATGGTACAGGATTTCATTGTCGGAACCAGACTGCTGATATTGATGACCTTGTTGACGGCAGCATCCGTGGCCGCCTCCAGCTTCTCATCCTCACTCTTGTTGTCAATCTGGACGGCCAGCATCATCAGGCTTGTAAACAGCTGGATAGCCATATCTATGACAGGATCACCATTAGACATGCTGACTCCGCTATCCTCTGAAGAGAGGAGTTTCTTCATCCAGTCATCAGGGGACATGTTCGTATCGATGTTGGTAGCAGTATTCGGATTGAGTGTGTTACCTGCATCCGTGTTGATGGGATTCTCCACCTTATACTTGGCGATAAGGTCATTGCCTTTGTACAGGGCTTTCTGCTGAAGATTCCCTCTCTGGGCTATCTCTGCTAAATAGGCAGCAGGGTCAATGTCCCTTTTCGTTCCGTCGGCAGAAATGCTCTTCACGCCAAAATGCAGGTGCTCTCCAGTGGTTCTTGTGCCGGTGTTACCTGAGATACCGAGCTGCTGGCCAGCATTGACGGTATCTCCAACCTTGACATTGATACTGTCGAGGTGCATATATACGCATTGGTATTTGCTACCGTTCTCCCTGTCATACTCCACGGTGACGGATTTACCTCCTCCAGTATTGGTGTTGTGGTTGACGGCAACGACCTTTCCACGGTCTTCGGTGGTAAGCACAGCTTCATGCTTCGTCTGTATGTCG
>JAEEGH010007049.1_pt1 | contig 27218 bp, 35 predicted proteins | sample 9134181 | NCBI WGS metagenome assembly JAEEGH01 (sample SAMN16246544, study PRJNA631951) | gut metagenome | biome: gut microbiome; feature: rumen; material: DP-attached | host: Bos | place: Iran: Karaj | collected 2018-10 | reverse complement strand
TGTGCCGTGTAACCACGTCTGGCCTTCGGAGAAAGCGGATGGCCAGCTGTTGTAATCAGCGTATTCGGCCCAATCATCACATGATTGCCGATATAAACCTCACGGATATCAAGGATGGTCAGGTTGAAATTGCCTGTGAAGTCATTGCCAATATGGATGTTCTTGCCGCAGTCGCAGCAAAACGTCTTGGCAATCCACACTCTCTCGCCAACACTGCCAAGCATCTTTTTCAGATAGGCGTACTGGGCTTCAAAATCCCTGCCGTCTATGGCATTGTATTCCTCACACCAGAGGATGGCCTGAGTCTTTCGGGCTTCCAGTTCTTCATTGGCATAGCTGTATTCCAGACCTGCCTTCATTTTCTCCATTTCAGTCATATTTCTGCCTCGATTTTTCTAAACTATCCTAAATCTAAGGTGCAAATTTACAAAATCTGCCGCAAATTCACTAACTTTGCCCTGTTAATACAACATAGTTTAAGAGAATAGGCTTATGATAGACCAGATTATTGCATTCAATAAGACCTTCGTAGAACAGAAAGGCTACGAGAAGTATCTGACCAGCAAGTACCCTGACAAGAAGTTGGCGGTACTGTCGTGTATGGACACCAGACTGACCGAACTGCTCCCTGCAGCTTTGGGTCTGAAGAATGGCGATGCGAAGATCATCAAGAACGCCGGAGGTTTGGTGATTTCCGCCTTTGACTCAGCCATGCGCAGCCTCATTGTCGCTATCTATGAGCTGGGGGTGGAGGAAATCATGGTGGTTGCTCACTCTCATTGCGGAGCCTGTCACATGAGCTTCGACCACTTCCACCATGAGATGATAGCTCGTGGCGTGACGGACGAGACACTTGAAACCATCCGCAAGTGTGGCATCAATCTGAATCATTGGTTGGAGGGCTTCAAGGACACACCCGAATCTGTCCGCAAGACCGTTGAGACCATCAAGACTCATCCACTCGTTCCCAAGGACATTGTGGTGAGAGGCTTTATTATTGACTCTGAGACTGGAAAGTTGGAAGAGATAAACTAAAACAAATACGATTATGAAGCATAAAGTAAAGGTAACAGTCATCGACAAGAAACTCTACCCTGAGTTACAGCAACAATATTGTGCTGACCCCAATTCAGGCATGTGTCCCTGTTATAACGTGGGCGATGAGTTCATCTTTGAGCGTGACGAGCAGAACGACCATTTCTGGCATGGCGGCCTGAATACGCTGGTAAAGACAACGGCTGACCCCAAGACTGTAGCTGGTGGCCCGAAGATGCCGCATTGCTCAGAGGCTTGGGATGCCATCTCCCGCTATATCTACACAGGTTTGCAGGGTGGCTCCATCATGAAGGGCTGGATGAAGCATGAAAACGAAATGATTTGCTGCTGCTCTGACGGTACACGCCCCGTGATATTCAAAGTTGAGAGAATAGACGAAGAATAAATGGATTTCCTGCCCAAAGACCCTGCCATATTGGTTTCGAGTGTGAACATGCTTCTGAGAGACGAGGAGTTTGACACGTTGGAAGTACTGTGCTATGCCTTCAGCAGAGATCCAAAGCAGATAAAGGAATACCTCTACAAAAGAGGTTTTGTCTGGAGTGAGCAACAGAAACAATTCAGGCCCATCGGCTACGACCAATGATTACAAAAGACAGCATAGAGACCGCCTATAGCTTTCTGCATCAGAAGCGGAACGTCTATATCCATTCTATCCTTGACTGGCAGAAGGATGACATCGAGTATGCCATCGGTACCTATGTGGATGATATGAGTCCTGAATTGTACGAAGCTATATCCGATGAAAGAAATGACTTCCTGCGAGACCACAAACGGTTTCGAGAGGATATTACTCAGACAGTAGAAAGATTAGAAGAAATGCTATAAAGAGAAGAACTAATATGAAGAAACTGATTACAATTTGCCTATTGGCAACAATGTGCATGGTGGACACATCGGCACAGTCAATCAATAACGAAGTGATTAACACAATCATGGCGCGTCGCTCTGTCAGAAAATATCTGGACAAGCCCGTAGAACATGCGAAGCTGGAGGCCGTTGTCCATTGTGGTATCAATGCACCAAGCGGAATGAACCGTCAGCCTTGGGTTGTCCGCGTGGTGGAAGACCAAAAGCTGATAGCCGATGTAACTGAGGTGTTCAAGTCTAAGAACCCTGAGATGGTGAACCGCGACAAGAACTTCAAAAACATGTTCCGCAATGCACCCAACATCATCTGTGTCTGCACTCCTGCAAAGGGTGGCGGCGAACTGGATGCCGGACTGCTGGGCGAGAACATGATGCTGGCGGCACAGTCGCTTGGCCTCGGCACCTGCTGTTTAGGCGGTCCTGTACGTTTTATCAAGACTGATCCTGAAGCCAAGTTCTTCCTTGACCGCCTTGAAATCCCAGAGGACTATCAGCTAAACTATATCATTGCCATCGGCTATCCCGATGAACAGCCAGAGGCAAAGCCCCGCGATGAAAGCAAGGTCAAATACATCAAGTAATGGATATCAACAACAATAACAAATTATGAAACCAATAACATTTTTATTCGCGTTGGCAGCTTTCATTTTAAGTTCATGCGGCTCTAAAGGTACCAATGAACCACAGAGCAAGATAACCGCAGAAATGGCTTTAGAAGGTGTGAGCAACTACTGCCACAGCGAGTATGACTGGAGCATGGCCAAGGATAATCCTGACATCATGGGCTTACAGATGGGCGAAGAGACCGATTCTGCCTATCAGGTGGTATTCCGCAGTTATACAGGGGCATTCGTCAATTTCTACGTCAATAAGAAAAGTGGCACTACAAGAATGGAAGAGTATGTTCCTACTCTTGATGTAAGAAACGAGGCTGGAACAATTGAATTATTCGATTACCTAAAAAAGAACCAATAATATGAAGTACGTAAAACTAATCTTCCGTCTGCTCTTAGGCTTGTTCATGGTTTACGCAGGCTTTAGTCATCTGACGTTCAACCGTCAGGAGTTTGTGGCACAGGTGCCTACATGGCTACAGTTTAGCCCCGCATTTACTGACTTTGTCGTGCTGGCATCGGGTGTGGTTGAGATTGCCTTTGGCCTTGGCATCATCTTCCTTGTAGCGAAGAAAAGAGCAATAGTTGGTGCACTGCTGGCACTCTTCTATGTAGCCATCTTCCCTGGCAACATCAACCAGTATGTGAACCATATCGATGCTTTCGGTCTCAACACAGACAATCTGCGTCTCATCCGTCTTTTCTTCCAGCCTGTACTTATCTTCCTGGCATTGTGGACAACTGGAGGCTGGAAATATTGGAAACTATGGTCTAAAGGCAAATTCAAGGAATGAAGAAGATAATAAATCCTTGGCGCAACCATCCTGAATACAACTGCTTCGGCTGTTGCCCTGAGAATCCCATTGGGCTCCATATGGAGTTCTATGAGGATGGAGATTATATCGTCAGCAAATGGCTTCCTGAAAAGAACTATCAGGGATGGGTGAACACCATGCATGGCGGCATTCTGAGTACGCTGATCGATGAAGTGTGCGGATGGGTAGTCACTCGCAAGTTACAGACAAGCGGCTATACGGTACAACTTAATGTGAAGTTTCGCAAGGCTGTCTCTACCACAGAGCCAGAGCTGACCATACGTGCAAAAGTCACGAAACAGGTTAGAAATCTTGTGTATATCAATGCCGAGATAACAAACTCTAAAGGTGAACTTTGCAATGAGGGCGAAGTCGTTTACTTCCTGATGAATCAGGAGAAAGCCAAGGAAATGGGATTTATTCATTGCGAAGTTGAAGATGAAGTGGACGGTATTATCAGATAACCGCACTTGCAACGACCAGCTCCAGACGGAGCATGGCTTGTCTATCCTGTTAGAAACAGAGAAGCATCGTATCCTGCTTGACACAGGTGCAAGCGATGTCTTTATCCGTAATGCAGAGCGATTGGGCATCAACCTCAGTACTGTAGATTACGTGTTTATCTCTCACGGACACAGCGACCATGCTGGAGGATTGAAGCATTTCATGGAGATTAACGACAAAGCCAAAGTCATTGTGTCGCCTGATGCACTCAAAGGCAGATTCTTCTCTAAACGTCGATACCTACATAGTATCACAACCGTATGGTCAGAGATTCCGAAAGAACGATTATTGACTATAAAGCATAGTGAAAGCATCGACGATGACATCTTCATCTTAGCGCACATACCTCAGATTCATTCGATGCCAGAGGGTAATCAGCACCTGTTCATAGAGAAATCAGATGGAAGCTATGTGAACGATGATTTCCGTCACGAGTTGGCGCTATCTACAAACGGGTTGCTGTTTACAGGATGTGCTCATAGTGGCTTAGAAAACATCCTTGCTGCATGTCCTTTCCCTGTGAATAACGTCGTAGGAGGATTCCACCTGCTCGACAATCACGAGAGCGAAGACAAACTTTCAGAACTTGCATACAGGTTGACGGATACCTATCCCCAAACGAAGTTCTACACCAGCCATTGCACGGGAGACACTGTGTTTGCAACCTTACATCATGTGATGGGTGACAAGATACATGCCTTTTCTTGCGGAACGACAAATATCGATATGATAGACAAATATTAAGTATGAACATTGAGCAAGTACGAGAATACACGTTGTCACTCTATGGCGTGACTGAAGACCAGCCGTTTGGCGATGACATCATTACTTTCCGCTTGGAAGGAAAGATATTCGTCTGCCTTTGGTTGGGCGGTGGCAAATATGACATGAAGAATTCTGAGCCAAGGCTCGCCCTAAAATTATCTCCTGAAAGAAATGAGGAACTTCGGGCACAATTCCCTGCTGTAACACCAGCATACCATTGGAATAAGAAGCATTGGAGCGACGTATATTACGAGCACTTGAATGATATGCAGGTCGAGGAATGTATAAAAGAATCCTATCAACTTGTAGCATCCAAACTCCCAAAGGCTATCCGACAAAAGTATATATGAGCAAAGTACTAATCACGGCCATACGTCAGACGGTCTATCCTGACCTGATGGCAAAGTATGAGAATCCCATCGAGCATACATGTGATGTCAAGGAGGGGCAGCAATGGATATCTGAGAATGGCGAATGCCCTGAAGGGATGTGCCCTGCTGCTTGGTACTCCATGCGTGAGTTTGTGGAGTCGTTGGCCAGAGGCGAAGGAAACTTCTACGATGGCTGGATGAAGAACCCCATGAGTGCGATGATAAGCTGTAATGACGGATTCCGTCCGTTCAGTTTCTATATCGAAGCAATCGACGATTAACAAATCTCTTAAAAATGAAACGGAAACTGTTTTGCGAGATATGCCCATTTACCTATCGCCTGTCGATGGAGAAGGAAATCCTGAAGCGTCACTTGAAGGACTTCCTTCACAAAACCCATTTCGCTAGGGAAAGGACGGAGGACTCTTTGCCCATCCTCGTCTATCAGCACAAGTCACTCATCCGTCGCAGGCTGGGCAATGTCAATATGCAGTTGCAGGAGAATAAGGCTACCAACCTTGCCTTGGCTGTTACCCATATCGACGGCCTGCTGATTCGTCCGGGCGAAGTGTTCTCTGTATGGAAGCTTGTCGGAAGGACTACCAAGCAGAAAGGCTACAAGGAGGGCTTGACCATTTCCAAAGGACAGCCTTCGCAAGGCATTGGAGGTGGAATGTGCCAACTGTCGAACCTGATTCATTGGCTTGTGTTACACAGCGACCTTACCATCGTTGAGCATCACCACCACGACGGCTTAGACCTCTTCCCTGACTTTGGCCGTCAGATCCCTTTCGGCACAGGCACCAGCATCTCGTACAACTATATTGACTACCGCGTTAAGAACGAGACCACCAACACCTACCAACTCAGATTGTGTACCGACGACGAATATTTATGCGGCGAACTCCGTACCACGGAACTTCAGCCCCACACTTTCCACATTCATGCCGAAAACGAATACTTCTCTCGTGAGAATGATACCATCTACCGGAACGGACAAGTCTATCGCGACATCATAGACCGTGTATCAGGTCAGCATCTTGATAGCCAGCTCATCCGCACCAACCACGCCAAGGTTATGTACGACCTTCCCCCAACTGCCATCATCAAGGAATCATGATTATCTGGAATCACCGATTCACCCCTTAGTCAGTTACCTCATCTTCATCATCGTCATCATCATCTGCCTCATTCAGCAATTTCGAGTTGTACTCCTCAACCATGCTCTTAAACAGGTCAAGTGCCTCTGGGTTATCAGCATATCTGATCTTCTCAATGCTCTTAACCAACTGATTCTTTACTTTCCGATGCTCCACCTTGAACCACGAAATGAAATCACGTATGTCATCTTCATCAGTCAGATCATAAGATAGCTGTAGTTTCCCGTTAGGATTATGGATTCGTTTACGGAACTTTTTCACTACAGCCTTATATGCCGTCAGTTTTTCTTTGGAATTGTGCAGTTTGTCATGAAGATCAGCTTGATGGTTCCTGTTAAGGGTGGCGGTTTCTTCCTTATGCTTCTTCTTACTCTCCTCCAGTTCCTTCTTGTATTTCTTAGCAAGTGTGTTCAACTCTGTCTGGTGCTTGATATTCAGTGCCTTGATTGCTTTTTCATTGTCGTTGGGGAAGGCATCGGCTTCAATCCTCTCCTGAATGAATCTGTTGTAGAAACGGATATACGAGTCGAGATAATCAGCCGCTTCTTCGTCAACGGTTATAGACAGGATGGCATTCTTCATCCTTTTGCCGATGGGCTGTCTATAAGAAGCGAATGCCCAAAACAACTGTGCCATTGCGTGAATACTTGAAATCTGAGGGTAGCCCATGTCCTTCAGGGTCTTCACATCTTCCTCTGCGACCTCCAGGTCAGCAGACAAATCGCCTTTCTTCAATTCCGGCTCTGGCCTCTCTTCAAGGAATGCCTCAAACTCTTCACCTTTATAGTAAGAGAACGTACATTCAAGCCATTCCTTTTTACGCTCAATCCAACCATAAACGGCATTGACAAATGCCTCTGCTTCGGGATTGTCCTTGCAGAACTCTTCTACATAAGTCGTCTCAAAATCGAAAACAGCTCTATGGAAGATGATACTCAGTTCGTCATTATCTAACTCAGAGTTTATGATTCTCGATGTCCTTTTGTTAATCTCATTATATGGGAACATGATACCTGCCGTAGTGAGTTGGCGTTTCACAAAAGTCCTCGCCATCACCTCAACCTCCTCACCATTTTGGTTAATCTTCACAATAATGGGGCGATGGCCATAAGCCCGCAAAAGGTCTATGAGGTACGATTTTGCAAGTTCAAAACTACTATCTTTCATTTCTATCCTTATCCTTTATCTACTATAGTCGCATTTCTTTTTTTTTCGGTACAAAATTACGAAATAAAGCACGATTTTCGACCATAAGCGTCAAAATCCATGCTTGTTTTATCTAATTTTAGGCAAAACCGACAGGAATCCCATCTAAAATGAGTACTTTTGCAGACAACAACAAACAAATGGAAATCAAGTATGAAACAAGAATATGCAAGGGTATCAGTAGAAATGCCCGAAAACAAAGATAAGAAAACGCTCAGTCAGGATCTGACCTACGAGATTGATAACAACGACATCAATAATGAATTTACGGTAAGATTCTAATAATGGCAGAGCAATTTGAAGATATATTGAGAAAGGACTTACATCAGTTCCTGCTTTCGATGAAAGAGGTGGATGAACGGTTGCCAGAATGTCCTGACGTGGAAGATAAATGGGAAGCGATTGCTAAGGCATACATCCCTGATGGCATCCGTGAATTTCAGGATTTCCCGTCAGCCTCGCTGGGCTGGATGATGTATATCGGCATGGCTGTGGCAAAGATGTGGGACACGGAATGGGAGATTTACTCGAAGATTGAAGACCTCTATGCCTACATGCGCGACAAACGGGGTTATGACAGCATGGATGAATACATCCGTGAGGAAGTCTTGTTGCTGCAAGGCATAGACTACACGGTTCTGGAGAAGGTGACGGGCGAATGTGCCTCCCGTATCTATAATGCCCTGATGCACCAGCATATCGAGCCAGGCACCAAGGCTGCTTTCGATTCCTACGTTTCCTGTCTGCACCAGCTCTACCTCTTTGGAGCCGCTATGCAACTTAAGCGCATGGGCTATCACATGACAAAGATGAATTGACGATGACTATTGACACCACAAACATTTGCTCGCACCTGCAAAAGAAGCTGTTTGAAAAGGATGGCATCTATCATCTTCTATGGATAACGATGCAGGAAGATCCAGAGTTGACGGCAGTAGTCCGTTCACGCCAACTACATATTTACCGCAATGGAAAGAAAGTGTTGGTGTTGGCAGGTAAGGCTGCTCCAAAGATAATCAGGGAAGACAGTATCTGTGAGATGCTATAAAAGAATCCTTTCAATATCAAAGCCCGACCTGCTGATGCAAGCCGGGCTTCTTTGAATTATATATAGTATGGCATAAACCTATGCTACTGAGTGTCTGATATAGCGAGCTGACGTTACCTTGGCATCGTAGATGACAGTCATCTCACGAGTACGGGGATTCCACTTGGTGTCCATCACACCCTTCACGTGCTCGACCTTTGCCACGACTTTCTTATGAGATTCATGACGGCTTATCTTGAAGGTGCAGGTCTTCACGTCAGGACGATGGGCATTCTTCTTGTGAGCATCGAAGTGAGCCGTCTTTTTATCCACCTTGTCGAAATGCGACTCAGACTTGTGGTTATTCACTGCAACGACTTTATCCTTCTTGTCGTTATGATGCTTATTACCGGCCATTGCTGGCATTGCAGTTGTGATTGCCATCATCATCATGGCTGCGATCACCTTATTCATTGTCTTCATAATTTTCTTCTTTTTAAATGTTCAACTTTTGTTCTGTGACCAGACTCCTATGTTCTGATTCACGCTGCAAAGTACGGCATTTTTCGTGGCATTTCAAAAGGAATTATCCTAAAGTGACGAGGTGCTTTCCCCATTCTTGCATAGGGAAATGCCCCAGACAAGACTTTTGATGGTCTTGTCTGAGGCATTCACGTATCACCTGACAAAGAAAAGATCATACTCCACCTGCCTGCGGAACTTGATGGACGGTACTTGTCGGCCATGCCAACGGCAGAATGCAATGTAGTCGTTGTAGATGTTCCTGTCGCCTCGCTCTATCTTGCGCAGCAGACGGCTCTTTGGACGCTTGGAGGTGCCGAGGATGGCATACGGCCCTACATTATAGGCCAACACTGAAAGCAATAGCGCATCCTTGCCGTAACTGCGGAAGAGGTAGAGGTTCCGCATCAGGTCGAGCCGAAGTAGCAGGTCGCCCTGTTTCTTAGTGAGCGTCCTCGCCGAGTACCGTTCACCCCTCTGAAGCTGATGACCGTAGCCGACATAAGGGTAGTTTTTCGTGGTGTGCCATCCCTCGAAGTGCTTGATACAGGCGACGGCCATTTCAAACTGCTTCTCTGTGTATGGCAGATTCCTTGGTGTCGCCCTTGCCAGACCCACCGAACAAAGGCAGAGCAGGGCCAACATTCTAATCCTCATTCTCATCCTTCTTGTTCTCGTTGTTGAAGTTGAACGTCAGCGTCTGACTGTTTCCGTTGGAGTCCTCAATCACTACGATAAACTTGTGCGCATCCTTACTTGCCGACGTGTAGTAGAGTCGGAAGGTTGCATTCTCCAGCAGATAGCGGTCGTTTGGTTGCAGTACCGTGCCGTTTTCCATGCGCAGTGAGCCAGTGCCATCATAGAGGAACCAACGGATGGTGTAGAGCGTATTTTTGTAATCACCCTCCTTATTCAGATGGCATCGGATTTCAACCGTCTGACCACGCAGTACCTTCGTTGGAACTGGCATCACCTCCACCTCAAAGGGATAGTTCGTCTGAATATCCAGGTCATCTTCACATGAGGTAAAACCTACCAGTGCAGCCATCATTGTGGCGCACATCATCATTTTCTTCAATAGCTTCTTCATAATTTCAGTTTCGATTTCGTTTGTTGTTTATTCTTTTGTAATTCTTGTAAATAATCGTTCACGTCCTTGCTGGGACGGAACACTACTGAGAAGTCCTTTACCTTGTCGCCGTATCGTCTGTAGAGGGCCTGTAGGCAGAGTTTGCCCGCTTCGTCGTTGTCGAGCCAGCACTTGATGAGGTCATAGCCGTCAAGGTGCTTGTATGCCTTTTCCCTGTTGGCAACAGAGTTCAGTACCAGATTATCCTCCGTCCTGCCGTAGCCGAGCGTCAGACCCGAAAGTAAGTCCACGAATCCCTCATAGACATTCACCGTTGTTGAGCCGTGTCTGATGAGTGACACCGCTTTCGGTGGGATGCTACCCTTGAAGAACTTGTTTCGAATCTCATAGCCGCCACTTTCGTTTGGGAAGCCGACAGCAAAGTAGCTCTTATCGTGCAGGCTATAGTGAATCTCTACACAGTTGGCAGTGGCAATATCTGAAGGAATGCCTCTTTCTCGAAGATAGTTCAGTAATGCGGGATGGCTCAATGGCTTAACCTCTACATCGGTAAACTGAGGTTCCACTGGTACAGGATCAAACTCCGGTGGCTTTGAGCAATCAATGGGATTATTCGTCACTTCACCTATATAACGTGCTTGTGCCATGAAGTCGTTGGAATTGATCATCAGTCCGGCAAGAGTAAAGATGTCGCCGCCCATCCCTGCCCCGAAGTCATTCCAGATGTTCTTCTTGGTGTTCACGCAGAATGACGGTGTCCTGTCACCGCGATATGGCGCATGATACCAGACTTCACAACCTCGCTTCTTCGTTGACTTCAGCCCCAGCTTATGCATGAAGTCGGTGATGGGCATATCTCTGATTTCTTCGATACCCATACCGTTGTCTCAGTTGATTATCAGTTTCAGCCCCACACCGTACTGAGTATGGAAGTGTCCCGTGTCATTGCCCCACAGGCAGCGCTCACGCACGTTTCCCGTCAGTGCCAGACGGTCAGACAGATACACTTCGATGTTCAGCGTCACAGCACCACCATAGATGAAAGCATCTTTGTCCGTCAGCCTGGCACCGTCATCAAGCAGCGTCTTACCCCAGTTCACGCTCTCATAGCCTGCCAGTACCGATGCACCGCCATAGACAAACAGCGTCTTACTGACATCCGTGATCAGCTTCTTATAATAGCCGCCTTCTACTGTGAATTGGGCGACGGGAATGGTCGTGTCCGAATAGCCGTACTCTCGTTTCAGGTATTCACCGCCGAATACCCACTTGCTGCCGTTCTTCGCATAGGTCGATAGAGAGACACCGCCACTAAACGCTGCACTTAGCGCCTTGCCGTCCACAAAACTGCCGTTCAACTCAATGCCCTGCATCTTGGGCAGACAACGCTGTGCAGAGGCTTGCCCCATTGTCAGGGCAAGCACTCCAATCATCAATAGTTTCTTCATTTGTTCCTTTTTTGTTCCGTTTGTAGTCCTACTTCACTTTCAATTCCGAAATCAACTTGGCACGTACCAGGTCCGAGTTCTCAATCACGAACTGCTGGTGACGTCCGCCGTTCTTCTCCGCCAGTTCAACCACCAGATACTTGTCATCAGGCAGCGTGAACTTATCCATCGTCCACACCGTGCGCTCTGCGCTGTTGCCGTCAATGTTCAGCACGAAGTTTTGTGTACGCAGGGGCTGGATGACCTGCTCCTGAATGGCCGTGCGCTTCACCACCTTCTTGTCCACGATCTTCCAGACGATGTAGTCCACGTCGAACGGCACATTGCTCGTGTTCTTGATCTCCGTATGGAAGTACAGCAGCCCGTTGTGCGTATAAATGCCCTTCAGCAGAAAGCGGATGCCGAAGCCCTTGCAGCCGATGTGCTTCACTATGCGCTCGTTCTGCTTCCAGATGCTCTTCATCACCAGTCGCACCAGCACGGGACTCTCCGAGCCGAGTTCCTTCAGGTAGATGTCCATCGAATTGTTCGGCCTGTTCACAGCCGATCCGTCATGAATAAAGTCCTTCATCTCGATGTTCAGCATATCCGGCTCCTTGGCGTACTTCACATTGAACGCATAGAAACTGCCGTCCTCGGTGATGACGCTCATATTCGTCTCACCCTTGAACCATCGCTTCGTGGCCTTTACACGGATGACGTTCTCCGCACCGTCGGCCTTGCCCGCCATGATGTTGGCAGAACCCAGGTCAACGTAGGTCACTGCCGACGGGAATATCAGATGCACCGTCTTGTCAAAGGTCACCTGCAATCCGTGAGGCGGAATCATGCGGTCATAAGTGATACTGCGCGTCAGACCTTGAAAGAGGTCACCGTCCTTTGGCAGTTCTGCGTTCTGTGCGCTTACTGCACCCGTGCCCATCAGCAGGGCACAAGCCATCATCATTACTTTCTTCATTCTCATAGTTTCTCTTCTTTGTTGATTATACATTGTTGTTTCTTTCACTCAGTTCTCTTTCTGGTAGAGCAGCACCTGATACCCTGCCTTCAGATGCACCTTTACGGTTCGCATCTTCTTGGCAACATACTGGCTCGTCCCCTGTATTAGTCCCTTGCCGATGTCCGAGGCCAACTGAGCCTTCGCGTCCGACGAGATATTGATGCTGCTACCCATCGACCCGCCCATGTTGGCGGCAACCTCCTTGGCGGCACTTACCTCCATCGAGTTAGGAATAAAGATACCCTGCTGTCCGTCGGTGTCATAGACCGACAACTCCACGGGAATGATCATCCTGCCATTCTCTATCGAGGTAATGCTGATGCAGAGCCGTTCGCCCTGTATCTTCGTGGCCCCGACAATGATTGCGCCTTTGGGGATGATTCTCTCCTCCACTGCCATCGGTTCCAACAGTCTCAGCCTTACCGTCTGCCCGTCCGTCACCGTCTGATAGCCATAGACCGATGCCGAAATGGTATTCTTTCGGGGCACACCACCACCAGAGCCGACAGCCGTATTGAAGGACTGGAACGTAAAGCCGTCAGCATCCTCATCATCCATACACTGCCCACCGAGTGCCGAGACCACCGTCTTCGTCACCTGCTGCACGGGCGACACCTTGCGCTTCTTTCCCTGCTGACTGCCTGACGATGACTGCTCTCCAGCCCCAGCGTAGGTCACCTGTCCGTCGCCGTTCTGTGCTGTCGGCATGTACTTTGCCGCCAACTGGTACGACTTTTCCATCAATGCCAACTGGTCATCAACATTGCTACTTCCAGATGAAGTCTGTGAAGACAGTTTCTGCTCCAGTTCCGAGATGCGCTTCTGTAGTTCCTCATTAGCAGCATCGCCCGACGGCTGATAGAAACTGCCGAGTGTCTGGCTCAGTTCATTACAGGCTGCTGCCGACTGCTGTACCTTCTGTTTGGCTGGTGTGGTCTCGTCATTCTTCGGCCCAGAAGTTACCAACAGGCTCATCTCGTCACCGACCTTCACGGAGTCCGATTCCCCGATGGTGTATGATCCGAGGTCATGCCGTGCCTGCAGGTTCTTCTTCACACCGTCCATCTCATACGCCTTGTCTTTGTCGGCAATCCTGCTGCTTCCCTGGTCTGCATCGGGCATCTCAGTATTAAAGCCGTTTCGTCCCTTGACGTTTCCGTCATCGTTGCCTGTCAGCGAGGTACACAGCCAGTAGAAGATGGCTACAATACCGATAACGGCAACACCCAGCACCATCATCTTGTTACGCTTCTGCTTCTCTTCCTCCGTCATCTCCCGCTTCGACTTCCGTTCTTCCTTTGGGTGTGCAGCCGTTTCCTCACTGCCTTGCCCCTCCGGGGATGAGCTGGCCAAGGCCCCGTCTTGCACCTGCTCCTGGTTCTTCATTTCTTCTTTCTCCATTTCCGTTCTCGTTTGTTAGTGAATAGTCCTTCTTCGTTATCACAATCGGCTGGTCGATATGCTCTATCACGATTGTCGCGTTCTCTTTCCTGTCGGCAATATCCCTCACCGTCTGCCAGATGCTGAACAGCAGCAGTACCGCCATGACAGCAAGCATCCCGAACACCACATACAGCCTCTCCGTAGGCGAGAGCGCATTAAGCCTTGCCCTGATGCCTCCCGCTATTCTCTGCCTCACCTCCCTTAAAAGGGATGGCTTCGTTTCTTCCTGCTTCATTTCTTCACCGTCCTGATGTCCTTGTTCTCGATAATCGTAAAGTTCCTGATCTGGAAGCCGTTGGGGTTGTCGTCCGAGCGGCTGGAGTTCATCAGTCGGCACTCCGTGACCAGTGTTCTTTCTGTGATGTTACTCTCACGGATGATGGTCTGCCTTGCAAACGTCCTCACCTGATACGGATAGCTGTCGAAGTCGCATACCACGCTGTCCACTCTCACCGTCTGGTTGATGTTGCCCGCGATGACACGGTTATAAAAGCCCTGTTCCGCAAAGTCACGGTAGTAGTTGTAGGCGCTCTTGTCGGCCATTACCAGTGCGCGTTTCACGTTGCTTTCAATGGCACTCTTCTCTGGGGCCAGCGTAAAGAACAGTTCGTGAAAGCGCCGCACATGTTCCCTCGCCTCCGCTGGTCTGTTCTGCGAGAGGTCTTGCGAAAGTGCCAGCATCAGCGACTTACCGCCGTCCAGCACATAGATCTTTTCCCGCTGCTTCTCTGCAAATGAGTACGAACTCCACACCGACCACACCGTGACCACCGTACAAGCGGCCAGGAAGATCATTCCGAACAGCCGAAGCTGCCGGAATGATGATTCGATGTTCTTCAATGACTTGAATTCCATTTCTCTTTAGTCGTTACAATTTTAGTTGTTACACTTTTTCTATTTTGCCAACCACAGGGCACCGCTCTTCAGTGCGCCGCCGCTCTTGGTGATTGACTTGTTCACGTTACGCCCGTAGTTGCTGATGCCTCCTGCCTGGATCACCCAGCCCGCAACAGTCGGTACGCAGAAGTACCCGATGATGCCGATAATCATCACGATGAGGTACACGCCATCCGAGGTGTCAAGAGAAAAACCCGGATCTGTCTGCATCTGCTCGATGTCATGTGCGATGCTCAGTTCCTGAATACGTGCCAGTATGCAGCTGAACAGATCTGCTATCGGAAGCCACAGGTAAACTTGTATGTACCTGCACAGCCATCCCGTAAGTGTGGACTGGAAGCCGTCGTACACCGCTATGCCGAAGGCCAGCGGCCCGAGTATCGCCAGCACTATCAGGAAGAACGTCCTCAGCACGTCTATCATCAGCGATACCGCCTCGAACACCAGTTCCAGCAGGTAACGGAAGCCGTCGCGTATCATCTTCTGTAGCTTGTAAAGACCACGCTCTGCATACATGCCCGCCATCGTTGCCAAATCCGAAGGAGATATGCCGAGGTTGTCCAGTTCCTTGTCAAACTCCGCATCATCCACCAAGTAGGCCGTCTCCGGGTTGCGCTTCATCATCTCCACCTCCAGCTCGTCCTTCTGCTGCCTCAGTTGCTCCAAGTCCAGTTTCTGCCCTTCAAGCATACTGCTGACACCCTGCACCACAGGGCTTAACACGCTGTTGAGCGTACCGAGTACCACCGTCGGAAACAGCAGGATGCACAGCCCGAGGGCAAAGGGACGCAGCATCGGGAATACGTCTATCGGCTCAGCCCTTGCCAATGACTGCCATACCCTGTAGGCGACATAGAAGAGCGCACCCAATCCGGCTATCGCCCTCGCCACGCCCGTCATGTCTGAGCAGAGCGGCATCATGTCATCGTACAACTGGCGCAGGATGGTGTGGATGTTGTCCGTGTCGATGATTAGCAATAAGTCTGTCATCATTGCCTTCTCACGTTAGGTTTACCAGTACTTCTCTGCACCCTTGCCGTAGAGCTTCAGCACACGGTCGAGGTCGTGCTTCTTCTTGGCACGGAGGTACGAGACGCTGATGTTCTTGTTGGTATAGTAGTTCACCAGATTGCGGTAGTGCTTCATGTCATTGTAGCACTTGTCCACCACGTCCATCCTGTCTTTGTCGGTCATCGACAGCGTAGAGATGTTCACTACCGTCTTCAACTCATTCAGGACGCCCGTCGATTCCTCCAGCAGTTTCGTGTAGCCCGATGCAATGGCAGACAGCTCTTCAACGGAAAAGTTCTCGTCGTTCATCATCTTCTGGAAGGAGTTGACATAGATGTCGGTGATGTCACCCACCATGACGATGGTCTGCTGTACCTTACGGGCATCGCGGACGAGGTTGTTCACAGACTTCAGGGCATCGTAGTACTTCTTGCCCTGCTCGTAGATCTTGACTGTTTCCTTGAAGTTGTTGATCATGTTTTCTGCGGTCGTGGAGGTCTGCACGATCTCACGGCAGGAGTTCACAATACCCTGTGCAAGGTTTGTCGGGTCAACGACCGTCCACTGCGCACTGGCCTTGCCGACGAACAATGTCATGCAGAGGCTCATCATCACTAATACTTTTGTTCTCATTGTTTTAATTGTTTTAATTGGTTTATAACTTGGTACATTGCTGCACCGTTTATTTGTTTCCTTCACGACGTTTCTCTGCCAGTTGCCTGATGGCCCCCTCGATGTCACCGCCCAACTGCTCTGCCAGTTGCTGCACCTCAATCTTCTCGGTCTCTTCCGTCGTGTAGGCAAGGTACTCTTCGGGACTTACCTCGGTGGCATAGACTGCCGACTGCGTACCGCCCAAGCCTATCCACACTTCCTTGTAGAGACGTGAGGGGTTGTTGGTCTGGTTGATGCTCAGAATCTGGCCCTTCTCCTTCTCCGTCAGTCCGAGCAGGTTCTGGATCTGGTCGAACTTGTTCATGTACTTGCGCTGGTCGAGCAGTATCTTACAGTCGGAATTGTTGATGATGCTCTCCTTCACGATGGGCGAAGAGATAATATCGTCCACCTCCTGTGTCACCACGACTGCCTCACCGAAGAACTTGCGCACTGTCTTGTACATGTAGAGCATATAGGAGGCCATGTTTGCCGAGGTCAGCGCCTTCCACGCCTCTTCCACCACCAGCATCTTCCTCACACCTTTCAGACGTCGCATCTTGTTGATGAACGCCTCCATGATGATGATGGTCACCACAGGGAACAGCTCCTTGTTGTCCTTGATGGAGTCTATTTCAAACACGATGAAGCGTTTGCTGAGCAGGTCGATGTTCTCCTTCGAGTTCAGCAGGAAGTCGTAGCGACCGCCACGGTAGTACTGGCGCAGCGTCGTCAGGAAGTTGTCGATGTTGAAGTCATCCTTGCCGACCTTGATGTCACGCTCAGCCATCTGGGTACGGTACACATCGCGCATGTACTCATAGAAGGTGTCGAAGCACGGCACGACGGTATGGTCTGCCTGTATCATGCTGATGTATGCCGACACGGCACTGCCCAATTCGCCAGACTCCGTCTTGGTGACCTCCTCGTTCTCGCTCTTCCAGAGCGTCAGCAGCAGCGTCACGATCGAGTCCTTCTTCTCCACGTCGAAAACGTAGTCGTCCGTATAGAACGGGTTGAACGAAATCGGGTGTTCTTCGGTGTAGGTGTAGTAGATGCCGTCCTGTCCGTGCGTCTTGCGGTGGATCATGTCACACAGCCCTGAATAGGAGTGGCCCGTATCAATCAGCACGACGTGGGTGCCCTGCTCGTAGTACTGGCGCACGACGTGGTTCATGAAGAACGACTTTCCGCTGCCTGACGGCCCCAGCACGAACTTATTTCTATTCGTCGTGACACCCTTCTTCATCGGCAAGTCGGAGATGTCGATGTGCAGCGGTTTTCCCGTCAGCCTGTCCACCATCTTGATGCCGAAGGGCGAGAGTGAACTACGGTAATTGGTTTCCTCAGTGAAGAGGCACACCGCTGGCTCGATGAAGGTGTAGAACGATTCTTCCGCAGGAAAGTCGGCCTCGTTGCCGGGGATGCCAGACCAGTAGAGCGTCGGGCAGTCCACGGTGTTGTGACGGGGCATACACTCCATACTTGCCAACTGACTGCCTATGTCGTTCTTGGCATGCTTCAGTTCCTCGGCGTCGTCGCTCCATGCAATGACGTTGTAGTGCGCACGGACGCTGATGAGTCCCTGGGAATGGGCCTCGTTCAGATAGAGGTCTATCCACTCCTTGTTGATGGCGTTGCTTCGCGAGTAGCGGCTCAGCGACTGCATATTCCTGGCGGTCTTCTCAAACCGCTGCAGGTTGTCGTCGCTGTTGTCGATGAGCACATACTGATTGTAGATGTGGTTGCAGGACAGCAGCAGTCCCACGGGACTGGCAAACGACAGGCGGCAGTCGCTTCGGTCTGTGCTCAGACGCTCATAGCGGGTGTCGGTATGCACCTTGGCAGGGAGATCGTTCACGTCGGAAAGGGTGAAGAGACACAGGCGGTTGTCGCCAATCTTCATTTCGTCGGGACTGAGGTCGATGTCCTGCAGCGAGGCGTTATCCTCAGGCATCAGCGACAGGTAGCGCTCTATCACTCCCGCCTTGCGACGGGTGCCGACAATCTCGTTGTCGGTCAGCTTGCGCAGCTTCACAAATCCGGAGTCGTTCATGATGCGCTCGAACTGCTCCACAGACTCCAGGAAGCGCGAGGCCGTTTCCTTGTCCAGTTCCTTCGGGATGATGTGGCCTCGGCACAGCGTCGAAAAATTGCTCTGCATACGGTTGCGCTCCTTCGTGGTCTTCGTCAGGTAGAGGTAGCACGAATGCTTCAGGAACGGACGCTCGTTGAAATGGCGCTCAAAACTGCGGGACAGGAATGTCATGCAATCCTTCTGCAACTCCGGCTTGTAGGTCTCACGGATAAACCAGTCCTGCTTATGTACGATGCTGTAGTCTGGCAGTACCTTGATAGCCTTGCACCAGCAGCCGTGAATGGTCTCGTACTCCTGTGAGGTCACGGTGTACAGTTCCGGCAGTGTCACCTCGAAGGCGACGGTCAGGTCAGCGTCCTTCGACACGATGCAACCGTTCTCAACGGCCAGCAGGGGCAACTTGTTTTCAATCGTGGTTGCTTTCAGCGTATTCCTCATTGTCGTTAATGTTCACTTGGTTCTTGATAATCAGGTACGGCTTTCGTCGGTTGATCAGGAATCGGGGGTGATTGCGGTTGGCCATTCTCTTCATCAGTCCGTGCTCCCCATAGCGTCGGTTGAGGGCGAAGGTCTGCCACACCAGCAGCGAGGCAGACGAAACGCCCAGACCGATGCACACCCACTGGTTGATGCCAGCGAGATAGAGAATCACGAAGAGGACAAAGACTGCAAGCAGTCCGCCCGCGAAGATGAAGAGATACTGCGCCTTCAATCCCTTGAACTCCACCGACTGGCCAATACCCTTGTTGATATTGAACTCAGCCATTGGTCGTTTTCCTTATACCTTATTATATATTATAGGCTTAGAGGAAGAACGATCGGAGGATGGTAGCGGCCACGATGAGGAAGATACAGGCACCGAACCATGAGGCAGCGGTCTTCGAGGTGTCGGGATCACCAGACGAGAACTTGCCATAGACCTTCACGCCACCGATAAGTCCCACGACGGCACCGATGGCATAGATGAGCTTCGTGCCCGGCTCGAAGTACGATGTCACCATGCTGGTTGCCTCGTTGATACCAGCAAGGCCGTTGCCCTGGGCCATAGCGGTTGACACTCCTGCGGCAATGAGGGCTGCACAGGCGATGAACTTCTTGTTTACAAACTTTGCTACATTCATTTTCATTTTTCGTTTACGTTTTAATTGTTATTACTGTTGTTAATTGTGGATTGGATAATTTGATTCAGTGGTTTATTGACTCACCTATCCGTAATCTCTTTCTTTCATCAGCATTGCTGTTTTAATCGTTCTACACTAAGTCCTCCACGGAAAAGTCTTCAAACCTCTCAGGAAAGGGCTTCTTCTCTTGTTTCTTGATGACTTGCGACTCTGGCTTAGCCTCATTGTCATTGAGTTCTGCGGAATACCTCTTCATTACACGGTCGATGTCGTTCTTGGCCTCTGGAAGCAATCTGCAAATCTCGTCCTTGAATTCAGTACCTTCAAGCTTTATGAGTGTTTCGGCAGCCTTGCGTATTTCTTCCTTTGTCGGGTTCTTCTTCCTGGCAGTATGGAAGGTAAGGTCTATATCATCTATGATGACACCTTCTGCATGAGGATCACCCGGTTCGTCAGGTTCGTCGAACATCGCGTCAAGTTCCTCTGTGGGCACTTGTTTCCATTCCCTTTTTGGCTCAACCTCGCAATCTTCTACCGCTACCTCTTGGGCAATTTCCTTTCCGTCCTCGGTCATTTCACCCTTGGCAATGGCATCCTTGCGCCTTTGCTCTTCCTCACGTTCCCGCATACGACGCAGCTCCGCATTCACGTCAAAGGTACTCCTGCCCATAATGTCATCATCCGACGTTTGCCTATGGTCATATCCCTGTAGCTTTTCGTTGCTCCCATGTGTCTGTTGCCTGTCAGGAGAGAAAAATTCATAGCACACCAGTAGGTAGATGATGATGCACAATACGGTTATTATGAAGAAACTCCCCATCAGTTAGCAAGTTTACGGGATTTGCCATAGCAGCTGTGCAGCAGGTGGTCTATCTGTGCCTCATACCGCATCAGATGGTCTGTCAGCACCATATCCACATAGCTCGATATATTCACGCCCTCGATGTTCAGCGCATTCACTATCTGACGGATGCGTTCATGATAGTCATCACGCAGATAGGCCGATTTCCCACGTCGAGCAGGCTTGTCCATCGGAGGATTGGAAAACAGGTTCATATACTCCTCGTCCAGATTCCCGAGCGGGGCGATATGGAATCGTTCATCATCCTCATACTCTTGTGTTTGTCTGATGGGAGTCCTATGTCCTATCTCCATACTCCTTGTCTGTGACTTGTGCATCCACAGAACCACTGCAGTGTCAATAATTGCCATAGCCACCAGTGAGGCAATCATTATATACATTATCGTACTCATATTATTTCCAAATTGTTGTTTCTTATTCGTTTCTGCTTATTCTTCGTTGCTAATCAGCTCCTGCATCTCGTTGAACTTCTGTTTCATGACGGCATCCATTGCCTCTTCGTATTTCTTAAGATGCTCCCCAAGTACCATATCGATATAGGTCGAGATAGACAGGTCTTTGTCGCCAAGCAGACCTATGAACTTCGCTATGCGGTAATGGTATCGGTTCCTGATGTTGCAACTTTTCCCAGCACGAGTATTAAAGTCCGTCTTGCCTTTAAGCCATTCCATGTACTCGTCAACCTGAATAGTCTTGCCACTTCTTTTCTCCGATGCTTTCTTTGGTGTGGGAGTGGTTTCCGACTTGGGTGCCGCTGCAATGGTCTCATGGCTTTCTTCAGTACGAATCTCTCTGGACTGTCTCTTGGGCGTATCTGGACGGAGGCTGTTGATAGCCTCCTCTGCGTTGAAACCATAGTCATTCTTACCTGCCATACACTCATGCTTTGATAATACCCAGTACCTCGTCTGACAGTTCACGGATGTTACTGCCCCTTATCAGTGTTTTGTCGGGAGGAAACACCGTCGAGCGGAACAGAGGACGCAGTTCCTTGTCGTCACCTTCTTTACGGAATCGCATACTGTTGGGGATGACTGTCTCAAGAACATCCATACCCAGTTCAGCGATAATCTTGTCATAGACCTCATAGAGTCTGGTTTTCTCTCTGCCGTCCACCATGTTCCATACAAAATGGAGTCCCTTGATTCGTCCGTTGCCGGGAATGATGAGGGATTCATTCACCAATCTTGCAAACACCAGTGAACTCTCCATCACCACCTTGTCGGCAATGATGGGACAGAACACATAGTCCATCTGTGACACGACCTTCAGCACCTCAGGATTGTTCAAGGTTCCTGGCAGGTCGAAGAACACGATGTCAAGATCATAGTCCTGTGCCATTTCCTTGCCAACATCAATGGCATCCTCAGGACGGCTGTCCTTGATGGGGTACGATTTCTTGTTCAGTCGCTTGCACTGTTCGAAAGCCTGTTTGCACAGCTGCTCATTACCCTTGATGTTCTCAAAGTCCCGCTTGCGCATGTCCACAATACTGAACTGAGGAAAGTCGCAGTCAACAACTCCCACGTTCAGCCCCCTCACATAGTGCAGATAACTCGCTGTCAGCACCGTCAGCGTTGTCTTGCCCGCTCCTCCTTTCTGGGTGGAGAAGGCGATGAATTTTGTTTCTTTCATTTCTTCTTTCGTTATATGGTTATACCTTACGTTTGTTCGCTCATTGCTTCTATCGTCCAGTCGCTCGTAGGTTAGAGCTTTCGATTGCTCGTTCGCTCCTAACTGCTTTCGATGATTCGTTACATCGTTCATGCTATGGATGGTCTGTTCATATGTTCGTTATCAGAATAGAAGGAAAGTTTGTTCCCACCATCAATCTGTCGTTTGTGCGTTCTTTCCAGCGTTCTTGCGTTACAGCGTTCCAACGCTCGTTCGTTCTATCGTTCCAACATTCCAACCATCGTTAGCACGTTCGTTCGATTGACGGTGCAAAGGAACGATGATTTTCACGGCCAGCCAAAATTCCAGAGCCAGTTGCGCTGAAATGCCCTTCAAATCTGCGCACGGAGGGCAAGCCCACATTTTTCTTGTTATCAACTTGATATCAACTTGACATTTGAAGTCATGGGAAACGCCGACCTTTGCACCGCAAAGTGAATCGGGAAGCGACGGTGTATGTCGGTCACGACCGATAATTGGTCCCTCGAAGCGACTAATCCGTCCGCAAGGCGGATTATGTATGCCCGCAGGAGCATAGCAAGATGTCTTTTGAGTTACTCAAAAGGTTTCGGGTTACCCACGAAACTCTCATCTTGCCCTTGCAGGGGGCTGGGTCTGACTCCGAAGTCGTCATCCCCTGATTTGATGAAACGATAGTAACGTATCACAGATAATATGGAAGAAAACAAAAAGCGAAAAGCGGGTCGATACCCGAAGAATAACAAGTGTACCCACTGCGTGATGGTACGCTTCGACGATGTGGAATGGGCCAGATTCCTCACACTTTACGAACAGTCTGGCGTATATGCCAAGGCCGTTTTCGTCAAGTCGAGGGTCTTTTCCGAGCCGTTCCGTGTGGTGAAAGTGGACAAAACGATGATTGAGTTCTACGAAAAACTGTCATCGTTCCATGCCCAATTCCGTGGTGTGGCTGTCAACTATAACCAGGTAGTGAAGGAACTGCGCAGCCACTTTTCCGAGAAAAAGGCAATGGCCTTGCTCTACCGTTTAGAGGGTCTTACCCGTCAGATGATGGAGCAGGGACAGAAGATCGTGGCATTGGCAAAGGAGGCTAAGGAGCGATGGTAGCGAAGATAACTATCGGCTCTGGTCTCTTCGGGGCTATTAAGTACAATGCCGACAAGGTGAATGAGGGTAAGGGACAACTGCTTGATACTAACAAGATATTCAACGATGGTACAGGCAAGGTTGACATTGCCCAGGCCCTGCATGACTTTGAGCACCACATGCCATTGCAGATGCGCACGGAGAAGCCTGTCATCCACGTCTCGCTCAACCCCCATCCTGATGACAGGCTGACAGATAAGGAACTGACCGAAATGGCACATGAGTATATGCAACGTATGGGCTATGGTGAGCAGCCGTATATCATCGTGAAACATGAGGACATTGAACGTCATCACCTGCACATCATATCAGTCCGTGTGGATGAACAGGGTAAACGCATTAACTCTGACTTTACCCACAAGCGCAGCCTCGCCATTGTCCAGGACTTTGAGCGACGTTACAACTTGCACAAGGGTGAGAAGCGGGAGAACAAACAGCAAAATCCCCTGCATCCAGTGAATCCAGATACGGGGGACATCAAAAAGCAAGTGGGAAATACTGTCAAGACTGTGTTCCGTAACTACCAGTTCCAAACAATCGGGGAACTAAGGGCATTGCTGTCATTATATAACCTGACAGTAGATGAGGTAAGGGGTAATGTAAAAGGAGAGGACTATAACGGGTTTGTCTATTCCGTTATTGATGCTAATGGAAATAAGGTCGGGAATCCTTTTAAGTCTTCACTCTTTGGCAAGACTGTCGGCTATGAGGCACTTCAGCGTAAAGCAACTTTTTCCAAAAAGAACATCAAGGATAAGAATCTCACAGAGCCGACAAGGAAAACATTGGAGTATGCCCTCCGTCGCACATACGATAAGGACGAATTGGTGCAGATGCTGAAAACCAAAGGCATTGACTGTGTTTTTCGCTACACAGATGAAGGCAGACTATACAGTGCTACCTTCATTGACCATCGCACTCATTGTGTCCTCAATGGTTCACGCATTGGTAAGGAGTTCTCTGCAAACGCACTCGACAAACACTTCAACACCCCGATTGAAGAACAGCAGCCTTTCCGTGAGCACGAAGGTAACGAACAAGAGCGGTACCATGACAGCGATACGGATACCGACAGCAGTCAGGGTCAGACGCAACAGGCATCTGATGACAGCGGTACTGGGTACCGCTATAGCGCATCGAGTACCGCGTCCTTCCTTGATGCCCTTGACTTCCTCAATACCGATAACCCTGTTACGGATGCAGAAGAAGAGGCATTCAGACGCAAACTGCAGCGCAAGAAGAAAAAGCGTCGTGGCCCAAGATTGTAATCACCCTTTATTCAATAACAATAAAATTCAAAAGAACTATGCAACAAGAAGATGATTTGAGAGGTCTCGCTAAAATCATGGAGTTTATGCGAGCCGTGAGTATTATTCTCGTAGTGATGAATGTCTATTGGTACTGCTATGCAGCCATTGACGGCTGGCATCTGACAATGGGCATCGTGGATAAAATTCTGATGAACTTCGACCGAACGGCAGGACTATTCCATTTAAGTTTGTACACCAAACTGTTTGCAGTACTGTTGTTGGCCCTATCCTGTCTCGGCACCAAAGGCGTAAAGGAGGACAAGATGACGTGGCCACGCATCTGGACTTCGCTTGCCGTCGGTTTCGTTCTGTTCTTCCTCAACTGGTGGATTCTCGACTTGCCTTTCCCGTTCGTGTTCTGTACGGCACTCTACATCTTCACAATCTCCGTAGGCTATATCTGTCTGCTAATGGGTGGTCTGTGGATGAGCCGGCTGTTACAGAACAATCTCATGGATGATGTGTTCAACAACGAGAATGAATCCTTCATGCAGGAAACCCGACTGTTGGAGAACGAGTATTCCATCAATCTGCCGACACGTTTCTACTACAAAAAGAAGTGGAACAAGGGATGGATCAATGTGGTCAATCCTTTCCGTGCCACCATTGTACTCGGTACGCCAGGTAGCGGTAAGTCTTACGCAGTAGTGAACAACTTCATCAAGCAGTCCATTGAAAAGGGCTTTTCGATGTACATCTATGATTACAAGTTCAGTGACCTCAGTACCATTGCCTACAACCACATGTTGACCCACAAATCCGGCTATAAGGTGCTGCCCAAGTTCTACGTTATCAATTTCGATGATCCTCGCAGAAGTCACAGGTGTAATCCAATTCACCCAGACTTTATGACAGACATTTCCGATGCCTATGAAAGTGCATACACCATCATGCTCAACCTCAACCGCACATGGGTACAGAAGCAGGGTGACTTCTTCGTAGAATCGCCTATCATCCTGTTTGCAGCCATAATCTGGTTCCTCAAACTCTACCAAGGAGGCAAGTACTGTACCTTCCCTCATGCCGTTGAGTTTCTGAACCGCAAGTATGAGGACATATTTCCAATTCTGTCTTCCTATCCCGAATTGGAAAACTATATGTCCCCGTTTATTGATGCCTGGCAAGGTGGTGCTGCTGACCAGCTCCAAGGCCAGATCGCAAGTGCCAAGATTCCGCTGTCCCGAATGATTTCCCCACAGCTCTATTGGGTCATGTCAGCCAGTGAGTTTACGCTTGACATCAACAATCCGCAGGAGCCGAAGATTCTTTGTGTCGGTAACAATCCCGACCGTCAGAACATCTACGGTGCAGCCCTCGGCCTGTACAACAGTCGCATTGTGAAACTCATCAACAAGAAAGGAGTGCTGAAGTCATCGGTTATTATTGACGAGTTGCCTACCATCTACTTCAAAGGGCTGGATAACCTGATAGCCACTGCCCGAAGCAACAAGGTGGCCGTCTGTCTCGGCTTTCAGGACTTTAGCCAGTTAGTCCGTGACTATGGTGACAAGGAGGCAAAAGTGGTTCAGAACACAGTCGGCAATGTCTTTTCTGGGCAAGTAGTAGGAGAAACAGCCAAGACATTGAGTGAGCGTTTCGGCAAGGTACTCCAGAAACGACAGTCCATGTCCATCAATAGACAAGACGTTTCCACTTCCATCAATACACAAATGGACAGCCTCATACCACCAAGTAAAATCTCGACACTGACACAGGGTATGTTCGTCGGTGCTGTCTCTGACAATTTTGATGAGCGCATCGACCAGAAGATTTTTCATGCGGAAATCGTAGTTGACAATGCAAAGGTTGCTAAAGAGACTAAAGCCTACAAGCCCATACCTATCATTACTGACTTTACGGACGAAAATGACATTGACCATATGGAAGATACTGTTGCCGCAAACTACTATCAAATCAAGGAAGATGTGAAACAGATTGTTGCAAATGAACTGGAGCGAATAGGGAATGATCCAGTACTTTCAGGACTAATAAAGAAATAGGAATTACCTATAAAGTGAGAGGAGTGAAAAAGACTCCTCTCGCTTTTGCAATCTATTCCTCGTCTGTTTCCTCTTCGAATCCTTCATCTTCAGAATGAAAACGCTTAGGTAGCATCATGGCTTCCTCTATCATTGCCTCATTCCCAAAGTAATTTTGGCCAAAGCGGTTCATATTCGTTCTGCCACCAAGTGCAGCAGCACAGTTCATGGCATACACATCATCAGGATATTTCTCTATCCGTTTCAGGCAAGTGACGTAACACATCTTCCTATACTCATTATAAAAATGGTTGGGGATAGCAGAATCTCTTGACATACCAAAGAAGAACGACTGACATAATGCTCGCCAAGTTACCCATATACGATGTAAGATAGGACTGTAGTTTCCGCTTTTCATCAACGACATTCCAACACCAACAAGCCATTCATCTTCAATAACAGACTTCTTGCAGTTCGCCCAATTTCTCCAAAGTGAGCACTGTTCATCAAAGCTACTACAAGCGGCCAGTTCGCCAAGAATGACTTTCAACTGGTCATCTTCACTTGCTTCCATATAATGTTGGAATCTGTCC
>JAEEGH010007048.1_pt1 | contig 27220 bp, 22 predicted proteins | sample 9134181 | NCBI WGS metagenome assembly JAEEGH01 (sample SAMN16246544, study PRJNA631951) | gut metagenome | biome: gut microbiome; feature: rumen; material: DP-attached | host: Bos | place: Iran: Karaj | collected 2018-10 | reverse complement strand
GTATCAACTATGTCGGAAGGAACGGCTCCATACCGGCGCTGATCAAGGCGATGAAGGACGTGCCTAAGGAGGACCGCCCCGCATTCGGGCGCGCGGTGCAGGCGTGGCGCGCCGAAGTCGAGGCCGCGCTTGCGGCGAAGGCCGACGCCGCGCCTGCGGGCAAGGCGTTCGAGGGCGACCTCACGCTGCCCGGGCGCTGGTGGGGTCTGGGCGCCAAGCATCCGCTTTCGCGCGTCATCGAGGAGAGCGCGGCGATCTTCGGCCGTCTCGGCTTCACGGTCGCCGACGGCCCCGACCTTGAGAACAGGTTCAACAACTTCACGGCGCTGAACACGCCCGCGCACCATCCTTCGCAGGACAGGACCGACACGTTCTGGTTCGGCGAGGACTGCCTGCTGCGCACCCAGACTTCGCCCGTGCAGATCCGCACGATGATGGCGAACAAGCCGCCGATCCGCGTGATCTGCCCTGGCCGCACCTACAGGCGCGACACGACCGACGCCACGCACTCGGCGAACTTCCACCAGATCGAGGGCCTCTACGTCGACGAGCTGCCGCAGAAGCCGGTGAGCCTTGCGGACCTGAAGTCCGTTCTGGCCTATTTCGCGAGGGAGATGATGGGCGACGGCGTGACGGTGAGGTTCCGTCCGCACTTCTTCCCGTTCACCGAACCGTCCGTCGAGGTCGACTTCACGTGCCACGTCTGCAAGGGCAAGGGCTGCGCGGTCTGCAAGCAGTCCGGCTGGATCGAGGTCGCCGGCGCGGGAATGGTCGACCCGAGGGTCTTCCGCCATGTCGGGTACGATCCGGAGAAGGTCTCCGGCTACGCGTTCGGCTTCGGCGTCGAGCGCATCGCCATGATCAAGTACGGCATACCGGACATCCGCTGGCTGTACGAGAACGACGTGCGCTTCCTCGGCCAGCTCGGCTGAGGGGCTCGTCCGAGGCGTTTGCAGGGAGAGGGGCGCTCCTATGATGACGATCTACAAATGGGAGAACGGAGGCCTCCGCGAGAACCCGGAGTTTGCGGAGTCCTGCTGGATAAACCTTGTGGACCCGTCGACGACCGAGCTGGAGGCCGTCCTCACGCACAGCCAGGTGCCCAGGGACTTCCTCACCGACCCGCTTGACGCAGGCGAGAGGCCGCGCTTCGACAACGAGGACGGCGCGACCCTGCTGATCGTCCACGTGCCGAGGCTTGCGCCTTCCGACGACGAGGAGGAGGCCGTCTCCCCGTACCGCACCGTGCCTCTCGGCATCATACTCTTCGGCTCGACGGTGATCACCGTCTGCAGCGCGCAGACGCCGGTGACGACCGCGTTTCTCGACCAGATACGCCGCGTGTGCCCGCCGTCGGACATATACCGCTTCGCGTTCCGGCTGCTCTGGCACGCGGGAGTCCTGTTCCTCAGGTACATAAACGAGCTTCACGGGCGAACCGACGCGCTTGAGAGCGAACTGCACGAGTCGATCTCGAACGAGGCGCTTCTGAAGATGTTCCAGATCGAGAAGACCCTGGTGTACTTCACGACGTCGCTCAAGGCCGACACCATCGCCCTCGCCCGCGCCAACACCGCGCGGCAGATACAGCTGTCGGAGGACGACCGCGACTGCCTTGAGGACGCGATGGTCGAGTACCAGCAGGCGCTGGAGACGGCCAACATCCACGCGAACATTCTCAACGGCACCCTCGACACGTTCGCCTCGCTGATAAACAACAACCTGAACAACGTGATGAAGTACCTTACCGCCGCGACCATCTTCCTCGCGGTGCCGACTCTCGTCGCCTCCATATACGGCATGAACATCGGCCTGCCGTTCCAGTCGAGCCATCATGCGTTCGCGATCGTGATGGGTGTCTCGGCGCTTTCCGCGGCGGCCATAGCGGCGGTGTTCGTCGTGCTCTCGCACAAGCGGAAGTTCTGAGCGGCGGCGCCCCTGCCGCAAGGCTTGACGAGGCGCCGGCGCGTTGGCTATAATACGTTCCGTGCGCGAAAGCGCCAAACTCTATGGCATTGACGAGCAGTCCATTGAAGCCGGAAGCCGTCTGGAGAAGCGGCTGGGAAGGCGTAAAGGCGAACAGAAAGCCCATGCTTGTGCTGTGGGCGAGCGCCTTTGCGCTTGTGACGGCATATTACAATGTGCCCATGGTGGCGCGGCTTCTCCAGCCCGTTTTCGACTTCCAGACGAACGGCGGCTGGATGGCCGCAGTCGCAAACAGGGTCGTGTTCTGTGGACTTCTGCCGGGGATGTTCCTTCTGGCGATGCCGTCCATCCGTCCGCGCCGAGTGGCCGTCACCATCCTCGCCAACTGCCTCTGGATGGGGGCATGGGGAGTTCTCAGCAATGCGTTCTTCACCTTGCAGTCGGAGGTTTTCGGCGGCGGACACGATTTTGCGACGCTTCTCTGCAAGGTCACAGTCGACAAGTGCGTCTGGTCGGCGCTTCTGTGCGTTCCGCTGAACTCGCTTTTCTTCTTCTGGGAGGGACGCGACTTCTCCTTCGCCCGATGCCGCGAGGATTGGCCCGAAAGCTATTTCTGCAACATCTACCTGCCGATCCTTGTCGCTGATTTCATGGTGTGGATACCTGTCCAGTTTGCGGTATACATGTTCGACCTGCCTCTCCAGATACAGCTCGTCGGATTTGCCGGCGCGTTTTGGTCGCTTGTGGGGCTTGCGGCCGGCGCTCGTATCGCCCGCCAGCAGGGAAAGGCGAGTTAGCCGATTCTTTGTGTCCAACTTGTGAGGCGCCCGCGAGCTCCACGTGAGCCGTCCAACCCCGCATTCGCCGCCTGCGCCGCTCGCATCTGCTCGCGGGGGACTGTCCCCGTCATGGCTTTTTGATGCGTTATGTCTAAATATTCGTAAGATTTAGGCAGTTATGGCGATGGAGGCTAGTGCGGCGAAGCGAAGGGGGGTGGCTGTCCCTTGAGCGGTTGCCGCGTGTCCCTTCTAGCTTCGCTGCCTCTCCCTGCAGTCCCCATCGGCTCTGCGCCGCGGCATTAAACAAATCAGAGGCAAGGGGTCACCACTGCGCTTCAAGGGTAGCGCTACCGTTCGACTAACGGTCAGGTGACCTTGTTCACACGACAGGGGAATACCGAGGGGACCCCATCGGATTTCCTGCTTGCTCCGGTTTAATTTTTCCTCCGTAGGCTTTCGAAATTTCCAACGTAGGTTTTCGATTTTTCCAACGTAGGTTTTTGTTGTTTCATACGTAGGACTTCGCCGCGTCTGCGGCAAACCGATGGGGCCTGTCCCCGTCATGGCCTTTTGACGCGTTATGACTGTCTTTTTGCAAGATTTAGGCAGTTATAAACCGATGGGGTCTTGCCCCCGTCGGCTCTAGTTGATTGCCTTCGGACTTCTGACTTCGGACTGAATAAAGTTCAGAAGTCTGATGTCCGAAGTCTTATGCCATAAGCCGACTGGGACCTCCATTGCCACTTATCACGTGCAGGGACTTGCGCTTAAGCGCGCCATGAGAGATCTTCGCATCTGCGAGGCGGGGTTGCCGCGTATGCATTTATGCCGGAGACGCTAGATTTTCATACTTGTTTTTGGTATAATTCGACGCATGAGAAATGTTGTGGTTGACAAGGGCGTGGCATTCGGGCGCGGCGGGCTGGTGTTCGTCGCGGGTCCGTGTGTCATCGAGTCCCGCGAGATGGCGCTGGGTCTGGCGAAGAAGCTGACGGCGCTTTCGCGGCGGCTGAAGGTGCCCTATGTCTTCAAGGCGAGCTTTGACAAGGCGAACAGGACGAGCGTCGACTCCTTCCGCGGGCCCGGGCTTGAGAAGGGTCTTGAGATTCTGGCGGAGGTTCGGTCCAAGTTCGACGTGCCGGTGCTTACTGACATACACGAGCCGTGGCAGGCGAAGCCGGTTGCGGAGGTGTGCGACATTCTGCAGATACCGGCGTTTCTCGCGCGGCAGACCGACCTTGTGGTCGCGGCGGGCGAGACTGGCGCGGTGGTCAACGTGAAGAAGGGCCAGTTCATGGCGCCTGAGGACATGGCGCAGGTGGTGCGCAAGATCGAATCGACGGGCAACAGGCGCATAACGCTGACGGAGCGAGGCTCGTCGTTCGGCTACAGAAACCTTGTCGTGGACATGAGGTCCCTCGCGATCATGAGGGAGCTTGGGTATCCGGTGGTGATCGACGCTACGCATTCGGTTCAGCGGCCCGGCGGGCTGGGCACCGGGTCCGGCGGCGACGGCAAGTACGCGCCGCTGATCGCGCGGGCGGCGGTCGCCACGGGCGAAGTCGACGGCGTCTTCATGGAGACGCACGAGAATCCGGCCGTGGCGAAGAGCGACGCCGCGAATGCCATACGGCTGGATGGAGTGGAAAGGCTTTGGAAGTCGCTTCTTCGCATTCGCGAGGCAGTCTGATATAGGATAGGAGAGGAGAGCGTTCCGTTTCTTGCATCGTTTTCTGAGTCGGGGGACAGACCTTTTGAAGGGTTTTGCCATAGCAGTGCTTCTGCCCTGCGCGGCCTATGCGTTCGACCAGGCCGCCTGGATGGAGAGGCGGGAGGTGCTTTCGCGCGAGGCGGAGCGGCTGAGGGCGGCGTATTCGAACGCCGTCGAGAGCGCCATGGAGTCGGCGGAGGGCGTCGTCGTGCCTCTGGAGACGAATGCGGACGGCTCGATAAAGATCTCCATCTCCGCGAAGAAGTCGAAGTTCTTTCTGAAGGAGGGTCTTGTCTGGGCGGAGGACCTCGCGCTCTGCAGATTCGGGGACGGCGGGGCGGAGACGTCGCGCATAGAGGCGAAGAGCTGCCTGTTCGACCGTTCGACGAAGAGCGGCTGGGCGGAGGGCCCGGCGAAGATCGTGCATGCCGGGACGGTGTTCGAGGGCCGGGACGTGTACTTCTCCGCGGAGGAGGAGTACGTGATGTCGCTTGGCGGGTCGCGGCTGGAGACGAAGGGCGTCAAGGGAGGGGGGCTCAGATGACGGCGGCTCTTGCGGCTACGTTCGCGGCCTTCCAGCTGGCGGAATTCGGACTTGGCGGCGGCGCCGACAAGGCGCTGAGCGTGGCATCCCGCAGGTGCGACTTCGACAGGAGGCAGGGCGTGGCGCTTTTCGAGGGCGCGGTGCGCGTGGACTACGGCGCCGACTGCACGATGTGCGCCGACAGGCTCTTCGTGTTCTTCGACGGGACGAACGACGTGGACAGGATAGACGCGGAGGGCTCGGTGACTGTGACGAACGGCGCACGCGTCGGCTCGTGCGCGAGCGCCGCGTTCGCGCGGAGGAGCGGGATGGTCGAGATGCGCGGGCGCGAGGGCTCCGGGCCGGCGAGGCTTTCCGAGCCCGGCGCGAGCGAGGTGTCGGGCCGGAGGATAAGGTTCTGGCTCGAGGCGGGACAGGTGGAGATAGATGGGGCCGAGATACTCGTCAACAAGGGAGGCAGGAGCGTAAAAGACCTATGAGCGATCTTGTGATGGACGCCATGAGCGCGATGGCCGCGGAAAAGGCCGCGCCGGACCTCGAGGCAAAGCGCCTCGTGAAGTCCTATGGCGACCGCACCGTCGTGAGCGGCATGGACGTGAGCTGCTCGTGCGGCGAGATCGTGGGCATTCTCGGTCCGAACGGCGCGGGCAAGACGACGACGTTCTACATGATCGTGGGCCTGGTCAGGCCGGAGTCTGGGCGGGTGGTCTTCCGCGGGGAGGACATAACGGACCTTCCCGTCTATCTGCGCGCGCGGCGCGGGCTCGGCTATCTCGCGCAGGAGCCGTCGATATTCCGCAAGCTTTCGGTCTGGGACAACGTCGCGGCGATTCTCGAGACGCTGCCGCTTTCCCGCAGGGAGCGCAAGGAGCGCGCGGAGGCGCTGCTGGAGCCGTTCGACCTCATGAAGGTCGCGAGGCAGCCGGCTTACACGCTTTCGGGCGGCGAGAGGCGCAAGCTGGAGATCGCGAGGGCGCTGGTGAGGAACCCGGCGATACTGATGCTGGACGAGCCTTTCGCGGGCGTGGACCCGCTGAGCGTGAACGAGATCCAGGAGATCGTGCGCAAGCTCGCGTCGCGCGGGCTGGGCATCGTCATAACGGACCACAACGTAAGGGAGACGCTGTCCGTCGTGAACCGGGCGTACCTGGTGTACGACGGCCGGCTTCTAAGGGAGGGCACGAGCGACGAGCTCGTTGCCGACGCCGAGGTGCGTGAGAAGTACCTTGGCGAGAACTTCAGGATGTAGGGCACAAAAGAAAGGAGACAAGAAAATGAGCATTGAAGTCACCATGAGGCACAGCGATGTGCGCATAGAGGCGCTGAAGGCGTATGCCGAGAAGCGCATGGCGCAGCTCAAGGCCAAGTTCCCCAAGGTCACGAAGGTGCAGATCGTCATCGACGTGGATGCGAAGAAGCACATGTACATGGCCGAGGTCGTCGCGAACAGGCTCGGCGAGGTCGCTGTCGGGGCAAAGGAGTTCTCTGAGTCTGCGAAGAGCGTCGTCGACGGGGCCGCGGCCCGCGCGGAGCGCCAGCTGCTGCGCATGCGCGTGAAGGCGCGCAAGGGAACCGTCCGCGAGCAGCGCGCCGCGTCCGCAAAGAACTGATCCACGTGAAGACGCTGCCTATAAAGGACAACGAGGTGGGGAGGTCGTTCTCCGTGTCCGACTTCTACGAAGCCGGGCGCGAGAGCCTCTCCCTGACCGTTGTGGCGGGCGGCGCCAACCTAGACCGGCAGGTGGGCGAGCCAATCGTCAACCGGCCGGGCCTCGCGCTCACGGGGTTCTACGAGCATTTCGCCCCCGGCCGCCTTCAGCTGATCGGCAAGGGCGAGATGGCGTACCTCATGTCGCTGAAGCCCGCGGAGCGCCTCGAGCGCATGCGGGCGATAGTGGACCGCAAGGCGTTCTTCTTCATCTTCACGAACGGGCAGAAGCCGGATTCGTCCGTGCTGAAGCTCGCCGAGGAGAGAGGGCTGGTCGTCATGACCTCGCCTCTGAAGACGCGCGTCTTCGCGAACAGGAGCGCGTACATACTCGAGCAGCTCTCCGCGCCGTCGACTACGATATACGGGACGATGGTGGAGGTGTGCGGACTCGGGGTTCTGTTCGAGGGCGATCCGGGCCTCGGCAAGTCCGAGACGGCCCTCGGGCTGATAAAGCGCGGCAGCGCGCTCATAGCCGACGACCTGACGTGCATCCGCAAGGACGGCGGCAACAACGTCCTTTTCGGGTCCGCGTCCGAGTCGACGGCGGGCTACATGGAGATACGCGGCATCGGCATAATGCATGTGCCGAGCCTGTTCGGCATCGCCGCCGTCCGCGGCGAGAAGCGCCTGGAGCTGATAATCACCTTCAAGCGCCTCAACGACGTGCGCGGCGAAATAGACCGGATAGGGCAGACGCGGAGCAACAAGACGATTCTCGGGGTGGACGTGCCGAACGTGGTGGTGCCGGTGTCGGAAGGGCGGGATCTCGTGAATCTCGTCGAGACTGCTGCGATGCAGCAGAAGCTTCTGATGTCCGGCCACGATCCGGTGTTCGCCCTTTCGGAGCGTCTGCGCGACCGCGCCGACAAGCTTCAGTCTGGAACATACAGGAGGAAGGCTAGAAAACATGTCTGAGAAACTTACGCGGGATATGAAGCTCCTCAACAAGTACGGCATGCACGTGCGGCCTGCCGGGCTTTTCGCGAAGCTCGCGAGCCGCTACGACTGCGAGATCGAGGTGGAGAAGGACGGCAACGTCGTCTCCGGCAAGTCCATCATGGCGCTCATGACGCTCGAGGCGGTCTGCGGAACCGTGCTCAAGGTCAGCGCGACAGGTGCGCAGGCCAAGGAAGCCCTCGACGAGCTTGAGGCCCTCATCGGCCGCAAGTTCGACATACCTGATGAGCAGTAGCCGCGAGATGCGGACCGTCTGCGGTCTGGCGACCGCCCGCGGCTTTGCCGTCGGGCCGGTGTTCGTCTACCGCGGCGACGGCGACATCCCCATACCCGAGTACGTGGTCGAGAGCGGCCGCGAAGGCGAGGAGCTCGCCCGCCTGCGCCGTGCGCTCAACGAGACGAAGCGCGACCTCGAATCGCTCGTGGCCACGCTCCGCGCGCGCACCGGGCGCGCCGACGCCAAGATTTTCGAATGCCATCTGATGATCCTCGAGGACAGCGTGCTCTGCCGCGAGACGGAGAAGCACATCCGCGAGGACAGGGTCAACGCCGAGGCCGCCGTGCGCCGCACGGCCGACAGGGCCCGCTCGATGTTCGAGCGGATGAACGACCCGTACTTCCGCGAGAGGGTCCGCGACCTCGACGACGTGGAGAGGAGGCTTCTCAAGAACCTCCTCGGCTTCGCGGCGAATCCGCATGTCGAGCTGAAGACGCCGTCCATAGTCGTCGCCGACGACCTGACGCCTTCCGAGACCGTGCAGCTGCCGCGCGCGCTGGTGCTGGGCTTCGCGACGAACGGGGGCTCCGCGACGAGCCACGTCGCGCTGCTGGCGAGGGCCATGGGCATTCCGGCGGTGACCGGTCTCGGCGACATAACCGCCTTGGTCGAGCCCGGCGAGACGATTCTGCTCGACGGAACCGGCGGCACGGTGATCGTGGCGCCCGACGCCTCCGCGATCCGCGAGTTCCGCGATCTGGTCGAGAGGCAGAAGGAGATTTCCGAGGAGGCCGTGACCGGCGCGCCCGCCGGCACTCTTCGCGACGGAGGCAGGGTGAAGCTGTACGCGAATCTGCACCCTGGCGCGCCGCTTGAGGACGTGAAGAGCCTGGGAGCGCGCGGCGTCGGCCTCTACCGCAGCGAGTACCTCTGGCTGAACAAGGAGGCCGAGCCCTCCGAAGACGAGCAGTACAGGGCGTACCGCGAAGTCGTGGAGTTCGCGAAGACCCTGTCGTCCGAGGCGTCGGTCACGATACGCGTGCTCGACATCGGCGGCGACAAGATGGTCCGCGGCATATCGCAGCGCGGCGAAGTGCGCCAGCGCGAGGCGAATCCCTTCCTGGGCAACAGGTCGATCCGCTATCTGCTTTCGAACAAGGCGGTCTTCAGGACGCAGCTCCGCGCCATTCTCAGGGCGTCGGTGCACGGGCGCGTCTGCATACTCTATCCGATGATATCGTGCATCGAGGAGCTTCGCCAATCGGCGGCGGTGCTGGCCGACGTCCGCGCCCAGCTCGACGCGGAGGGCGTCCCCTACGATCGCGACGTGCCGGTCGGCGCGATGATAGAGGTCCCATCCGCTGCGATCAACGCCGCGGCGCTTGCCAAGCACGTGCGCTTCTTCTCGATCGGCACAAACGACCTCGTGCAGTACACGATGGCGGCGGACAGGGGCAACGAGTCCGTGGCGCACCTCTACCAGCCCACGAATCCGGCGGTCCTCCGGCTCATGCGCCACGTGATCGACGTGGCCAAGAAGCAGGGGATAAGCGTCGGCGTCTGCGGCGAGTCCGCGGCGGATCCGCTTGTCGGCGTGCTCTGGGCCGCGATGGGCATCGACATACTCTCCATGTCGGCGACGTACATCCCCGTCATGTCCAAGCTCTTCTCGAAGCTGACCCGCGCGGATCTCGACGAGTATCTTGCGGCCGTGGACGCGATCGGCGACGAGGCGACCGGCGAGGAGACCATGGCGAGGTGCCGCGAATGGATGCTCTCGAAGATACCCGACCTCGACAACATCGTGTTCTAGGCGCGCGGCGCTGATCGGCGGCGAGAGATGATCGAGACTCCCGAAATCACCATAGAGAGCGTGTCGTGCGCGATGGGCGACGGCCGTTCGTCCGTCTTCGAGCTTGCCCGCAGGGCTCTTCCCTCTTCCGGCGGCTTCGCAGGCGTCGTGGCGGCGACGTTCTCCAATCCGGAGAGGTTCCCGTCGCTTGCCGTGCGCGTCGCGGCGGAGCTAGGCCTGCCGGCCGGCACCCCCGCCTTCGACATACAGATGGCCTGCAGCGCCTATCCTTACGCCGTCTATCTCGCGGGCAGGCTTGCGGCGGACGTCGGAGGCAAGGTGCTTGTTGTGGACGGCGACGTGCAGTCGCGCCTCGTCGACCCGAACGACCACGCGACCGGCGGCATCTTCTCCGACGCTGTCACGTGCTCGGTGGTGTCCAGCCTTCCGAACTGCAGTGCCGGCGAATCTGCGCGCACGAGCCGATTCGCGTTCCTTTCCCGCGCCGACGAGGCGCTGGTCTGCCCGGAGAGCGGTCCGATCCGCATGGACGGCATGAAGGTCTTCACGTTCGTCGCGACGGAGGTGACCGCCTTTCTGCGCGGCTTCGGCGGCGACTTCGACTGGTTTGCGCCGCATCAGGCGAATCCGTACATGGTTCGCCAGCTCGCCAGGGCCCTCGGGCTTGAGGACCGTCTTCTGAAGAGCGACGAGTCGGTCAGAAACCCCGGCTCGTGCTCGGTTCCGATGGCGCTGGCGAAGGCACCGCCGGGCGAGAAGAGGGTGCTCATCGCCGGCTTCGGAGCGGGCTATTCCGCGGCGGCGGGCCTGGTGCGCGTGCTGTGAGGGGCTCGGCGGCCAGTCTTGACGAGCTCGCCACGGGCGGCATAGGCCGTCTGCTCTTCAAGTACTCGTGGCCGGCGCTTGTCGCGATGTCCCTGAACGCGCTCTACGCGGTCGTCGACCGCGTCTTCATCGGGCACGGATGCGGCGTGGACGCGATGGCGGGGCTTCAGCTCGCGATGCCGGTCGTGATGTTCCTTGCGTCGTTCGGGCCTCTCGTCGGCGTCGGCCATGCGGCGGTGCTGTCGATCAAGCTCGGCGAGGGCGATGTCGAGACCTGTGAGAAGCTGGTCGGCCAGACAGTCGCGCTCAAGGTGGCGATCTATGCGGTGCTCGTGCCCGCGCTGTACCTCTTTCTGGACGTCGTGCTCGGCTGGTGCGGAGCCGACGAAGTGACCCCTGGCGCGCGCGAGGCGGCCAGAACCTACCTCCGCATCGTCCTCGCCTCGCAGCTCTTTCTGCATCTGGCGTTCGGCCTGTCGGCTCTCCAGCGCGCGGAGGGCGGCGCGGTGCGCTCTATGGTGTGCATGGCGGTGGGTTTCGGCGCGAACCTGGTCCTGGACCCGATCTTCATCTTCGGCCTCGGCCTTGGCGTCGCGGGCGCGGCATGGGCCACGAACGTCGCCATGGCTGCCTCGGCCCTCTGCGCGTTCGCGTTCTACTGGCGCGGCAGGACCGCCGTGCGCCTGCGGCTCTCCCGCGTGAGGCTGTATCCGCGCCTGCTGCCGCGCACTCTCGCAATCGGCCTCGCGCCGTTTCTGCAGCAGCTGATGACGTCCCTCATCGCCGCGTCTCTGCAGTACGCCTTCGCGAAGTGGATGCCGGACGAGGATGCGCGCACGGCCGAGATCGCGTCGCTAGGCGTGTTCAACGGCGCGCTGATACTCGTGATAATGCCCGTGCTCGGCTGCCAGCAGGGCCTGCAGCCCATCTTCGGCTACAACTGGGGCGCGCGCAACTTCCGCCGCGTGCTGACGGCGCTGAAACTCGGCTTCCTGACGACGACCGCGCTCACCGTCGTCGCGTTCACGGTGCAGGTGGTGCCGCCGTTCCCGACGCTCATCGCGCGCATGTTCGTCTCGTCCGACAGCCCCGGCCTCATCGCGCTCGCCGCGCACGACCTCGCGCTTTCGAACTGCATGATATGGTGCATCTCCGTCAACGTGCTGGCGACGACGTACTTCCAGTCGATAGGCAGGCCCGTCGTCGCAATCGCCCTGTCGATGCTGCGCCAGGGCGTCGTGCTCCTGCCGATGATATGGCTTCTGCCGCATTTTCTCGAGGACAAGGCTTTCGCGATATGGCTTTCGATGCCCGTTTCGGACGTCGTGTGCCAGCTTGCGACGATTCCGCCGATATTGCTCCACGCGAGGTTCCTCGCCCGCGTAAGGTCGAGAGGGGTGCCGTCTTGAACGAAGAACGTCTTCAGAACATTCTCGCCCGCGCAGGCGTGGCGTCGCGGCGCGGAGCCGCCGCGCTCATCGAGTCTGGCGCGGTCACGGTCGACGGCGTAGTGGTCAGGGAGCCCGGCGCGCGCTTCGGCGAGGACGCGAAGGTCAGGGTAAGGGGCCGCGAGGTCGCGTCCGCCGAAAGACGGCGCACGGTCGTCCTCTACAAGCCGGTCGGCGTGCTGAGCACCATGAGCGACCCGTTCGGCGGCAGGACTGTCGCGGACATCGTCCGCACGCCCGAGAGGCTCGTGCCCGTCGGCCGCCTTGACAAGGACAGCGAGGGCCTGCTTCTCATGAGCAACGACGGCGCGATCGTCAACCGGCTCACCCATCCCCGCTTCGGGCACACCAAGACGTACCTCGTCAGGGTCGCGGGCCGCTGGAGCGAGGAGAAGCTCGCGGTCCTGCGCTCGCCGATCGCAATGGACGACGGATACGTCATCCGCCCCGTTCCCGTAGAGGTCGTGCGCGTCGAGCCGGACGGCACTCGCCTGCTGCGCTTCGTTCTGAGGGAGGGGCGCAAGAGGCAGATCCGCAGGATGTGCTCCGCAGCGCATCTTGTCGTACTGACTCTGAAGCGCGTCGCAATCGGGGCCTTCGCGCTGCCGAAGGATCTTGCGCCTGGCAAGTGGCGCGACCTTTCCCCGCGCGAAGTGGAGGCTTTGCTGAAGGCCTAGAGAGTCGTCATGCCCTCCCACGGACACAGCCTGATTCTCGCTCCGCTGCGCGGCGTCACGATACGATGCTTCCGCGAGACGTTTGCGGACCTTCTGGACGAGCTTGGCTTCACCGAAGCCATGACGCCGTTCATCTCCGCGATGCCCGGTCTCGACCCCCTCGACGACCGCGAGCTTCGCGGCGCGGCAGGTTCGCCGCGGCTGAAGGTGACTCCGCAGTTCATAGGAAAGGACCCCGACGCCCTCAGAAACTGCCTCGTCCGTGTCAGGGACGCCGGCTTCGACACGGCCGACCTCAACTGCGGGTGCCCGTTCCCGATGGTGCGCAGGAAGGGGAGAGGCTCCGGAATCCTGCGCACGCCGGACGTCCTGCGCCGCATGGTCGAGGTTGGCTGCGAGGTCATGGGGCCAGGCATGTTCTCGGTAAAAGCCCGCATCGGAATCGACCGTCCCGACGAGCTTCTGGGGCTCCTTCCGATGCTGAACTGCTTTCCGCTTCGGCACATAACCGTCCATGCCCGCACCGCTGTGCAGATGTACGACGGCGTGTGCGACCGTGCGGCGTTTGAGGCTGTGAGGCGCGAGTCCGCCGTGCCGGTCATAGAAAACGGCGACCTGCCGCTTCCTGATCCTGGCTTGGAGATGGCGTCGCCTGCCATGATCGGAAGGGCGTTCGTCCGCGCGATAGGCGGCAGAGCCGACTCCTGCGAGCTTCTTGGACGGTACATCGCCGCGTCCCGTCAGGAACTGCACGGAGACAGGCCTGTTCTGGGACGGATGAAGGAGCTTGTCGCCTATTGGCGCGACATTCCGTTCTGGCGTCGCCGCTGGGACGTCGTAAAGATGTGCCGCACGGTCGACGAGCTCCTGTCTGTAATCTCCCGCGCATAGACAATGGCGGCGAAGCTGCTCCTGCGCCCGTAGCGAAATCTCCGTGCAGGGGAAACGCCCCTCTCGTGTAGACCAACACGCTACCACGTGTGGACAAATGTTGAGTTGCCTGCGGCCAAATGATGAGCTCCAAGTGGACAGCCATGCCGGGCCACTGACCCGACGGAAATTTGCCGCGTAGCAGAGCGAATTTGGCCGCTAAGGAAAGAGAATTTGGCCGTGTAGCGACATGTTTTGTCTACGGGCCGCCCGGAGTGCGGCCCCTACCATGATTCCGTCCCTAAGGTCCCTTTGTACAGGCCGCGCGATTACGAGCCGTTCCAGCCGGCTGTTTGAGGGAATCCGCAACAAGCCGTTTTCGTGTCTTTTCGTGGCCGCGCGTCAGCGCTAAACATACTTGTCCCCGCCGGCTTTATTGACTTCGGACTTAAGAAAGTCCTTATGTCTGAAGTCCGAAGTCTGAAGTCTTATGCCATGAAGGCCAAGGCAACTTGTCCCGTTTCTGGTGCTTGGACAGGGGCGTTGCCACGATGGCTGGGATTTATGATATAATCGTAAGAAGGCAACAACTGCATATCTCCAATATTATGACACACGACGAGATTGAAAGAAGGGCGGCGAGCATTCCGGCCGAAGAGCGTCCGGTCGCTTCGTCAAAGCTGTCGGGGCTCGGGGACTTTCTCGGCATCTACGGCGGTGCGCGATTCGACACAGACGGACATTCGCCGAGGATCAAAACGCCGCTCGTGTCCGGAGTGTCGGCAGGCGAGACGGACGGAGGCCTCACGAAGCTCGGCGCTGGCACGCTCACTTTGACTGGTGCAAACGGCTACACCGGTCCGACGCGCCTTGAGGGCGGCACGCTCGTGTTCAACAGCGATCGCCCGGACGGCGACATCGAATTCCCGGCGGCGGCGCTGACAGTCTGCACGAATGCGGCCGCGCCGCTTCCCTGGGCGAAGTCGATCGGGTCGTTCCGCTCCGGCTGCGGCATTCGCGTCACCGAATGCGAGACGCTGGATTCCGCGTCGTGGAGCGGAGGCTGGCACACGGTTGCGCGGTTCAGCGAAACCGACCTGGACGCGCTTCCCGCAATAAAGTTCGTGAAGTCCGACGGCACGGTCGTCTCGAACGGGAACGGCTGGACGTTCCGAATCAACGCGGACAGGAGACGTCTGGAGTTCAGGGGCTTTCGCGGAACGCTGCTCCTCGTTCGCTGACGCATTGTCTGCCTGGCAGAACATCAAGGAAGGGGGGACGGCGATGAATGAGGTCAAATGCGATTTGGACAGGCGTGGCTTTCTCGCGGCGGTACTGGCGGCGGGCGTGGCTGGCTCGACGCGCACGGGCTCGCTCCCCGTGCCGAAGGGCCTGGCGCGCGGTGACGCGCAGCCGTCCGTCGGCGGGCGCGCAGGGCTGAAGACCCATGTAACTCCGTATTTCGACGGCGGCTGGACGATGTACATGTTCGCGGACCGCTGCAACAACGTCATGCTGTCCACGCTCTTCAAGTCGCCGTCCGGCAAGGTGGTGGTGATCGACGGAGGCTGGCCCAAGGACGCGGATTTCCTCGTCCCTGCGTTGAAGGAGCTCGGCGGCACGGTCGACTCGTGGTTCCTCACCCATGCGCACTGCGACCACTACGGCGCACTGGCGGACATCCTTTCGAGGCCGAATCAGGAAGGGCTCACGATCAGGAAGATCGTCCACAAGTTCCTGCCGGTCAAGTTCATAGAGGAGACGGAGAAGGGGAGCGTCCCATACGTGACTCCATTTCTCTGGGACCTCGCCAAAAGCAGGCTGAACGTCGAGACGCCAAAGGTTGGCCAGGTTTGGAGTTTCGGCGAAGGACTGACGTTCGAGTGCCTCAACGACTACGACCTCTCCATGCGCGTCAACTCGATCAACAACTCCAGCATATGCTATCGCGTCATGAACGGCGGAAAGTCGATCCTTGTGACGGGCGACATCGGCTGGCCGATGGGCGACAAGATGCTGAAGACGGTTCCAGCCGAAAAGATCAAGAGCGACGTCGTCTTCCTCTCGCACCATGGGCAGAACGGCGCGAACAAGAACTTCTACGAGGCCGTCAGGCCGGAGATCTGCGTGTGGCAGTGGCTTTGGGACAACAACCGGGGCGAGCAGGGCTACGGTTCGGGTCCTTGGCTCACGAACTATGTGAAGTGCTGGATGCAGGACCTCGGCGTAAAGCGGCAGTTCGTTCTGACGAGCGATGCCGCGCTTGGGCCGAAGAGCTGACGGGGAAGGTCGGCGGCCCGCGGTCCAGAGGACGCCGCGGCCGCTTTCTGGTATAATGTGCATCGTAAATGGGAGCCAAAACGACCAAACGGAAATGCGGTAAACGGAGGAACGGACTTCGTGTCGCCCTGTTTGCTCTGTGTCTGATTCTGCCAGTCTCCGCTGTTAGCGCGGGAGATGCGCTCGACCGCGCAGAGGCTCGGGCGCGCGAACTCTGCGCGCGTATGACGCTGGAGGAGAAGGCCGGCGAGCTGATGGTCTATGACTACATGGACCTCGGCAAGGATCATTGGCACATCTACACCAACATGGTCTGTCGGAACGAGATCGGCGCGTTGATGCGCGTGCTGAGCGCAAAGGAGACGCGTCGGCTCCAGGAATTCAAGATGGCGAATTCCCGACTCGGCATTCCGCTGATCGTGCATGAGGATATCACGCACGGCTGGGTGACGACGCTTCCGAGCCAGATCGCCATCGCGTGCAGCTGGGACGATGCGGCTATAGAGAAGGCCGAGGCGGTGGCCGCGCGCGAAGCCGCCGCCATCGGCATCCAGCTTACGTATTCGCCGCAGGTCGACGTCTCGGACGATCCGCGCTGGGGCAGAATCGGCTGCACGAACGGCGAGGATCCGTATCTTTCCGGACGCGTCGGCGCGGCTCGGGTGCGCGGCTGCCAGGGGCGTACGTTCGAAGAACTCACGGACGGCGAACACATCATCGCCTGTCCCAAACACTACGCAGGCTACTCGTCGCTGCAAGGCGGCAAGGACTACCGACACAAGGACTTCTCCCGCCGCGAACTTCTCGAAACGCATCTGCCGCCGTTTCAGGCGGCGATCGAAGCCGGTGCGCTTTCGCTCATGAACGCCTATACGGTCTGCGAGGGCGTCCCCTGCAACTTCAACAGCTATCTCCTGAAGGACATCCTGCGCAACCAGTGGGGCTTCCGCGGGCAGCTGATTACGGACTGGACGACGCTCACATTCTCGATCGACGAGGGCGCGGCGACGGATGTCGAGGACGCGGCGAAGCGCGGCCTTGAGGCCGGCGTCGACATGGACATGATCAGCCGCGCGTTCCTCGCGCTGCCCAGGCTCGTTCGCGAGGGCAGGGTACGGGAATCGGATGTCGATGTCGCCGTCGTCCGTTCGCTCGCGCTCAAGTATCTCATGGGGCTTTTCGACGACCCTTACCGCTTCTGCGACGAAAAGAAGTCGCGCGAGGCGCTGATGACGGACCGCAACAAGGCGGACGTCCTTGCGCTAACGCGCGAAACGCTCGTCCTGCTCAAGAACGACAGAGTCCTTCCTCTGGACACCTTGAAGCGCGTCGGGCTGACTGGAACATGGGCTGACGACGACGACGCGCATCGCGGCGGCATGGGCAAGGACATGTTCAACGATTACGACGTGGACGCCGGCATCAAGGAAGAGTCGCGCATGCAGATCGACACGATAAAGACCGCGATGGCGAAACGCTGGGGCGCGAATCTCGACTACGAGCCGATGGACATGCTGAGCGTCGCGCGCGGCCTGGGCGGCGGAATGCCGAAGCCGGATGTCGTGGTGCTCGTCATCGGCGAGCCGACGCACTACACTGGCGAGCGCAGGGGGCGCGCCCGCATCGAGCTGCCCGACTCGGAGCTTGAGAACCTCCGCGCGCTCAAGCGTGCTGGAAAGAAGATCGTCTCCGTGGTGTTCGCGGGACGGCCTTTCATCATGAACGAGATCGTGTGGCTGTCGGACGCCGTGATCCTCGCTTGGTATCCCGGTGCGATGGGCGGGCAAGCCGTCGCCGAAGTCCTGAGTGGAGAGGTGAATCCTTCGGGCAAGCTGGCGCAGCACATCCCGTTTGACGTCGGGCAGATTCCGCTCTCTTATCGCGAGAAGCGCACGTTCATCAACTGTTCCTACGCGGACATCCCGTCCAAACCGCTCTTTCCGTTCGGCTTCGGCCTCAGCTATACCACGTTCGCGTATGGCAAGCCGGTTGCGGACAAGACGAAATATACGGTCGGCGAGAAAGTTCGCGTCCGAGTTCCCGTGAAAAACACGGGATCGGTTGCGGGGCGTGAAGTCGTGCAGCTGTACGTGCGGGACGAGGTGGCGAGCGTGCTGCCGCGCGAACGCGAGCTGAAGGAGTTCACTTCCGTCTGGCTCAAACCCGGCGAGGAGAAGACGATCGAATTCGTACTTGACGACAATGCCTTTGCTCTCTACGACAAGGATCTGAAGCGCGTCGTCGAGCCGGGGGCGTTCACTATCTACGTCGGGTCTGATTCGACGACCATGAACGCGACGCAGATTTCGCTTAAATAAGAGGGGAAAGAAGATAAAATGGTAGAACTCGGACTGAGCAGAAGAGGCTTTCTGGCGACGGCCTTTGCGGCTTCCGTCGCCAAGGCTGTGGAAGCAAAGGCGGGCGTGCTGGCAAAAGGGAGCAAGCCCAACATCATGTTCGGCGTATTGAGCGACCTGCACATAACGACGCCTGAGTCCACTGCGGCGTTCCGCCGCGCGCTCGTCTATTTCCGCGACAGGGGCGTCGACGCCGTGGTCGTAGCCGGCGATCTCAGCGACTGGGGGCTCAAGAGCGGACTCAAGTGCGTGGCCGACGCATGGTACGACGTGTTCCCGAACGACCGTGCGCCGGACGGCAGAAAGGTCGAAAAGCTGTTCTGCACCGGCAACCACGACTACGACGGCTACTGGTATGGCGACATGACGCTCGACATGCACGTGCAGGGCTATTCCGAAGAGGAGAGCCTCGTGAAGCTCGGCATGAAGAAGTGCTGGGAAGAGGTGTTCCACGAGCCTTTCGAGCAGATCCGCCGCCGGACGGTGAAGGGCTACGACTTCATCAGCTCGGAGTGGAAGGACGGCGCTGACGGATTCAAGGAAGCGGACGCCTGGTTCGCCGCGAACGGCGCTTCGCTCGACCCGAAGAAGCCGTTCTTCGTGTTCACCCACTATCCGTTCGCGAACACCACGTCGGGCAGCGGAGGCAACGCATACTCGGGTGACACGCTCAGGAAGTACCCCAACGCCGTGTCCTTCTCCGGCCACGTCCACTGGACTCTCAATGACGAGCAGTCCATCTGGCAAAAGGAATACACCGCGATCACAGTGCCGTCCATGTCGTACACGACGATTCCGTGGGGCCGCGAGAACGGCGGCGCCAAAAGGAACGGAAAGTGCTCTATGTCGATGCAGTGCCTGCCGGCGCGCGAATTCCATCTGGAGGCCCAGGGCTACCTCGTGTCGGTCTTCGACGACCGCATGGAGGTCGAGCGGCGCGACTTCACGGAAGGCGAGGAGGCGGCGCCGCCGTGGATCGTGACGCCGCCTGCAGGGGATGCGAGCCGCTACGCCCATGCGAACAGCCGCAAGCGCACGCCAGTGCCGCAGTTCCCTGACGGAGCGTCGGTCAAGACCTACACGAGCAACTTCGAGACGCGCAGCTTCAACTGGACGATCATGATGATGCTTGAGTTCCCGTCCGCCCGCGCGCGCGGCGGTCGAGTGTTCGACTACGAGGTGCGGGCCGAGATGGAGGACGGTACGGTCGCCGCCAAGAAGTGCTTCCTGGCGCCGGCGTTCTACAGGCTGGAGCGTGACGAACCGAAGTCCCAGCGGTTTGCCTTCGACGCGATGGACCTGCCTGAACGCGGAAAGTATCGCCTTCGCGTCTATCCGCGCAACTGCTTCGGCGACTGCGGTAAGCCAATCGAGTCTGCGGTCCTTGAAAGCAAGCCGGGAAAGGCCAAGTCGCCGGTGTGGAAGGAAGGGTAGCGGAACAACGAGGGGGGCTGAAGATGAAGTGTGCTTTCTGGACTGCGTTGGCGATGTCTCTGGCTGCGGCGTTGCAGGCTGCTGCGCAGGAAGTCCCTCTAGGCGACTTCGCCAAGGGCGACGGCGGATGGAAGGCTGCGCATCACATGAAGGACGTCGAGGTGTCGGCGGCCGGGACGACGTTCACCGTCACGGGCAACGACCCCTGGTTCCTGGGGCCGAAGGTCTCGATTCCCGCCGCGACCGATGGCGCGACGAAAGTGCGGTTCACCGTCACCTGCGAACCGACGCTCTGCGGCGGCGCATGGGAAATATACCATGACCTCGACGGTAAGGGCTACGACGAACGAAAGAAGTTCGCGCTTCGCGCCTGCGGACGAGAGCCCTACACCCGCTTCTCGGCGTACTTGCCGGTGACGGGCTGCGCGTCTGCGACAGGGAGCTTTCGGATAGACCCCCCGGCCTCGATAGGCGAGCGCTTCACCGTCAAGTCGTTTACCGTGGAGATTGTCAGGCCTGCGTGGTCGTATCGTCCTGCGACGCCGCCTGAACTTGCCCTGCCTGCCAACGCCATAGTTCTCGAAGGGGACGGATGGCGGCTCAGACACGATCCCGCCCGCATGGGCGCTTTCCGCTACGAGTCGCATGGTAAGACGGTCGAAGGCTGCGTTGGCGAGCAGTGCGTTGCCGCGAGGCGGATTGCGGACGAGCCGCCGTGTCGAATTGACTGGGCGTCGGTCAGGCCGTCCGTCAGTCGCGTGCGAGACGGCTTCGCGTTGACGGCGGCGACACGTGACACAGAGGGACGCGCATGGCGCATGACGCGCACGTTCACGAAAGCGGAGAAGGGGCGCGCCCTTGCCATCAGGACGGAGTTCTCGTGCGACGAGGTTCAGGCGCTTCACATACCATACCTCACGCTCTTTGCGGAGCGAGGCTCGGCCGGACACAAGCATCAGGCAATGCTCCCCGGTCTGGAATACCTCGACGGCGAACCGTCTTCCGGCACGAAGGACATCCGAATGCCGGAGGCGAACCGGCTGATTCCGGCCATCCACCGCATCACGGCGCCTTTCGCAGCGCTGACCGATGAAAAGGCATGGCTCGCGGCGGAGTGGGAGATGCCGTGCAGACGGGAGTATGCCGTCGTCTTCGACACGCCCGACCGGCAGTTCAACTCGGGCGGTCATCTACTTGCGTTCTGGTTTCCGGCCGTCGGCGATGCACGTCCCGAATCGGAACTCGACCTTTACGGTGCTGAGCGCTATTCCGGCGGGTCGCATACGGTTGTTCTCCGCGCGGGGAACGGTGCGACCGTTGCGCACGCACTCGCGGCGCTTGTCCGGCCAGGGAGCCTTCCGCCGCGCGACACGATTGACGCGTCCGATGCGCTTGCGCTGCTTTCACATGGGTGGCTTGACTCCACGTTGCGCCAGGGAACGAAGGTGAGCCATGCGGTGGGGTTCCGCCTCAATCAGGCGTCCGACGCGCCGGCGCTCATGAAGTGGCTGGCGGCGCAGATCGAGCGGAGTCCCGGTTCGGACAAGGCCCTCGTGAATCGTCTGCGCGAAACGGCGTCCGCCATGTTCGCCGATGTCGCGCCGAAGGACATAGGCAAGGTGTGCGTATCGCACATCCAGCGCCCGGTCTCTCCGCTGCTGTCCGGCGACATCGGCGCCTGGCTCGATGCGCGCGAGGCTCGGCTGCGCGCCGGCACGACGAGCCTTGCCGAGGGCTATAGAGAATGGAAGAAGCCCAGGCCGGATGCAAAGTACGACTACGGCGAGACGCTTGGCGCCGACAACTGCAACGGCTACACGGCGATGGCGCTGGAGGAGATGCTCATCGACGCCACCTGGAGCGGAGACGAGACTGAAATCGCCCACGCCATTGCCGCGCTCGACAAGGCTCTCGTCCGCTACAAGGGGACCGTTCCGCGTGGCGCGCAGCCCTGGGAAATGCCGCTCCACACGCCGGACATTATCGCGTCCGGACTCATGGTGCGCTGCTGTGCGCTCGGCTACCTGCTGAAGCCCGACGACAGGTATCTAAAGTCGGCGCGGTATTGGGCCTATACGGGTCTTTCGATGGTCTATCTCATGCTGCCGCCGTTCACGTATCCGGATGGAGTGGTGCCGTTCGGCTGCTACGCCACTTGCGGCGTGATGGGCGCGACGCAATGGGATCTCGTAAGCTGGATGGGGCGTCCCGTGCAATGGTGCGGGCTCGTCTATTCCGCCGCGCTTTACGACTACATCAGGCTCTGCAAGCCCGACGAGGCGGCGTTCTGGCGGAAGATCGCCGACGGCATCGTCGCATCCGGAGTCCGGCAGTCGCATCCGTCGAGCGAACCGGATGTGCAGGGCCTGCTGCCTGATTCAGTCTTCATCGACGGACAGACTCGCAATCCGCCGGCGATCAATCCCGGCGACGTGCAGGAGAACCTTGCGGAGATGCTGAAGTCGCCGTACTACGCGCTTAGGGCGTTTCCAGGGAAGGGGCCGGCGCTTCTCCACATGGCCGGCGAAGCCGTTGAGCTTTCGCGGAAGGGGCCTGCGCTTTCCTGCCGCGTCCGCGCATGGCCTGAGACGGAATCGCGGCTCGTGCTCACGCGCATCGACGCGCCGAAGGCCATCGCTCTTGACGGCAAGCCGCTCGCCTTCACGTACGATGCCGCGCGCCGCATTGCCGTCGCAACCCTGCCGTCGTACGCGGAGGGAATGCTTGTGATAAAAGGAGTGGAAGTCAAATGAAGATGGACAGAAGAGAGTTCGTGAAGCTGTCGGCGTGCGCAGCTGTTGCAGGCGCAGGCCTCCGCACATTTGCCGAGCGACAGCCGAAGCCCGGTGACATAAGGGCGCTGCTGCTGCACCTCGGCCACAACATGTGGTGCGACTGGTTCCCTGCGGACGCTGACCCGGCAGCCTGCCCGAAAGCGCCAAAGCCGGACGCCAGGCTCCGCAGCCGTGACGACCTCTGGCTCAAGACGACGGACTACGCCGCGAAGAAGGGCGTGAACATGATAGTGATCGACGTCGGCGAAGGCGTCGTCTATCCGAGCCATCCAGAACTGGCGATTGAAGGGTCGTGGAGCCCCGACAGGCTGCGGGCGGAAGTGCGGCGCCTCAGGGCGATGGGCGTGGAGGCGGTGCCGAAGCTGAACTTCTCCACTTCGCACAATGGCTGGCTCAAGCAGTATCGCCGCATGGTCTCCACGCCGACGTACTACAAAGTCTGCGAGGACGTCCTGCGCGACGTATACGAGATATTCGACAATCCGCGCTTCATCCATATCGGCTGCGACGAGGAGACCTCCAGCCACCAGCTGAACATCCTTCACTATGCCTACATCGTGGCGCGCACGCACGAGTTCTGGATGCACGACTATCTGCATCTCGTGCGCACGGTAGAGGATCTTGGCGCAAGACCATGGTGCTGGAGCGACTACGGGTGGCGCCATCCGGAGTTCCTTAAGCGCAGCCCGAAGAGCGTCGTGATGTCCAACTGGTACTACGACGAGTGGTACGGCGGCTTCGACCCGAAGACGAACAAAACAAGCGATCTTGAGCGGCTTGTGCAGTTCTGGGACCTGGAGAAGGCGGGCTTCGACCAGATTCCATGCGGCACGAACTGGGCTGGCGAAGGGCGGCGCAACTTGAAGATCGGCGCAGACGACGTGATGGGCAAGCTCGTGAAGACATGCCGCGAGGTCATCGCGCCAGAGCGTCTGCTCGGGTTCCTCATGGCGCCCTGGGAATGCCTGAAGGACGAGGAGGCCTTCGATTTGAACCGCCGCGCCGTCGACATCTTCGCTGCCGCGATTGCTCAGTAGCGCGACATTTGCCATATTCGTGTATTTCGTGGTTGCCTCTCTCTAACACGCACGTTCTTATTCAACCACGAAATACACGAAAGCGGCGTTTTCTGGTTGCGAACACGCTAACGGACTGCGGGCTGCGCGGTCTAGGCCGATTTCTGTAGTATTCCGGGCCTGAGATTTGGTAAAATACGCCAGGGTTGTCGAAAGGCAGGTCATTAAGGAGTACAAGAATGGCGAAGGTGATGCTGATCGGGGCCGGCGGAGTCGCCGGAGTTGCAGCTGCGAAGATGGCGCAGAATCCAGACGTCTTCGGCGAGGTCTTGATCGCCTCGCGAACCAAGGCACGCTGCGACGCGATCAAGGCGGACGTCGAACGCCGCGCTTCCGAGGGCAGGGGCGCGTGGGCCAAGGCGTCCAAGGCGCCGGCGAAGGTCTCGACCGCGCAGCTCGACGCGATGGACGTCGCCGCGACGACTGCGATGGTCAGGGACTTCAAGCCCGACCTCGTCATGAACATCGCGCTTCCGTACCAGGACCTCGCGATCATGGACGCATGCCTCGCGGCAGGCGTGAGCTACCTCGACACGGCGAACTACGAGCCGCCGGACGAGGCGCACTTCGAGTATTCCTGGCAGTGGGCGTACCGCGAGCGCTTCGAGAAGGCGGGGCTTACCGCGATACTCGGCTCGGGCTTCGATCCCGGTGTCACGCAGGTCTTCTCGGCCTACGCGCAGAAGCACTACTTCGACGAGATACACACTCTCGACATACTTGACTGCAACGGCGGCGACCACGGATATCCTTTCGCGACGAACTTCAACCCCGAGATCAACATACGCGAAGTCGCGGCGAAGGGCAGCTACTGGGTGGCCGACCCCAAGGACGACAAGCCAGAGGTCGCCGTCGAGAACAGAAAGGCGTTCGACAAGGGCTGGTGGGTCGAGACCGCGCCGATGGCGATCAAGCGCGAGTACGTGTTCGACCAGGTCGGCAGGAAGGACATGTACCTCCTTCACCATGAGGAGCTTGAGTCGCTCGGATGCAACCTGAAGGGCATAAGGAGGATCCGCTTCTTCATGACGTTCGGCCAGAGCTACCTGACGCACCTCAAGTGCCTTGAGAACGTCGGGATGACGCGCATCGACCCGATCGACTTCAAGGGGCAGAAGATCGTGCCGATCGAGTTCCTGAAGGCGCTTCTGCCGGATCCCGCGTCGCTCGGCCCGCGCACGAAGGGCAAGACGAACATCGGCTGCATCTTCGAGGGCGTCAAGGACGGCAGGCCCGTGAGCTACTACGTCTACAACGTCTGCGACCACCAGGAATGCTACGCGGAGGTCGGCTCGCAGGCGATCAGCTACACGACGGGCGTGCCGGCGATGATCGGCGCGAAGATGTTCCTAGAGGGCAGGTGGACGCTGAAGGGCGTCCACACCTGCGAGGAGTTCGACCCTGATCCGTTCATGGCCGAGCTCGGCCGGCAGGGCCTGCCGTGGAAGGAGAGCTTCGACCCCGTCAAGGTCGGCTGAACGAGATTCGAGGGAACCCTGCCTCAGTTGCGTGTTCCGCGTAGTTTTGATATACTACCACAATCCGCGCTCAAAAACGAGGCGGACGCGGCAGAAAACCGCGATCGTTAATAACTATACTAAAGCAATACAATGGCTATCAGAAAGCCCACGGCTCCGCAGGACAAGTCCAAGGCGATGGCGGAGATGCTCGCATCGGCATCGCAGGAGTCGAAATTCAAGAACGGAAGCATCATCGAGGGAACGGTCAGCGCTGTAAAGGGCGATGATGTTTTCGTCGACATTGGGTACAAGTCGGTTGGCAACATCGCGAAGAGCGAGTTCGGCGAGGGCGCGGAGGTCAAGGTCGGCGACAAGGTGACCGTGATGCTCGTGAAGCTCGAGGACGACAAGACCGGAATGGTCGAGCTCTCGAAGAAGCGCGCCGACGACAAGATTCGCTGGGACAAGATCCAGGAGCGCTACGTCGAAGGCTGCGTCGTGACCGGCACGGTGAAGTCCGCCGTCCGCGGCGGCCTGCTCGTCCAGATCGACGACGTCGAGGCGTTCCTGCCCGGCTCGCAGGTCGAGGTCACTCCTGTCAAGGAGCTTGAGCCCTACGTGGGCCAGACGTTCGACTTCAAGGTCATCAAGATTTCCAACGAGCGGCGCAACCTCATCATCTCGCGCCGCGAGCTCATCGAGGGGACTCTCGCCGAGAAGAAGGCGGAGCTTCTCGCGAACCTCCAGAAGGGCGAGGTGCGCAAGGGCCGCGTGAAGAACATCACCGACTTCGGCGCGTTCATCGACCTCGACGGCATCGATGGTCTCCTGCACATCACCGACATGAGCTGGGGCCGGATCAAGCATCCGAGCGAGCTGCTCAAGGTCGGACAGGAAATCAACGTCAAGGTGCTCGACGTGGATCGCGAGAAGGAGCGCATTTCGCTCGGTCTCAAGCAGACCACGGAAAATCCGTGGGACACGATTGCCGTCCAGTTCCCGGTTGGCGCGCGCGTCAGCGGCAAGGTCGTCAATCTCGCCCCGTACGGCGCGTTCGTCGAGATCGCGCCCGGCATCGAGGGCTTGGTGCACATCTCCGAGTTCAGTTGGACCAAGCGCGTGGCGCGTCCCGAGGACATGCTCCAGCAGGGCGACGAGGTGCAGGTGCAGGTGCTGTCCGTCGATGTCGAGACGCAGAAGATCGCTCTCGGCATTCGCCAGACGCAGGAGAATCCCTGGGATACGGTTCAGGACCGCTATCCGGTGGGCAGCCGCGTGAAGGGCAAGGTCCGCAACTTTACGGCCTACGGCGCGTTCGTCGAGCTCGAGGAGAGCATCGACGGCATGATCCATATTTGCGACATGTCGTGGACGCGGAAGATCACGCTTCCCGAGGAGTGCCTCAAGAAGGGCCAGGAGGTCGAGACGGTCATCCTCGACGTCAACCCGAAGGATCGCCGCATTTCGCTAGGCCTCAAGCAGGCGCAGACGGATCCGTGGCCGGAAATAATTAGGAAGTATGCAATTGGTATGGTGGTTACAGGACATGTTACCCGACTAGCATCGTTTGGAGCTTTTGTGGAATTGGAGCCTGGGATTGATGGTCTTATACGTGTTTCGGAGATCAGCGACAAGCCGATTACGAAAGTTAAAGATGTACTTAGTATTGGTGAAGAGGTGACGGCGCGAGTTATAAAGGTCGACCGTGAACTAGGTTGGCTTGCGCTTTCGATCAAGGCGCTTGCCATGACCGAGGAAGAGGTGAAGGCGCTTAGGGATAATGATGGAGTTGTGACGCAAGAATTGCAGGAGGGGCCTGCGATAAACGAAGAGCTGCCTCGTGTGAATACGAAAACGGAATAAAGGAATTGGTGTAACTGGGGAAAGTATAATTCTTAATAAACTTCGAATTGGATGTACGCATGAAATCAGGACAAGGAACAAACTTGCACAAAGAGTTGGAAGCGCTACTGAGAAGTGCCATGCCAACTGGAGATGTGGCTTATCGTGCTGCAGAAATAGCATTTGCGCTGGCGCAGATGAGTGGCCGCTTCATCGAGTGCGAGTATGGCTTCGTAGATTTCCTCAAGCATCTCGAATGTTCGCCTGAACTTCGATCCGACTTGATGAGGGACCTTGTGCCATTATGGGGAAAGATTTCAAATCTTCAAGAGAAATATCGAGAGAAAGAGTGTGAAGCGGCGATTCGAGAATGTGCTCGACAAGATGCGCATGACAATGTGAACGTTCCTCCTTCGCTTATTACTCTCGTCATAAAGCTTCTTTCGTCTGAGGCGGGCGGCATCATGGTGGACATTGGCTGTGGGCACGGATTGGTTC
>JAEEGH010007043.1_pt1 | contig 27233 bp, 21 predicted proteins | sample 9134181 | NCBI WGS metagenome assembly JAEEGH01 (sample SAMN16246544, study PRJNA631951) | gut metagenome | biome: gut microbiome; feature: rumen; material: DP-attached | host: Bos | place: Iran: Karaj | collected 2018-10 | reverse complement strand
CAAGTTTTCGGGGCCTGCGGAGCCCCATTTTAATCATTAAAAAACCATTAAAAAAACAATTAATTAGTATTTGACTAGTGTTTGTGCTTTGTGTATAATGTTTTATGTGCGAAAGGCACAATATTCTTTCAATTCAGGAGGGTCATAATTTATGGGTAAATTTGTCATCAAAAAGACTTCTGCCGGAACGAAATTCGATCTCAAGTCCGGAAACGGTGAGATAATCGCGTCCAGTCAGGTCTATGCTTCCGAAGCCGCCTGCAAGAAGGGTATCGCAAGCGTTCAGAAGAACTGCACTTCCAAGATCGAGAACCAGACAAAAGCCGGATTTGCTGCCGAGAAGAATCCCAAGTATGAGGTTTACAAGGACAAGAAGGGTGAGTTCCGTTTCCGCCTTAAAGCAACAAACGGCCACATCATCGCCACCAGCGAAGGCTACACCACGGAAGCCAACTGCCTTAAGGGCATTGAGTCCGTAAAGAAGAATGCTCCCGACGCAAAGATCGAAGAAGCAAAGTGATCAGAAATAAATAAAAAACCGGGCAGGAGCCGTAAGCGCTTCTGCCCTTTTGTTATCTTACCGTGATGCCAGATTTCCCGGCCTTCTTCACCGCATACATCGCGCGGTCCGTAGCCTTGTACAGAGCTTTGTAAACATCGTCTCCGGTGTTTCCTGCGTCCGCTTCGGATACCAGCATTGCTCCTATCGATAGGGATGTATTGCATTCGGGAAGTACTTTTAAGAGTTCTTCTTTAAATGCCGTTATTATCTCGTTTCCAAGTTCTTCTATCCTCTTTTTGTCGGTGAGCCCCTTATAAAAGGCTGTGAACTCGTCACCGCCCTGACGCCCCACTATATGTTCCTCTGTGCCTGTGCGCGTGATCGCGTCCGCGACCGCCTTCAGCGCGATATCTCCGGCATCGTGTCCGAAGCTGTCGTTGACATTCTTAAAATCATCCACGTCTATCATCATAAAGCAGCCGTCATAGCCTTCGGTTATGTAATTGCTCACAAGCTCAGTAAAAAACCGTCTGTTGTATACATCGGTGAGCTGGTCTCTCTGGGAACTGCGTTCGAGCGCATCCAGATATGCATAATGCTCCGTCATGTCTCTGAGGAACAGCATATATGCCTGCATGTAATTCTGCTCTCTGATCTCGGAGACCTGCGCTTCAAATATCCTGTCATCATGTTCAAAGCGGACCATCCCGCCGACAAGCATCTCACGGATCACCGGCTCGTTTGTCGCTTTTGAGCCTATCGTAAGCCGAGGGAAAAGCTTTCTCATTTTTTTGTTGACGTAACGTGTCACGAAATGAGGATCCGTGACGAGCATTCCTTCACTGTACTCGTTTATGGCATTTTCGCCCGCTATCTGCACAGAGTTGAAATAGCCGAATTTGATCACCGCATTGTAGATGAAAAGCGCGGTCCCCATTACTCCGATGAATGCTATCTCATATCCGCCCGTGAGCCCTGTGAACTTTATGCCGAAAGCTATCCAGGGGCATGCAAAAGCCACGGTTATGCGGATGATGCGCTTTCGCTCGATGCCCGTGCTGCTCGTCATGGCTTTTACGGAAACAATGATGATGAACAAATAAAGAGCCGTAAGATAGAAAAACAGCGCGTTGAACGCAGGCCCGTATTCAAGTTCGAGCCTCGGGAAGGGGCCGTCATTGTTTATACCGACGTTCCTGTAAAACAGGTGAGTCTGTCTTGTGGTGATCAGAAGGCACATGACGATCACAGCCACCACGCCTTGGAAAAGGTATACATATTTGGATATGTTCAGCTTGCAGAAAAGCGAGATGAACCATACCCAGACGATAAAGAGCACAGTCTCTCCGAGATATTCGACGATCACTCCGCAAAAGGCGATGTCCACATTGCCGTCCGCCATGACCTCCATGATGTATCCGAACATATAGACACAGCCCGAAACTCCTATCATGACCGTCGGGATGAGCGGCTTTGAAGGAGGTGCGCTTAAAAAGAGTATCGTTATAGCAATAAAGACAACAAGGCACACAAAGTGCACCGCCGTGTATACGGGATAAGGATCTTTCGCGATCAGTTTCTGTATGCTCCAGAGCACCAGGAAATGGCAGGGATAGTAGAAGTAGAAAAACATCCTGCCCATGGGATAATTCCCGCGCTTGCCGTTATACATTCCAAGGAGCGGGATCGCAAGAAGGAAGCCGAAGAAATACATCCACTGATACCATTTCCAGTCATAGGACGAGAAATGATATACTCCGTTCAGCAGTATCAGTCCGATCACCACGGCCTCAACTGTCACAACGGCCGCAAAGCACCAGAGGAACTGCTTTTTTATGTCTTTTACGTAATAAAAGATAAAAACAAGTATGATCGGAAACACGGGCCATCCGCCGACTGCTGCGGAAAGAACGACCACAAGAGCGACAAGCAGCGCTTTAAGAGTTTTTGTGATATTTTCGGCCCTTGAGATCGTAAGCGCTGTCAGCGCCAAAGTAAGATCAAAGATGAAATTGCACCTGTATCCGTATTCTTCTCCGAAAAAGAGTTTGAAAGGGATCTCGGACGCGAGCGCAAAAGTGACCATTTTAAAGAAATAATTTTTGAGTGACGAAGTCCTTCTGAAACCCTCTGCAATGAAAAAACACATTATGGGTATGGTAAGACGCCCCAGGACATGCATTATCTGTCCGAGGGGCGTAAACATATCCACAAATCCCCACGCCACATGATCGATGGTCATGGCAATGATCGCGATGATCTTCAGTTGTGATGCGTTAAGTCCTTTTTTCATCAAATGTGTATCAGGATCCTTTACGAAATGAGGGCACTTTGCGATCAGTGTGCTTCCCAGGGCTTATATGTGGGCACGATGCGTGCGATGAGCTGTCTCACATCGTCTGTCTCTTCGTAAACTGCGGTATACAACTCTTCAAGCTTTGAAAACAGATCCTGTCCGTTCATATCTATGGGTTTTGCAACGGATATCATATCATTCTCTGTTTTGTTGAGTCCCTCTTCGTCCATGAGGCGCTCTTCATACAGTTTTTCGCCCGGGCGAAGCCCTGTGTAGACGATGTCTATGTCTTCACCTGGAGTCAGTCCCGAAAGCCTGATGAGATTTTTTGCAAGGTCTATGATCTTTACGGGCTCTCCCATGTCAAGCACATAGATCTCGCCTCCCGCGGCATAAGTGCCCGCTTCGAGCACAAGTGACACCGCCTCGGGTATCGTCATGAAATAGCGGATGATGTTCGGATCCGTGACCGTCACGGGCCCGCCCGCTTTTATCTGCTCCTTGAAAAGTGGGATAACAGAGCCGTTGCTCCCAAGGACATTTCCGAAACGCACCGCGACATAAGTCGTTTTCGAGCGTTTTGCCATTTCCTGGATGATCATCTCACAGATACGCTTTGACGCTCCCATCACATTTGTCGGGTTTACCGCTTTGTCGGTGGAAATGAGCACAAAACGCTTCACGCCGTATTTATCGGCGGCGCGCGCGGTGTTCAGCGTTCCGAAGACGTTGTTCTTTATAGCCTCGTTCGGCGAATCTTCCATCAGCGGCACATGCTTGTGCGCAGCGGCGTGAAACACAAGATCGGGGCGATATTCGGAAAATATCTTGTCTATCCTGTCATAATTCCTTACGGACGCAATAAGCACCACAAGGTCGAGCGCGGGAAAATTCCTTTTGAGCTCCTGCTGTATATCATAGGCGTTATTCTCATAGATATCAACGATGATGAGCTTTTTGGGATCCGCATCGGCGATCTGCCTGCAAAGTTCGGAGCCTATGGAACCGCCTCCTCCCGTGACAAGCACGGTCTTTTTGCTGATGCTCTCTAGTATCCTGCTGACATCTATCACTACAGGGTCTCGTCCGAGAAGGTCTTCGATCTCCACGTCTCTTATCTGTGAGAGTGAAACATCTTCGTTTACAAATTCATAAATACCCGGGATTATCTTAAGTTCACATCCGGTATGGCTGCAGATGTCCGCGATCTCGGAAATGCGTTTTCTTCCGACCGACGGCATTGCAATGATTATCTGGTCGACCAGGAATTTTTCGGCGTTTTCCACGATACTTTCGCAGTTCCCGACCACCTTTACCCCTCTGATCGTGGTGCCCACGATCCTCGGATTGTCGTCTATCGCGCAGACCACGTCGGCATTGAGCTTGTCACTGGTCTTGATCTCTTTGATCAGCATGTTTCCGGCATCTCCGGCACCGACCACCATGATCCTTTTTTCCGTACTGCCGCCCTTAAGCTGCCGCATCCTGACTGAAATGAGCCTTATGAAGCGATAGGCAAAACGGAGCGCCACCGTAAAGAAACAAAGTATGAAGAGATACAGCACCCAGTAGCTCCTGGGCATGGTGCGGTCATATATCTTAAACAGAAGGAACTGCAGGATGTCGGCTGTTATGCAAGCAAACACGATCCTCATGAGTTCATGCATGCCTGCGTACTGCCAGAGGCTCTTGTAGAGCCCGAAAAGGAAAAAGATCACAGGGACCAGAAGGATGTTCGGCAGTATCGTGCTGATAAGATTCTCCAAGAAGCGGTTTTCCATCTTTGCGTAACTAAAGTCAAATCTTATCCAGACAGACAAAAAGGAGGCTGCCACTGTGATCAACATGTCGCTGACCACAAGAAACAGCTGCCTTATCGCCAATGCCCTGCTCCTTATCGGATGTTGGTTTTGTTTATCGTCTGTAGCCATTTATATTTCACTTATCTGAATGTTTATTTTCCGTTTACCATCACAAAGCCCAGGATCTGCTTTTCCGAAGCCTTTGCAAGTGAAACCGCTTCGTTGACGGTCTTCATCTCGGATGTGCCGCGTTTTTCGAGAAGAATGATGCCGTCACACTCCTTAAGTTCCTCAACCGCTTTTGGGGAGTGTCTGAAATCGTCCGCAAAGTTTACACCGAGACCTCCTCTTTTAAGAACGCCCGTAACCTTGTCGGACACTTCATTGCCAATCTCACATGTGGAGAGAAGTAGTATCTTTTCGGCATTTTTGCATCTTAAAGCCGCAGAGCCTGCAATGTAAGAAAGCGCTGTATCATTGTCCTTCCATACTCTCTCACCGTTTATCCGGTCGGCAAGTTTGTCAAACAGACCTCTTTTACCCATCACTGCCCCAAGGAAAGGAATCTTTAAGTCACGCTCAAGCTGGAAGGAGCATTCCATGCGGTCGAGGATAAGGACGCGAAGGAATACTACCGCTCCGACGATAAGTATGCCGGCAAAGAAGCCGATAACGCCCCAGAGAACGGCTTTTTTTAAGCTCACGGCAGGAATAGTCTTTTTTACAGGTTTAACAAGCTCATCCAGGTTTTTTGTCATCGTGGCGATCTTGTTGTCAATGCTGATTATGCTGTTGCTGAGACTCGGAGCCGTATAAGTGTCGCCGTAAAACTTGCCGTCCAAAGCATCATCGAATGCTTTGTTGAGTTCCTCACGCATGTCTTTATAGTAATCGATATCAGCCTGAAGTGAAGATACTTTATCCTCATACTCCAGAAGCTCAGCCTGATAATCCTCGTTTATCTTGTCGGCCGCTTTTTTCTCCCAGTCGGAAACACTGCCGAGATCTGTCACTCCGAGCACGGAACACGCCGTTTTCTCCCTGTTTTTTACCTGTGCGTTATACTGATAGCCCGAAAGCAGAACGGCCAGTACGATCGCTGCGATCAAAGCCTTTCCGCCGTTTCTCACGCAGAGCGAAAACAATTCGATTAGGGATATCTCTTTTTCTTCCATTTCGGTTTCCTTCACTTTTTAGTCTATTTTGTAAACGAAAAGTATTATAGCATAATCGCCATGCTTTTCAAAACCTTTTTTATCGAACTCTCCCGCAAAGTAAAAATTGATGATACGGACATAATGTGCTATAATCACTGCCTGTCAGTGATCATGAGGTGAGACTATGGAAGGGCGGAAAAAAAGCGCAAACAGAATACTGCTCCTTTTAAGCTTAACAGGGTTTTTTTGCGCTGCGGCCTGTGCCGGTCCGTCCGGTCCTGCCGTGCCGTCCGGACAGGAAATTACCGGGAATCCTGACGTCACCACATCAATATCCTCTGCCACTCCAAAAGTATCGGATACCGCAGTGTCAATGCCTTCTGTTACCGATTCATTGACAGCCCCCGCATCCCCTTCTGTCCCTTCACCGGCGCCGACAGATCCCGCATCTCAGATACCTGAACCCCCGGGGGCGACATCCTTTCCCTCTCCGCCGGACTCAGTCACCACATACGGAGTGCATGAGCTTAAGCTCTATACAGAAGACAGTATCCCTGTCACTTCAAAAACAGACTATGTCACGGCCCGCATGGTTGCCGACGGTTCCGAGGAAGATGCTCTGATCCGCGGTCGCGGAAATTCTTCATGGCACCAGCTTCCCAAAAAAGCCTACCGGCTGAAACTCAGCGAAAAGACTGAACTCTTTGGAATGCCCTCCGACAAAGACTGGGTGCTTGTCCCAAATTATGTGGATCCATCCCTCATAAGAAACGCCGTGACTTACGACATTGCGCAGGTTCTTTCAAATCTCACCTGGACTCCCGCTTTCCGTTTTATTGAATTTTACCTGAACGATGAATATCTGGGGCTGTACACGATATGCGAAAAGATCGAAGAAGCCGCGCACAAGCTTCCTCTGGGCTCACAGGTCCTCGACGAAAAAGGGCGGATCGGTGACATGGGCTTCATTCTCGAATGGGGCTGGGATTACGACTGCGAAAATATCTTCGGTCTCGACTATTTCATGACAGATTCCGGCGACTCGCTATACATCAAAGACCCGAAGGTCAAGTACCAGTACGACGACGTCATGACCTATACCAGGCGCTACATAAAAGCTCTTGAGAACGCAACCGAAAGTTACGGGGATTATGAAAAATATATAGATGTCGACAACTGGGTCGACTGGTTCATCATAAACGAACTCACAAACAACACGGAATGCTCGTTTTACCGTAGCCTGTACATGTATAAACCCGCCGGAGGAAAACTTTGCCTCGGGCCCCTCTGGGATTACGACACGGCATTCGGTAATTTCTCAGGGGATATCGCGGACTACAACGGCTGGGTAGCCGTTGATTCCACCTATGTCTATTTCGAGAAAAAAGACATCATCGCGTTCATTCTCGAAGATTCCGCATTTCAGGAAAAAATCAAAAAAAGATGGTCCGAAGTAAAGGAAGATCTCCTTTCCACCGCCCTGCTCTCGATAGAATTAAGAAGCGAAGAGATCAAAGAAGCCCGTATCCGGGATGAGGAACGCTGGCCGAAAGTGCTTTCCGGAGACAGGATAGGAATGGCCCGCAGTACGACATACGGTTTTACCGACTATGAAAGCCACATCGGATATCTCAAAGATTTTCTCCTTTCCCGCTATGAATGGATGGACGAACATCTGACACGCGAAGGAGACATCCTGGATCAACCCCCGGAATATAACGAAGCTCAGTGACGCAAGTGCATCACTGAGCTCTTTTTCTTCTTTTTCGTTTTTTGACAGTCTTTGAAAGCTTCCGTCCGTGTGCTTCCTTGTATTCCTTTATCTGCTTCAGCGCAAGCTCGTAATCTCTCTCGAAAAGCTCCGTGCAAAGCTGGTTAAGGAGTTTTTCTCCTTCCACTTTTTCGACCAGTTTGTCCCGCACGAACTTTTTGCTCTGCCCCGGATATCTCGGCATTTCATTTATCTCGAGCAGATGGTTCAGTTCCGGTCTCCACAAGAACGAAAGCTCGCGCTTCAGCATTGCCTCAAAATACCGCTTTGCCCTGGGATTGAGCGCTGCCGCCCGAAGAACATAAAAATCAGGCTTTCCGTCCACTTCGTCCACCGTGATTATGCCCCAGTGCTCCGGCACATGTTCCTCAACATGTGCGGCGTGAGACGCTCCCACTGCGATCATGTTGAATTCAAAGAAAGAATCGTAGTCTTTGATCTGGCTCTCAAGTCTCACATAGGTGTCGGGATCGCTCTTTATCTCTATGCCGTATAGCGCGTTTTCCGTCACCATCACCACATCGGCTCTCGAGTGTCCCATCGTTTTTTCTTCGATTATCCTGATCTTCCCGAAAGTCTCCTCAAGGAACATGAACAAAGGCTCCCTGATATCCTTGTCTTTAAGCATATTTACGATCCTTTGGTGAAAAAGCCCGCCTTACGGCGGGCAATATCTTACAGCAGGAAGTCCTCTCTGAACTGTACATTAAATCCTTTTGCGATGATGCGAAGCTGATCGTTCGTGATGGTATTGATCCTCGGCTTATTGCAGGATTCAACGAGCATATAGAGCTGCGCAGCCTTTTCAACCGTCTCGATGAGTCCGAATGCCTCGTCGATATCCTTTCCGGTTCCGTAGATGCCGTGAAGGCCCCAGACAACAAGTCTGTACTCTTCCATCTTTTTCGCTGTGGCTTCTCCGATCTCGTTGTTTCCGCAGAGCATCCAGGGAAGCACGCCTATTCCGTCGGGGAATACGACCATGCACTCAGTGCACATCTGCCAGAGAGCATGTGTGAACTTTGCGTCGTCAAGCTCGGTCACAAAGTTCATCGCAAGTGTGTTTGTGGGATGGCAGTGCATGACAACTCTGTGCGAAGGATCTTTTTTAAGTCTTGCTATATGGCTCATCATGTGAGCGGGAAACTCCGACGTAAACTTTCCGCCGTCGGAATATCCCCAGAGAAGTTCGGCTGTCGTGCCGTCCTCAGCGATGCGGACGATACCGAGATTCTTTTCCGGATCCTTTGTCACGTTCTTAAAATACTTGCCTGTACCGGTGACGATAAAGATGCGTCCCTTTAAGTAGGATGCGTCAAAGCCTGTGGGGATGGTCCTTATCACTTTGCTAAGGTCAAGGTACTTGGAAACCTCTTCGGGCTCAAGCATATAGCTGATGTTTCCGCCGTTTCTTTCATCCCAGCCCTGGCGGTACATGTTCATGGTGATCTCCTTCATTTCCTCAACGAAGGGTGCATTCAGGATATTCTTCATTTTCTCTCCTTAAGAACAGTGTCTTCATAGTTCTTTATCTCAGAATAATAGTCGACCGCAACGTTCTCACGCTTCAGGTATTCTTCCCATACGTCGCCGAAAGGCATGGTCTTTAACTCTTCCTGACGTACCATGAGCTCCGTGAAGTTGCTGTTGTCCTGCAGGCTCTTAAACGAAGCGGGCTCGAGAAGTGCATAGAGAAGTGCCTTCTGAACCGAACGAAGGCCCGTTACCCAGGCGCTTATGCGGTTTATGGACGCATCAAAATAGTCTGTCGCGAGGAACATCTTTGAAAGAGCGTCAGCGCGCACGATCTCCTTGAACATCTCTCTTGTCTCATCGTCAAAGAGCACAACATGGTCGGAATCCCAGCGCATGGGTCTTGTGATATGGAGCGCAAGATGCTCGTTGAAAAGGAGCATCGATGAGATCTTGTCGGATACCATCTCTGTGGGATGATAATGGCCGTTGTCCATAAGAGGCGTGATATGACGTGTGTTCACATAATTAGAGCAGAATTCCGCTGAGCCTACAGTATATGCCTCAAGACCAATGCCGAACACTTTGGATTCAAGTGTTACGAATACCTTTGTCTTGTCGTAAGGAACGCTTATGATCTCGTCGATGGATTCCATGTAGCGTCTGCGGGGACCGAGTCTGTCAGCCGGCCAGTCCTTGTAACCATCAGGGATCCAGATATTCATTACGCAGGGCTTTCCGGTTTCCTTTGCAAAATATTCCGAGATCTCGATGCAGCGTTTGCCGTGCTCTACCCAGAACTTTCTCACCTTTTCGTCGGGCGAAGAAAGAGTGAGACCGTCCTTTACCATGGGATGAGAGAAAAATGTGGGGTTGAAATCGATGCCGAGGCCTCTTTCGTTTGCAAATTTAACCCATGCCTCAAAATGTCTGGGCTGTATAGCATCTCTGTCGGCAAACTCGCCGTCTTTAAAGATCGCGTAGCAGGCATGCAGATTGATCTTTTTCTTTCCGGGTGTGAGCTTTAACACCTCATCGATATCGTTCATGAGTTCTTCGGGTGTTCTTGCTTTTCCGGGGTAATTGCCGGTCGTCTGGATGCCGCCGGAGAGCGCTTCCTTTGAATCAAATCCGACAACATCATCGCCCTGCCAGCAATGGATGGAGATGGGTGTGTTCTTCAGTGTCTCGAGCGCCTTTTCCGTATCGACTCCGATAGCGGCATAACGTTCCTTTGCTTCACTGTACATAAACTTCCTCCTGTAATAAGATATTTCCGAGCGCCGTAGCCTCGGGTGAGCCGAGGATCACTTTCTTTCCGGTGATCCTTTCCGTAAGTCCGTTGAGATATTTATTGTTAGAACCGCCGCCAATGATGCAGATCTTTTCATATGTGCGTCCGGTCACTTTTTCAAGTTCTTCTGCGGTATCCTTGTAGCAATGCGCAAGGCTCGAATAGATGGCATGCGCAAATTCGCCCGGTGTCTTCGGAACAGGGAATCCCTTGGCCGAGCATTCCTTTTCTATCTCCTTCATCACAGATTCCGGAGCAAGATAGTTCTCGTCGTTTACGGAAAGGACATAATCAAAATGTGCCTCTTTTTCCGCCATCTCGGCAAGCTCAGCAAAGGAATACTTGTCGGAGAGTTCTTTTTTGAGGCACTGAACGAGCCAGAGTCCCATGATATTCTTTAAAAACCTCACTGTGCCGATGCCGCCTTCATTTGAAAAATTGGCGTTGAAAGCAGCTTCTCCGGTAAGGGGCTTATCCAGTTCCACTCCCATGAGGCTCCATGTGCCGCTCGAAATATAGATGGCGTTGTCTGCCTTTGTCTCTCTAAGCGATGCTACCGCGGAACCTGTGTCATGAGTTGCCGGAAGGATCACATCGGCATTAAAGCCCGCCTTGTCCGTGATCTCTTTTTTGAGCTTTCCGAGCTTTATCGGAGCGTTTTCAGGCTGTCTCTCAAAGAGTCTTTCGGGAAGCCCGAGTTTTTTTATCGTGTCTTTGTCCCACTCGCGGGTGAAAGCATTCACAAGTCCCGATGTGGAACAATCTGTATACTCATGTGCTTTTACGCCCGTGAGGAAAAATCCGAGATACTCCGGGAGCATCAGGAAATCCGCGCTTTTTTCAAGCCTTCCGTTCAGCTTGTCAAAGTACATCTGGTATACAGTGTTGAACGACTGGTACTGGATACCGGTGCGCTCGTAGAGCTCGGAAAACGGAGTGATCTCGTGGACAAGCGGAGAAGTCTTTGCCCCTCTCTCATCACGATAGCAGTATACAGGGCGCACCACTTCGTCCTTTTCATCAAGAAGGCAGTAGTCTACGCCCCAGGTGTCGATGCCAATGGAATCCGGCACGATACCTGCCTTTTTGCAGGCTGCAAGGCCGTTTACGACTTCACTGCACAGAGAATCGATATTCCATACAAGTGCGCCGTCCTGTTTTTCGGCTCCGTTCTTAAAACGGTAAACTTCCTTCATCACCATCGCGCCGTTTTCGCGCCATGCGGCAATGTGTCTTCCCGAGGAAGCACCTATGTCAATTGCGAGAAAGATCATATCTTCACCTCTGTGATCATATCTTTACGATCTGCGCGTCATAGGGCTTGAGCACAAACTCTTTTACGCCCTTTTCCGTGCCGACCGAGGTCTTCTGTTCCTTTGAGGAGTTGTTTATCACGACGAGCGTTCCGCTTTCTGGATAATATGCGCACTCCGTGAAGCAGTTGTCGGTGATGTAAAGCTTTGAGCCGGATCTTCCGGAAGCGATGAGGATGTTTAAGAGCATCCTGTTGTTTTCAGCTCCCTTTTCGAAGGAGGAAAGGTAATAACCCGTTCCTTTGCCAAAGCTGTATTTTGTAAATACGGGAGCTCCGTCGCTTTCGGCAAGCACGGTCGCTTTTCCGTCGGTCAGATGGCACAGGGAGCGCCTGTTCACATAAGCGCCCGAAGGCATAAGTTCCGATGCTGCGGCCTTATCCACATCAAAGCTCCACTTTCCGTGGCACACTCTGTCGATAGTGTCCTCGTCCACGCCAAGGATCTGGGCGGTCTTAAATACACAGTCTCCGCCGTCTGCCGCAGAGGGTTCGTTCACACCTATGAACGTGCCGCCCTTGTATACCCACTCGGTAACTGCGGAAACCACCGAAGGATCGAGCCATGCATCGCCGCCTGACCAGGCAGAGCCTTTCATTCCCGCATTTATCACCACATCGTACTTTGAAAGTTCACCGCGCTTTACGTCCTCAAAGTTTAAGAACGATACATCTGCGGGAAGTCCCGAAAGAGCCTCGTTCACATGGATGAGATCGTGCATATATGTCTCATGGAAATGTCCCGAGAGTGTCCATGAACGCAGTGATCCCCATGAATGGAGCACTGCGACCTTGGTGTCTATCGAGTAAGGCTTTCCCGAATTGTGCAGTTCCTTCAATGTCCTGAACTCATCCGAAATCTTTGCGATATATTCTACAAAATCAGGGAAAGGCTCAACAAGATGCAGATATCCTCCGAGACCGATACGGTCTATCTTTGCGCGAAGGAGCGCACGGCGTACATTTACCCAGTATTCCGCGGCATCCCTTGTGGGATCTCCGCCCTCCATGAAGGTCGGAAGTCCGCCGAGACCTACGGGGAAAAGATAAGGATGGAGCCTGAGCTCGTGAGTCTCTGCCTTTACTCCTGCGCAGAGTCTTACCTCAAATCCTGAGAATACACACTTTATTATACCATCAAAACCGAAACGTTCAAACTCTTTCTTGTAAGGTTCTACGCCCACCCAGCTGTCATCATAGAAAACGTAGGCTTTTTTGCCATACTCATGCACCAGATCGACGAGTTTTTTACCGAAATCGACAACGTGTCTGTTCACAAATTCCATCCAGTCGGCTTTTGCCTTATTTCCCGGAACGTGTGTCACGTGAAGCTTTCCGTTGTTGATAAAGTCCTCTGCGGTGAGGAAATATCCGGATTCCTTCGCAAATTCATCAAGTGCCAGATCGCTCACCGTGAAATCGTACGAAGCCCAGTCCGAATAGAGATTTCTGTTCCTCTCGCTTGCTCCCCAAATCCATACAAAATTGTAAAACATGGATGTGAAGCGCACAACGGTGGTCGAAGGATGAGACTCACACCAGTCTTTGAGCCAGTTGTAAAGATATTCCCTGGTCTCCGGCCAGATGGGATCGATCTGCATCAAATGTTCCTTGTCCCAGTTGTTCGTGGTGTGGTTGTACATGGAGATCTCTTCCCAGATCCTGTAGGCAAGAAAGCTCACCGTGTATTTATGCCAGGGCGTTATGTTTTTTACCGTAACGCTTCCGGATGCACCATCAAATTCCCAGTTCTCACGTGCGACCAGTACGCCTGTCGTGCGGTCAAATACCTGCCAGTATTTCATCGCTCTTTCGGATGAGTTTATCCTGAACTGGTCCTTGAAAAAGCCGTCCATAAGCCCTATCGTGATGCTGGGCGATACGGCAACTGCCGGCTCTGTGCAGAGGAAAGTCTGCTGGAGCTTGTCGGGATTTTTCTTTGCCCATTCATTATGCTCACGTATGATGCAGATGGTAGAGTAAATTCCGTATCCCGACTGGGTTATCTCATCGGAAAGTTTGGTGCCGTCACTGTCACGGATAACATCGGCTCCCCATTTTTCTGCGAGTTCGAGTGTGAGTTTTTCGTAACCGGCTTCTCCCGGTAATGTAAAGCTTCCTTTTTGCATGATAACGCCTTCCTCATCCTTATCAGAGATTCAGAGCCCTGCACATATCGGCGGCTCTCTTTCTCGTAAGTGTATTTTTGATATCTTCGTTCTTATCTATGAGCTTCAGTGCCAAAGCGGCGCCCACGAGCTCGGCTGAATAATCCGAGCACTGCTTTTCAAGCGGATTGTCGACAATGGAGGGTAGCCCTTTTCTGCTCCTGTATGAATTCATGAGAAAACATACAAAATCCTCTGTCGTCACGTTTTCATCAGGTCTGAAGCGTCCGTCCTTCACCATGTCCTTCGGGATGATCGCATTCTGATATGCGCACTGCACGGCGCCTGCGTACCACTCATGTCCCACTATATCCTCATAAAGATCGTTAAAGACATTTGTGGGGAAGAAATGTGCAGTCTTTATCACCATGTCGAGAGCTTCGGCGCGCTTTAGCATATCATCCGGTCTTTCGAGATCCGAAAAGAGCTGATCGTTCCGGTTTTCAGGTATTTCACTGCTCCTGTACTTTTCGGGCACTTCCGGCACAACCGGTATCTCGTCCACTGTCCAGGGACTCGTGTTTTTCTTTACGAATCCTCCGAGCCTTGCATAGGGATTTGCGGTGGATTCCGTGTTGAGCTTCTTTATCTCGTCAGCTATGAAGCCTGCCATCTTGTAGGCTCCGTAGTCGTTCGTATGCGTGTAGTCCTTGGGAAAATAATATTTCTTTGAAGCCTCAAGGCCGTCTCTCAAGATCTCAGCCATACTGAACCCGTGAAGGTCGATCACGGGAACGCAGTATTTTGCACCTATCTCTAGGCACGCGCGGGCATATTCGTCAAGAAGGTCATTGTAGCCGGACCCGTCAGCTTTCCATGTGTTTCTCGCAAGCGGTGTCACGATGATCGGATGCGCCCCCGAGCGATGGGCTTCACGGATATATTCTCCAAGCTTCTTCCAGTACCCTTCATATGCCTTAAGGTGCGGCAGTTTCTGGTCATTATGGGCAAACTGGAACATAATGTAATCGCCGGGCCTTATGTGTGACTGAATGACGGAATAGTGTCCCTCGGTCCTGAAGGATTCGGTGGTGAGTCCCGAATGTGCGTGATTTGAGACTGCGATATCCGTCGTAAAATGAACAGGAAGCATCTGTCCCCAGCCTGAATAGCTCGTTCCCGGAGCGTACGGGATGTCTGCGGACTGGTCGGTGACCGTGGAATCTCCGCAGATATAGAGCGTTGGACAGTTTACCTGCTTTATCTGCATCCCGGAAAGTGTCGAATGCGCTCCGAGTATCGTCACGTCGATGGTTCTCCGCTCATGTATCATGGTCCGTCCGCGGGGTATGATCTCGATCACGTTCTGCACAAAGCTTATGACATTAGGTTTTCCTGGAGTGAGCTCACCTTTGAAAACAAGCCTTCTTGTCGCTGCAAAGACCAGTACCTCTCCGGAACCGTAAAGTGTGAGTGTGATAAGATAATTTCCCACACGAGGCACCCGGAATCTGAAATACAGAGGGACCAGCCGCCCCGTTTCACAGCCTGTCCTTTTGCATACTTCCTCGGAATCCACATAACACCCGTTCTCGTCCTGCTTAACGCCTGTTATGTCTTCTGCCCCGAAATATGAAGGCACAGTGAAATTGTTGCATAGATCCGGCACGGTAAGGGCATCTTCGGACGGCATGTTTTTCTGCGTGACAAAGCCGTATCCTCTGTGCTCGTTGTAAAGATCGTCCGGGCCTGTGCATATGATCCCTTCGTCGTTATTCTTTTTAAAAACAAATCTTTCAGATAACATATGACGCCTTATCAAAGTGCTCCGTCTTTCGCGATGCTTGCGGAAATGAGCACCCTGTCAAAGAAAGCGAGTGCCAGTCCCTGTCCCCAGCCCTGTATCCAGTCTCTGGAGATGTTTCTGTAGCCGTCCCTGTCCTTCATTACGGCAGTACCGCCCGAAACATTGAGGACTCTTCCGTCTGCGCTCACGTTTTTCAGCATTCCCTTTATGGACTTATTCAGATATTTCGTATGAAGCGGATTTCCGCGGGATACCATTGCCGCAGCGATACCTGCCGATGCCGAGATCTCTTCGTAAGAATCGGGATCGTCAAGTATGGTCCTCCAGAGACCGTCTTCCGTCTGGAGCAGTTTTATTGCAGCAAGCTGTTCGTTGAGGGAGCCTGCGATGTCCATATATTTGGGATAGAGATAGCACTTAGGAAGAATGTTACCTACCTGTGACATGGTGAATGCAGCCCAGGCGTTTGCTCTTCCCCAGTAAAAACCGGACATGTGGTTTCCGGCGATGTTGTCCCAGCCGTGATAATAGAGTCCGGTGTCGGGATCCTGAAGATATTTTATGTGCCAGTAATACTGGTTCAGCGCATCTTCGATCATGTCCTCGTCCTTAAGCTCCACGCCGACTCTCAGCAGGAAGAACGCAGCCATGAAAAGAGTGTCCGCCCAGCACTGTTCCGGGAAATCGTTGTTTGCGGAAACAGTGTGCTGAAGCACGTTGTCGCCGAATCTCAGCGCATCCTTACGGATATATTCGATCTTGCTCATTACAAGATCCCAGTATTTTTTGTCATTTGTCGCCTTATAAAGAGTGATGAGGCAGTGTCCCATCGCGCAGGCATTTACGGTCCATACCTTGGGAAGTCCGAGGCTTATGAGCTCGTCCACTCTGTCTTTAAGAAGATTCAGATATGTCTCATCCTTTGTTGTCTCGTATGCGTCGGCGATGCCATAGTATGCGACACCGCAAGGCCAGTCCCAGGTGAGATCCATCTTCATCGTCCTCTTTACGATCCTGTCGATGACATCCCTGATCTCATTTTCGTTCATTTCAAGATTCATAAAAAACTCCTTTCGCCGAAATCGGCATATGAGATATTGTTTGTTGTTACCTTGGATAAGACCGCAACAACGATTTACGGCCTTATCCAAAGTGCAGTCTCTTGACGGGGGTCGGAGACTGCAGATTGAGTATTTGCAATGCATCCAAAGTTGTTAAATTTGGATTTAAGTTTTAAAATGAATTACTTGAGCTTGGTGCAGAGTCCCTTATCGTAAGCTGCCTTTCTCTCATCTATGATTGCCTGGTAGCCCTGACTGAGATACTTGGAGCTGAGATCTGTGTAAAGAGCGTCAAACTCACCGGGCTTGCACATGGTGAGCTTGTCTCTGTACTCTGTGTAGAGGCTGTACAGAGTCTGTGCATAGGTTGCTTCTGCGGAGATGGATGTGGCGAACATGCAGTCGTTGTTTGCATAGCCTGCCTGCCATACCTTAACCTTGCCGTAGTAGTTGTCGATGATCTGCTGTGTGAAATCCTGAGGAAGTCCCTTAGGAGAGTTCTGAGCGATGATCTGCTCGATGGTACCTGCGTTTCTTGCCTCGATGGTAACACACCAGTAGTCCTTGCTGTTGTTGAAGCCCTGAGTCTTGTCACCGGAGTAATCGGCTACGGAAACAGGAAGTCCGTCGGCGCCCTTTGTATAGTGCTCGCCCTCAAATCCCCACTGGAATGTGAAGAGGTTCTCAGGCTGAGTGAGCCACTCCATATACATCATGGCAGCCTTGATCTGGTCGCCTGATGCCTGGCTGGAGAAGGAAACCATCATGCCGAACGGGTTGTCGGGACGGAATGCGTTTGTCGTGCCGCCTTCAGTGTCGGTCTCAAGACCTGTGCATACCTGAACCGCAAGCTTTCCGTCGGGATTGTTCTCGTAGAAAGCTGTAAGATCTGGCATATTTGCAGCGATGTAAGCGGAATAGAACATGGACTTTCCGTTTACGAAGTTTGCTGCTGCGTCGGTTGAGCTTGTAAGATAGTACTCAGGATCGATGAAACCTAAGTTGTACTGCTCGTTGACTCTCTTTAAGAGCGCCTTGTTTGCTGCTGATGAAAGAGCAGGTACGTTGTAATCACCGTACATAGCCCAGTCAAGCTCGTTCTGAGGATATGTTCTGTATGCGTAGTTCTGATCCACACCGGCGCCTGTTACCATGGAGCCGCCGAGAGGATGTGCGCAGAGCCCCTTGTCAACGATCTTCTGGAGGCAATCCTTCTGCTCTGCCCATGTTGTGGGCCACTTGTCATAACCTACAGCCTTTACCCAGTCTTCACGATACCATGTGACAAAAGTGTAGCCGGAATTGGAATAAGGTCTCTCGGCAAGCGCGAAGTAGGTCTTTCCGTTCATCTTTGTAAACTTGATCTGGTCAAGATCCACCATTCTCTTGTAGTAGGTGGGAGCGATGTTTGCGAATACATCAAGATCGTACTCGGCAAGATATCCGTCCTCGGCCCACTGTGCCTGCTTGGGATAGTCATACTCCATAAGGATGGTGGGAAGCTTTCCTGCCGCAGCGAGAAGTGAATAGGATGTAAGAACGTCGGAACGTGTGATCGGCACAAAATTTACCTGAACATTGTATGTCTTTCCGAAATTCTCGTTGATCCACTTGGTCCAATAGTTGTTTGAAACATCCGGAACACCTTCTTTTCCTCTGTCATATACAGGGATATCGATGGTGACCTGATTTTTGAATGCCTTGTAGCCTGCGATGCCTGCTACATCGTTCTTTGTTACTTCCTTGCTGTCACTGCTCTTTCCGCCGCAGCCCGCAAGTACGGCAGCTGCCATGCAGAAGCAGAGAACTGTTGCAAGTGTCTTTTTGAAAAAGCCCTTTCTCATAAAAACCTCCTTGTAAAATTATATAGAACCCTCCCCGTAAGGGTCTCTGCACTTCTTCAGCCTTTTACGGCTCCTATCATTACTCCCTTTACAAAGTATTTCTGAACGAAAGGATATATCAGGATGATCGGTATGGTGGCAAACATTACCGCCGCTGCCTCAGTGACCTCGGGCGTCGTTGTTACCGCGGACGCTTCGGACATCGAGATCGACGCAGCTTCGTTTGCCGTCGCCACCATGAGGTAAAGCTTGTACTGTATCATCTTGAGGCGGCTTGATGAAATATAGTACATGTTGTCGGAATATGCGTTCCAGCGTCCCACCGCATAAAACAGCGAGAGTGTCGCTATTATCGGCTTTGAGAGTGGGAGCACTATCCTGCCAAGTATCTGAAAATTGGTCGCACCGTCAAGGAATGCCGATTCTTCAAGCGAATCCGGAATGTTTGCCTGGAAAAAGCTCTTCATGATCAGCATGTTGTAAGGCGAATAGATCAGCGGAAGGATCAGCACCCACATGTTGTCATAAAGCCCCAGATCCCTGATAAGGAGATATGTGGGAATGAGTCCCGCTCCGAAATACATGGGGATCATGAGCAAAAATGCTATCCATACGCGTCCCTTGAGCCTCTTTTTTGAAAGAGGATAAGCCGCGCAGGTGCAGGCAACCATGCCGAGCACCGTAAACAGCGCCGTGACGAGCACGCTGTACCACATGCTGTGCGTGAGACTGCCATCCCTGAAGATGGATTTGTATGCGTCGAGCGTGAAGCCCTTCGGCCAGAAATATACCTTCTGGGCGATAACGTAGGAGTTGCCCGAGATCGATTTTGAGCCTACATGCAGAAAAGGCATTATGCAGGTGAGGCAGAGAAGCGTGATGATTATCATCATCACCGCATCGCTCACTCTGAACTTGTTTATTGCTCTGCTGCCCTCGGAGGCCTGGTTTTCAAATGACTGTTTATCTCTTTTCGTCATAATCGTGCCTCCCTATAACAGACCTTCTTCGCCAAGCCACTTTGCTATCCTGTCGGCAAGTAAGACAAGGAGCACGCCTATCAGTGACTGGAAAAGGTTTACGGCAGTCGACATGGAAAACTGAGTGTTTCCCAGACCTTTTTCGTAGATATAGATGGCCAGCTGGTACTGGAAATCCTTTACCTGCGAGTTTCCGAATATCTTTAATCTTTCAAAGTTGCTGCCCATGATGCGTCCGAGAGACATGATCATGAGAGTCACTATGGTCCCTCTTATGCCGGGGAGCGTGATGTGCCACATCCTCTTCCAGCGGCCCGCGCCGTCGATCATCGCGGCCTCGTAGAGTTCACCGTTGATACCTGTTATTGCGGCAAGGTATATGATGGTGCCCCAGCCCATGCCCTGCCATACACCGATCAGAAGATAAGTAACGGCCCAATGCCATTTTTCGGTGAGGAACGGTATGCCGCTCTCGATAAGACCGGCGTTTTTGAGGATAACGTTTACAATGCCGGACGAGGGCTTGAAAAGCGCATAAGCCACGGATCCGATTATTACCCACGAAAGGAAATGAGGAAGGTACAGGATGGTCTGAGTGACTTTCTTGAACCTCGGATATCTGAGTTCGTTGAGCATCAGTGCAAGGATTATCGGCATGGGAAAACCGATCAGGAAATCCAGCAGGTTGAATACTACAGAGCTTTTTATGGCTCTGTGGAAATCCGCATCGGAAAAGATGCGCCTGAAAGTTTCCCATCCTACCCATTTGCTGCCTTCATAGCCTTTTACGGGATTGTAATCCATAAAGACCATTCTGAGTCCCGGATATGCAGCATAGTTGAATATCGCAACAAGAACGATCGGAACGACCAGAAGAAGATAGAGCTGCCAGTCACGTTTAAGTGCTTTTTTCAGTTCTCTCTTGCCGCTCCGTTTAAGGGCGTCGGCGTTTGCCACTGCCGTCTGCCCTGCTTTTTTGTCAGGCATATGTTGTCCCCCCTTCTCTATTCTAGATTTTATTGCATTTATGAAATAATTTCACATCATACGCCCAAAAATACATTGCATTTTCGACCACTTATGATATGATTTAGGCATTATGTGATACTTTTTAGGCAATAAATGATAAATCATGTCAGCGGAGGGATTATGTCAAAGCCGAAAGCAACCGTTGTAGATTACAGAAATTATTACCTTCCATACGATTTTCCCGTCCTTCTTCTTTCGGGCGATTACTGGCGCATATCCAACAAAAGGAGTGCCTCGCTTCATTTTCACAACTGCCTCGAGATCGGAATATGTCACTCCGACTCAGGCTACATGGCCTTCAGCGGGACAAAAGAGCCGCTTTACTTTAAGGCAGGCGATGTGACCTGTATCCCTCAGAACATCCCGCACACGACCTGGTCCTCTCCCGGCACCGAAAGCCATTGGTCCTACATTTTCATAAACCCCGACGAATTCATGCGTCTCATGAAACCGGGGCTCAGTGCGCGGACTTACGACCTTTCCATTTCAGGTTTCAAAGACTACAAATACATCCTTCCTAAGGATGAATATCCCGAGGTCTACACTCTTGTGATGGCCGTGATAAAGGAGCTTGAAGAAAAAAAGGCTCACTATCACACCAGTTCCTCAGGGCTCCTCACCTCGCTCATAGTGCAGCTCTACCGCATCCAGAGCGCGGGAGGTGAACTCCGTACTTCCTCGGATAATCCGCCCGAAAATGCAATGGTCCTTTCTCCGGTCCTTGACTACATAGAGACCAATTTCGCGGATGACATCGATATAGACTATCTTGCTGAGATATGCCGCCTGAGCCCATCTCATTTCAGGCGTCTTTTCCACGAGATAATGGGGACAAACCCTCTCGACTTTGTAAACACGACCCGCATAAACAAGGCCTGCGCGCTTTTAAGGAGCACCGAGGATTCCATTCTTGACATTTCGGAAGCTGTGGGGTTCCGCTCCGTATCAAGCTTTAACAGGCATTTTGCGGATCTCATGAAGACCTCTCCGCGTGATTACAGAAAAGAAACCCTGCAGTTCAAGGAAAACGCCGAAAAAATGACGATCCGCGAATACAAGGGATGGATGTTCCCCGAAAAATGATCCTTTAAAATCTAACAGGATTGTTTCAATACTAAAAAAACAGAAAAGAATCATCAAAAACGGTTGCCAAGTGCCGTTTTTTAGGATAATATGCATACACCATTATAAGGCTTAATATTTCCTTTTTTGTGGCGGGGTGAGACAGTTGGAAGACTTTAATGTGGAACTTGCGGGGATCCCCGTCAGGATACAGTGCGGATACAGTTCGAACAGAGACTTTTTTAAAGGCTATGAGACAGACAAAGAGCCGTTTTTCACTGTTGCTCCGTCCGCCGGCGATATAGAGGATATCAGAGAGCGTTTTAAGAAACTTGACGAAGCCGAAGGCACACCCGTAAGGTCATTGTCCGAAAGTTTCCTTGAAAACAACGCGATCCATGTTCTTCTTGCGGAAAAGCTCACGGAATATGACATTTTGCAGATCCACGGCTCCGCTCTTTCAATGAACGGCGAAGGCATCATATTCACTGCAAAGAGCGGCACCGGAAAAAGCACGCATGCAAGGCTCTGGAGAGAACTCTTCGGCTCCAAAGTCCTGATGATAAACGATGACAAGCCGATGGTAAATGTCCGTGACATGACCGTTTGCGGCACACCCTGGGACGGGAAGCACCATCTCAGCACCAACACGGCCGTTCCCTTAAGAGCGATCGTAAAACTTGAACGTGATGAAAAAAACAGCATCACACCATTAAAAAACAGGGACGCCATAGCGCTCCTGATGAGCCAGGCCTATACTTCCAAGGACCCGAATGTGTTTGCGCGCATTATGGACATGGAAGCAAAGCTTGTTGAAACACTTGATTTTTACCTTCTCAAATGCAACATGGAACCCGCGGCCGCAAAAATGGCGTGGGAAGAGATCATAGGGCCAAGGGATGCATTTGAGTATATCGATACACTGAAAAAACGTACAAGGCACGGAAACTCCCGCTATGACAAAGTAATGGAATTTCTCAATGCCAAGGCCAGACGTATGGGAATCCCCATGTTCGGGCAGTTTGAACTCACACCGCTCTGCAACCTTGATTGCAGGATGTGTTATGTTCACCTTCATCCCGATCAGATGAACGGTGCTTCTCTCCTTCCCGTAGAAACCTGGAAAGACCTTATCAGACAGGCTTTCGACAAAGGAATGATCGAAGCGACCCTTACCGGTGGTGAATGTCTCACCTACCCGGGATTTGAAGAGTTATATCTTTACATGCAAAGTCTGGGCCTTCAGGTCACAGTTATGACCAACGGAGTCTTGCTTGATGAAAAACGGATGAAGTTCTTTAAAGAACATCCTCCCGCCCTCTTTCAGGTCACTCTGTACGGCAGCAATGAAGATGCCTATGAGCGCGTCACAGGGAGCCGCGTGTTTGGCAAAGTACTCGATAATCTCCGGAGAGTAAAAGAAGCCGGAATCGACTTGTATATATCAATCACGCCGAATTCCTATCTTGGAGAAGACGTTTTTGAGACCATAAAGATTGCCAGGGATCTCACAAAACACCTCATCATCAGTTCCTCTCTCTTTGCCCCCAAAGGCGAAGAATGGCGGCTTAATGGATGTGATGTTTACAACCGTGACTATTACGCAAGGATCTTCAGATTTGACAATGAACTTCGCGGGATAGACCTCATGGAATGTCCCGAGGATTCACTCCCCGCTCCCGGGGGGCCGGACCACTCCTGTTCCGATTGCGGGCTTGAGTGCGGAGGAGGTCGCTCCAGTTTTGTTGTTAATTGGAAAGGTGAGCTTCGTATCTGCAACAAACTTGATACTTTAGCCTATCCTCTCAGTGTGGGTTTTGAAAAAGCATGGACTGAAATAAACAATGTCGCAAACAACTGGCTTCGCGTTCCCGAGTGTAAAGGATGTCCATATAAGAACGTATGCGACACATGTGCGGCAACGCTCATGCAATATGCCCCAACGGGACAGCAGCCGACAGAGCACTGCAAAAACACCAGATATATGGTGAGCCGCGGAGTTTATCCCCCGCCGGAATGTTAACCTGGTTAAGACGTCTGCCTATAAGTGAAGACGATTAACACATAGATGCAATATTTTTTATAGGAGGTACAATATGACAACACAGAAGAAACCCTACATTACCCCCAAGGTAGAAAAACTCGAGTTTGCTGCAACCGAAGAGATCCTTACTTCCGGTTTTGATGATTCAATCTTCGATCCTGTAGATGACGACCAGGGCAGCAGCGGCGGTGATAAAGGCAGAGGCAGAGGCCATGGCGGCGGATGCGACCATATTCCCGAACACTCTAATGCGCGCACTTTCAGCAATGGCAGGAACAGTAATTGCTAATAAGCACACGGAGGCTTCATATTGAAGGCAAAAAAAGACTTTATCCTGAGAAACGTTGCGGGCGAGTACATGCTCGTTCCCACGGGCGATGAGATAAAAAGCTTTAACGGCACTCTGATGCTTAACGAACAGGCTGCATTTGTCTGGGAAAAGCTTCAATCCTCAATATCTCGAAAGGTACTCCTGGATGACATCCTTAACGAGTACGACACGGACGAAAAGACCGCAGCGCAGGATCTCGATGATCTTCTGACAAGATTTCTTGACCTTGGGATCATTGAAAAATGACTAAAAAACAAGTACCGAAGGGGTTTCCCGGGTACTTGTTTTTTTGTTTTATTCCCTCTTCGCTTCTTTATGTTTTTTAAGGAATCTCACATATTCATCACGCGGCAGAGGTTTTGAGTAAAAATATCCTTGAATGTAGTCGCATCCGATATTTTTCAGCTTCATAACCTGCTCTTTTGTCTCAACACCCTCGCATACCACTTCAAGCCCGATGCCGTGCATCATGCGCACAGTGTTTTCAACGACGCTCATGCTCCGCTCGTCTCCTATCGTATCGATCACGGACTTGTCGATCTTTACAAGCTTGAGCGGCATCTTGAGGAGTCTTGCCACATTTGAAAAACCGGTCCCGTAGTCATCAAGCGCAAATGAGTATCCCATTTCCACAAGCCTTCCCATGTTTTCCATGAACGCCTCGGGATTTACGGCATTTACAGACTCGGTGATCTCGAGATTGACCATTTCGGGCGGCACTTCATACTTTTTCCCAAGCCCGGTGATATAGTCCGCAAGCCCGATATGTGTGCACTGATGCACCGAAAGGTTGATCTCCACATATCTTACGCCCAGGTCTTCCTGCCTTATGCTGCTCAAAAACTCATGCACCGACTCGAGCACAAAATCCCCTATCGGCTTTATCAGGCCGCAGTTTTCCGCTTCCCTGATAAACAGAGCCGGAGGAACAAAGCCGTATTTCGGATCGTTCAGCCTTATCAGCGCCTCCGCTGTCGCAAATGTATCGCTCCTTAGATCGTAGATCGGCTGATAGTACATCTCAAAATTATTGTCATTCAGCGCTCTGTTGATGATGGAATTTATATGATTTCGCAGCTTAAATGAACTGTTGCTTTCAAAATCCTTCTGCTCTATGCATTCCTGCTGCAAAGGAATGAACGACGGGAATCTCACCGTAAATCCCATCATGCTCTCCGCATGCCTTATATCCACAAGGAAACGCACAACGGCATATTTGAACTGCATTATCGACGCAAGACAAAGCTCGTCCTTTCTTAGTTCCTCATATTTATCAAGCAGGAATCTCATGAGTGGACCTTCATCGTAAGCCACATCGTCAAAAGCGATACAGACGCACCCCACAGGGCCGTAGAACAGCGTATAGACTTCCTTTGTATTTTTAAGGAAACCTCTGATCCTCTTTGCGAGGTTTCTCATATAAGCGTTGTAATTATCTTCCCCAAAGATGTTTCTCACTTCAGGTGTGTTAAAATATCTGATCACGACGATCTTAAGCGGATGCCCCGCGATCTCGCAGTGCCTTAAATGCTCCCTGTAATACCGCCAGCTGTACATATTGACATTTACGTCGAGTATCTCCTCCGGCCTCAGCACAAGAAGGCGATTAAGCAAAAGCGCGAGCGCGTATGCCAGCATCTCGACGAGCAGCCCCTCGTGAAGGCCCTGCCATGCCATCACCGCAAGCGCCATGACATACATGAGGATGAGTATGATCCACTTGTGCAGATCGATATAATAACGGATCTTTATAAGATAATAAAGCCCGATCGCACTGTATATCCAGCCGAAAAGGTAGAGATAGAGTATCCCGTCCCCACGCTTGTAACCTTCTTCAAAGGTGATGGTGAACATTTCTCCGGAAAAGAGATTTGACAATATCATCATCACGATCGTCACATACGGCAAAAGTATCAGGACACGATGGACCGTTCTGTAAAGCTTGAAACGTATGCCCGCGATCGAAATGATGTACAGAAGATAGATGACATTTACGAGATGTCTGATGATAAAGAAAAGATAAGTGGTGATATAGGCCGCCGGGAGCCACCACGGCTCATCGACCGGATTGCGGTTAAGGATCTCGCTCACAAGGTCAAAAACGGCCATAAAAAACACAGAAACCTGAAAGGCAAGAAAAGACCGGTTTTCCTGCCCTTCGGTCATGTGTTTGAAAATTGTGGCAAAAAATACTATCGCTACGATCATTAGCGATACTATGTCCCAGGAAAAAGGTGAATTCATGTTTTCCTGCCTTTCCCTATCAGGTCGGGATCAGATGATAGTCCTTATGTATGCTGCGATTTCTTCATCCTTGCATGATCCAAAGAAAAGTTCCTTGAAATTCTTTCCTGAAACGGCGCCCTTAAGAAGCTCGGGATCAAGGCTCTTAAGGCACTCTATGAGAGGCTTGAACGTAGCCGCTCTCACGCCGTCAAGGATCTTTTTGTTCCTCTGTTCGGGAACCACTCTCTCCTTCGGATAACCCTGTCCGTGTCCGAATCCGAAAAGCTTTTCAAAAATGTATTCGAGATTCAGCTCGCCGCCCCATCCGAAGCCTTTTGCAAAGGGAAGGGCAACGGCATTTCCGTCGTTTACGTGTGCAAATGTGTAGGCGTCCACAGGATCCTCAACATGTCCGCAGATAACACCCGGGAAACTGTTGAGAGCGAGCATTGCGCCCTCTCCTGTACCGCAGCCTGTTACAACATAGTCAGCAGCACCGCTGTTTAAAAGAATGGCCGCAAGTATGCCGTTCTGTACGTATGTAAGCTGAGCCTCGTCGTCAGCGGCATACATTCCGTAGTTAACCACTTCGTGTCCCATGGGCTCCACTACCTTTTTCAGCGCAGCCTCGATGATACCGTTCTTTGCGGCCTGGCTGTTTTCGTTGATAAGTGCGATCTTCATTTATTTTACCTCGTATTTTTTTATATGAAAACTTCTAGTCAAGATGGAAAACGTTCTTAAGATCTATGGCAACAGGGCTGTTGTCCGGATTTGTCTCCATGATGTCAGCCATGAAATCCCACCACTTGCGGTTGATCGCGGTGTCTGCGCCCTTTGCCCAGAGCTCCTCATCCTCTATCTCGATATAGCCGAAAAGAGTGAGTGTTTCCTTGTCCAGAAAGATGGTATAGTTCTTTCCGCCGTGCTCATGGATCATGTCCTTCATCTCCGGCCACAGGAGATTGTGGCGTCTCTCGTACTCCGCTTCCTGTCCAGGAAACAACTTCATCTTGAATCCTTTGATCATTTTATGTACCTCCGAAATATCATTTATTTTTTTAATCAACGTCAGTAATGCCTGCTTACATTTTACCTCTTTTTTTCCTGTATGAAAAGGGGTATATTGACCAC
>JAEEGH010007042.1_pt1 | contig 27237 bp, 23 predicted proteins | sample 9134181 | NCBI WGS metagenome assembly JAEEGH01 (sample SAMN16246544, study PRJNA631951) | gut metagenome | biome: gut microbiome; feature: rumen; material: DP-attached | host: Bos | place: Iran: Karaj | collected 2018-10 | reverse complement strand
GATTTTGAATGAGAGGTGGATTTTCAGCTCATAATAATATATAAATAATAATTTATATATTATTATGCGGACTTTCACACTCCGAATTGCTTAATGACACTCGTGACACATGACACTCGTGACCACATTTTTTAGTTTCAGTGCGATAAAACTGCGGAATGTGCGCGAAAAGCACACCTGAAGTGTCTGCAGATGTCTGCGGTAAAAACACCCCCATGTGAGGTACTGAAAGCGTTCATGTTGATCGCAAGGAGCGTTTAGGATAATCACGCGAAGCGATCGTGCTGAACGCTCATGGGCTCCCTCACGCACAAATCCAAGACACACAATCGCATGTTAAGTAACCGTAAATTATCTTTTTTGACAGCGAGCCGCTTGTGTGATTCGCCAATAAATAGTATCTTTGTAGGCAAAAAGAAACTGAATGACACTACATATATTCAATCCGGAACATGACCTCGCCCTGGCTTCAGGGTTGGAGAACTTCACTGCCCCACATGCCGGTCGGCAGTTGCGGCACGACTTAGGATGGTTGCCAGCACTATGGGCAAAGGAGAACGACTGCATTGTGGTGGACGACGTGGAGCATGCCCGTCGCAAGCTGGCACTGCGCCGGAAGCTGATGAAGCGCGACAAGGAGTGCATCGTGGGATGGGGCAACACGCTGGCAACCCGCACATTCAGCCACATCAGCCCGTGGGGATGGGATGCCGCCCTGAAAGCACGTCTGGTGAGAACAGGAATAGATGGCCGCCTACTGCCTACCGATGCGGTGCTGGAGCGCATCAGACAGTTATCTCACCGTCGTACATCCGCACAACTGTTGGAAACGCTACTCAGACAGATAGGCACAGAAACACTGACCGGTGAAGCATGCGAATGCACATCAGAAGCAGAAGTAGCTGAACGGATGGGCCAGTGGCAGCACATAGCGGTGAAGGCTCCATGGTCATCCAGTGGCAGAGGTGTACGGTTTGTCAACAACTCGCTGACCGCCTCAGTAGAGGGATGGATGCGCAACGTGCTGCTGCGACAGGGGAGCGTGATGGTAGAGCCTCTATACAATAAGGTGAAGGACTTCGGCATGGAGTTTATTTCCGACGGACAAGGCACCATCAGCTACGAAGGACTGTCACTATTCCATACTGTCAACGGAGCCTACACAGGCAATCTGCTGGCTACGGAAGCGCGCAAGCGCAGCATTCTGGAGACCTACGTGCCGGGAAGTGTGCTCGACGAGGTGAGACAGGCGGTGTGCCAAGAGCTGGCTGCCACCGTCGGACAGCAATACACGGGACCCTTCGGCATCGACATGATGATTGTGGGCGGTAGCAGACCCTGCCTGATGCATCCCTGCGTGGAAATCAACCTGCGCCGAACGATGGGACATGTGGCACTGGCACTGACACGACTCGTGAACCCCTCAGATGATGACGAGGTGATGCGCGTGATGAGAATCGTATATGAAGAACATCAATACAAACTACGAATAGAACGATTATGAAACTGAACCAACTACTTCTTGTGGCAGCCCTCGTGCCTGCCTCGCTGAGCGCACAGTACCGCTCGGAGGTGTGGTGTCCCGACAATGGCAACGGCACTTACACAAATCCCGTGATCAATGCCGATTATAGCGACCCTGACGTGTGCGTGGGTGCATCGGGCGAGGACTACTACATGACGGCTTCGAGCTTTCAGTGTACCCCCGGACTTCCTATCCTCCATTCAAAGGATCTCGTGAACTGGGAAATCATTGGCTATGCCTTGACAGAGCTCTATGAGGGATTCGACGAACTGAAGATTCATTTCAACAAGCCACAACACGGCAATGGCGTATGGGCACCATCGATTCGTTATCACAATGGTGAATACTACATCTACTGGGGTGACCCCGACTACGGTGTGTTCATGGTGAAGACCAAAGACCCCGCAGGGAAATGGGAGGCACCCGTAAGAGTGATCAGTGGCAAGGGCTACATCGACACCACCCCACTTTGGGACGACGACGGACGCTGCTACTTAGTGAACGGATGGGCGAACTCAAGGGCGAAGTTTGCTTCAGTGCTGACCGTGCGCGAGCTGTCGGCTGACGGTACACGAGCCATCGGACAACCCGTGATCGTTTTTGACGGCAATGGAACGGAGAACCGCACCTGCGAGGGGCCGAAGTTCTACAAGCGCGACGGCTGGTACTGGATCATGTGTCCGGCAGGCGGTGTACCCACAGGCTTCCAGCTGGCCATGCGCAGCAAGAGCCCCTACGGACCATACGAGCACAAGACGGTGCTCGCACAGGGCAAGACAAAAATCAACGGTCCTCACCAAGGAGGATGGGTTCATACGAAATATGGTGAAGACTGGTTCCTGCATTTTCAAGACAAAGAGGCATACGGAAGAGTGGTTCATTTACAACCCGTCGACTGGTCGTCGGGATGGCCGGTGATGGGTAGGAAAGGCGAGCCGGTCGTCACCTATCGAAAGCCCAAGTCGTCGTCGAGTACGATAGTGAATCCGGTAGAGAGCGACGAGTTCAACTCACCCACTATAGGCAAGCAGTGGCAGTGGCACGCTAACTACGACGAAAAGTTCGGCATGCCCACAGCGTTCGGTACCTTCAGAATCTACACATATAAGCTCTCTGAGAACTGGAAGAGTTTTTGGGAAATTCCTAATCTGCTGTTGCAAAAGACACCGAACGATTCGTTCACCGTCACCACGAAGATGCGCATGACATCGAAAGCCGACGGACAGTTTGGCGGACTTGTCATGATGGGCCTCGACTACACGGCACTTGTGGTGCGCCGTCAGGGAAAGGAGTTCCAGTTGGTACAAATGAGCTGCAAGGCAGCCGACAAGGGTAAGCAGCAAACAGAACACATCATCGCCACACTTAAGCCCACCGCTGAAGACAAGACCGACTACAAGCCTGGAATACACGAGGACATCTACCTACGACTCCACGTAGATAACTCACGGCTGAGGTTCGCCTACAGTATGAACGGCAAGCAGTTCACCGACTGCGGAGAACCGTTCCAGATGAAGGAAGGCAAGTGGATCGGAGCAAAGTTTGGCTTCGTTGCAGCCGAGACCAATGAGAAGGCAGACAGAGGATGGGTGGAAGCCGACTGGCTGCGCGTGACCAAATAAAAGGGGCTATTTAGATTTTTTATAATTTGTCTGCACAAGATTCTACAGAAAAAATAGTAATTTTGTGCGGTTTATGAAGACAACAGACAAAAAAGAGAGTGTGCGCCAATCAGCTGAGCGCATGCTTGACAACTATCTTGAGATGAACAATCATCGCAAAACGCCTGAGCGTTATGCGATATTGAAAGCGGTTTACGACATGAATAGCCACTTCACGCTCGAAGAGCTGGGTGGCAAGTTAAATGAAGTGTATAAGTTTCCCGTATCAAGGGCCACACTCTACAACACGCTCAAATTGTTCATGGAACTTCGCTTCGTCATTCGACACCGGTTCCAAGGGACAACAAAGTACGAGGCATGCTACGAAGGAGAGAGTCATTGCCATCAGATATGCACTGTGTGTGGAAAGGTGACAGAGGTGAAAGCGCCTGAGATTACGGAAACCATCAACCAAATGCACTTAAAGCGCTTCAGAAAAGACGGCTACGCCCTCTACATCTATGGGATATGCTCGACGTGCCAGGGTGCTATCACTCGACAGAGAAAGAAAACAAATCCGCAATGAGAATAAGCGGAGTGAGTGTCTGAACAAGCGCAGACACTCACTGACATAAAAAGTATGAACCTCAATAAAAGGTCTGACAAACGCTTGTTCAGACATTCTCTCTCATAACGTGGGGGAACCATTAAAATTAAAATGAATAAAGGAAAGGTTGACGTTCTGCTGGGATTGCAGTGGGGCGATGAAGGAAAAGGTAAGGTAGTGGACGTACTAACCCCTCGCTATGATGTGGTGGCACGCTTCCAGGGTGGTCCGAACGCAGGACACACACTTGAGTTTGAAGGACAGAAATACGTGCTGCGTTCCATTCCATCTGGCATCTTCCAAGGAGAAAAGGTGAACATCATCGGCAACGGTGTAGTGCTGGCTCCCGACCTCTTCATGGAAGAAGCAAAAGCACTGGAACAAAGCGGGCACGAGTTGAAGAACCGCTTGCACATATCTAAGAAAGCACACCTCATCATGCCCACCCACCGCGTACTCGATGCTGCATACGAGGCTCAGAAAGGAAAGAACAAAGTAGGCACTACCGGAAAAGGCATCGGTCCTACCTATACTGACAAGGTGAGTCGAGTTGGTTTGCGCGTAGGCGACATCCTGGAGAATTTCGAGGAGAAGTACCAAGCAGCAAAGGCACGCCACGAAGCAATCCTGAAGTCACTCGGATTCGAATATGACATCACCGAAGTGGAGAAGAAATGGCTTGAAGGAATTGATTATCTGAAACAGTTCCCTATCGTTGACTCCGAACACGAAATCAACAACCTGCTGCGTAGCGGCAAGAGTGTGCTCTGCGAAGGTGCCCAGGGAACGATGCTCGACATCGACTTTGGCAGTTATCCATTTGTCACCTCTTCAAACACCATCTGCGCAGGAGCTTGCACAGGATTAGGCATTGGCCCCAACAAGATAGGCGATGTCTATGGCATCATGAAGGCCTACTGCACCCGCGTAGGAGCAGGTCCCTTCCCTACCGAGTTGTTTGATGAGACAGGAAAGAAGATTCGCGACTTGGGTCATGAGTACGGAGCCGTCACAGGACGAGAGAGAAGGTGTGGGTGGATTGACCTCGTGGCACTGAAATATTCTATCATGGTGAACGGCGTGACGAAGCTTATCATGATGAAGAGCGATGTGCTCGACGGCTTCGACACCATCAAGGCATGTGTGGCATACAAGCAGAACGGACAGCAGATAGATTACTTCCCCTACAACATTGAGGAAGGCATAGAACCCATCTACAAAGAGCTGCCAGGATGGAAGCAGGATATGACGCATCTGACCAGCGAAAGTCAGTTCCCACAGGCCTTCAAGGACTATGTGAAGTTCCTCGAAGAACAGTTAGAGACTCCTATCGCCATTATATCCATTGGTCCCGATCGTGACCAGACAATCGTACGATAACAATGAAAACATCAATTCCCAAAGGAACACGCGACTTCGGCCCTGTGGAAATGGCCAAGCGCAACTATATCTTCAACACCATACGCTCTGTTTACGAACTCTACGGATTCCAGCAGATTGAGACACCTGCCCAGGAAACGCTTCAGACGCTCATGGGCAAGTACGGCGAGGAGGGCGACAAGCTGCTGTTCAAGATTCTGAACAGTGGCGACTACTTGGCAAAAATATCAGACGAAGAGCTGACTGAGCGCAACGCACTACGCTTGGCTGCAAAATTGTGCGAGAAGGGATTGCGATATGACCTGACCGTCCCCTTTGCCCGCTACGTGGTGATGCACCGCGAAGAACTACAGTTGCCCTTCAAGCGCTATCAAGTGCAACCCGTGTGGCGTGCCGACCGTCCGCAGAAGGGGCGCTATCGCGAGTTCTATCAGTTCGATGGCGACGTGGTGGGTAGCGACTCGCTCATCAATGAAGTGGAGCTGATGCAGATCGTCGATACCGTGTTCCAGCGCTTCGGCGTTCGCGTAGCTATCAAAATCAACAACCGAAAGATTCTAACCGGCATCGCCGAAGTGATAGGTGCTGCCGACAAGATTGTTGACATCACCGTAGCCATCGACAAGTTCGACAAGATAGGCATCGAAGGCGTAAGGGCAGAACTGACTGACGACGGGCTCTCAGAAGAGCAGATACGTCAGCTGGAACCCATCATCACACTCGACGGCACCAACGCTCAGCGACTGCGCAAACTGAAAGCCATTCTCAAGGACAGCGAGACAGGACTCAAGGGCATAGAAGAAACCGACTACATACTGAGCATGCTCAGAAAATGCCGCTTGAAGAACAAGCTGGAACTCGACCTCACGCTGGCACGCGGATTGAGCTACTACACAGGGGCCATCTTCGAAGTGAAAGCACTCGACACCCCCATGGGCAGCATCTCGGGAGGCGGACGCTACGACAACCTGACGGGCATCTTCGGCATGCCAGGACTCTCGGGCGTAGGCATCTCTTTCGGTGTTGACCGAATCTACGACGTGCTCAACGCGCTCGACCTCTATCCAAAAGGTTCGCTACAGACTTCAAAGGTGCTCTTCATCAACTTTGGTGATAAAGAGACAGCCTACTGCATGCCCATCCTCGCTCAGCTGCGCAAAGCAGGCATCAGGGCAGAACTGTTCCCCGACGCCGCAAAAATGAAGAAACAAATGTCGTATGCCAACGCAAAAGAGATACCCTACGTAGCATTGGCTGGCGACAACGAGATGGCCAAGGGAAAGATTACGCTGAAGAACATGCTGACGGGCAAGCAGATACTCGTTGACACCTCAAAACTCATTGAAAAACTGAAGAAATGAAAATCGGAAAACTACTCATCATTACTGTTTGCACCCTATTTCTTCTGACAGCAGCCAACCGGAAGACCACCACAATCTTCATGATTGGCGACTCGACAATGGCCAACAAGGACATCTCTCATGACAGGAAGGAGCGTGGATGGGGAATGGCTCTGCAATGCTATTTCGACGACAACATTCGGATAGACAACCATGCCGTCAATGGACGTTCGTCGCGTTCATTCATCAACGAGGGAAGATGGGACACCGTCATCAGCCGGATGAAGCCTGGCGACTATGTCATCATTCAGTTCGGACACAATGACGAAAAGCCCAAAGCCGACCGCCACACCGACCCAGGATCGACATTCGACTACAACCTGGCAAAGTTTGTGAGGGAAACACGTGAACACGGAGGCATCCCTGTGCTGATGAATGCTGTGGTACGCCGTAATTTCGCCATGGTGACACCTAAAAACGATGACGACGAAAAACTGCGAAACACAACGTTTAAAGATGCCAACGAACTGGTGGAAGGCGATTCGCTGGTGGACACCCACGGACTTTACATCGTTGCTCCACGTGATGTGGCCAAACGAATGAATGTTCACTTTGTCGATGCCAATCGCATCACCCACGAACTGGAACAGGGATTGGGACGCGAAGCATCGAAAAAGCTGCACATGTGGTTCCTGCCTAATGAAGAACCCAGTGTGCCGAAAGGCCGACAGGACAACACCCACTACAATATCTACGGTGCACACACGGTGGCCCGTCTGCTGGCTGATGCACTATGCGAAGAGGTGCCTGTACTGAAAAAGTACCGCACCGATGCCGACATCACCGTTGACCGTAAGGGAAGAGGACAGTTCATGAAACTGGAACCTGCCGTTGAGCAGGCACTGGCTGACCCGAAGAAGCCTACCACCATTCAGATACTGGGTGGACAGTGGGAACAACCCAAGCTGCCTAAGAAACACAAAATCACATTCATTCTCAGAGAAGGAGCCACATGGAAGTAAATGTTAATGACGTACTTTTGCGCAACGTAGCACTGCTCTCTCAACAAGAAAAGAAAGAAGTGGAAATGATGCCAGCCGGCACTGCCCCTCTCCCTTCAGTTGAAGAAGTGAGGCGGATTGTGAGTCTTATCAAAAGCATCATTTTTCCTGATTATCTAAACAAACGGCAACCCGATCCACAAATTCGCTCCTATTTCATAGGTGTGAATATGGAAGAGCTTTATCATTTGCTTTGCAGACAAGTGGCACGAGGACTCCAGTTTTGTGAAGAGTGCGCAGAACAAGAAGTGGCTCCGGCTGCCCAGCAGATAGCATTGAACTTCATTGACCAACTGCCTGAGATCAAGCGACTGCTCTACACCGATGTAGAGGCCATGTTCAATAACGACCCTGCTGCCACTAACTACGGTGAAGTGATATACTGCTATCCAGTGGTGAACACGATGACGCATTATCGCATTGCTCATGTACTGCACAAAATGCAAGTACCCGTGATTCCGCGAATCATCACTGAGCAAGCCCACTCCAAGACCGGCATTGACATTCATCCTGGGGCTACCATCGGTGAGTATTTCGCAATCGATCACGGCACAGGTGTGGTGATTGGCGAAACCTGCATCATCGGTAATCATGTGACACTCTATCAGGGCGTGACGCTCGGTGCAAAGAGTTTCAAATACGACAGCGAGGGCAACATGCTCAACGTGCCGCGCCACCCCATCATCGAAGACAACGTCACCATCTACTCGAACGCATCGATACTGGGACGCATCACAATAGGTCACGATTCAATCATTGGTGGCAACATCTGGGTGACAAACAACATACCGCCCTACTCTCGCATACAGCAGAGCAAGGCGGTTGACCTCTCATTTCAAGGTGGCTTAGGAATTTGACCTAAGCCACCATTCGTTTTTCTTAAGGGTTGTTGGCTTCAAAGATAGCCATACGCTCCTCCAACTGGGCATACTGATGATCCTCAATGAAGGAGGTGCACACGCGCAGACCTTCCTGATGACTGCCAGTAGTGACGAGACAGATGGCTGACACACCGTAGTACATCAGTTCCTTTGCCAGTTCACCACTCGACATGTGCTTGTAGCCAATGGTGAAATAGAATCCGTCGGCAATGGGCTCATCCAAATCGCGATCATAGACAATGTGGAACCCGTGACGCAGGAAAATTTCCTTCAGCTTATGGGCTCGTTCTCCATAGACTTTGATGTCGTCGCGGAAATTATAGGTGCCATCGCTGGCAGCCTTCAGCAGGGCTGCCAGAGCATACTGGGCACTATGACTCGTACCTGACGACAGGGCGTAGAGCATGCGTGTGGAGAAAACCAATCCGAAAGGCAAGCCTTCATATCGATTACTCAGTGCCTCGTAGTGACGATGGAACAACTGATTGCCGATGCACACCACACCGATGCGCTCACCGGCATAGCTGAATGCCTTAGAACCGCTGATGAGCAGCATGTAGTTCTCCGTGTAACGGGCTACGGTGGGCTGATAGGGAGCCTCGAACGGACGACTCAAGTCTTTGCGGAAATCCATAGCGAAATAGGCCAAGTCTTCCATCACCACAGCATCGTATTTCGTGGCAAGCGTACCAATGGTCTTCAGTTCATCCTCGTTCAAGCAGATCCATGCGGGGTTGTTTGGATTGGAATAGACGATGGCACAGATATTACCCTTCGACAGATAGGACTCCAGCTTCGGCCCCAGTTTGTCGCCTCTGAAATCGTAAACATCAAACGTCTGCATCTTCACACCCATCACCTTCAGCTGCATCTTCTGAACAGGGAAGCCCGGGTCAATGAACAGCACGGTGTCCTTCTCGGGATTGCTTTGCGAACAGGTGAGGAACGAAGCAAACGTGCCCTGCATGGAACCACACACGGGAACACAACACTCGGCATCGATATCGACATTGATGAAAGCTTTCACGAAACGCGAGGCCTCTTGCTTCAGCACTGGATAGCCCTGAATATCGGGATAAGAATGGGCTATGCCGTCACGAAGTGCTTGAATCTGAGCATCGACACCCACCTGCGCGGCAGGAAGTCCTGGGATGCCCATCTCCATCTTGATGAACTCCACCCCACTCTGCTTCTCCGCCATCGCTGCCACCTGTTTCACTTCACGGATGGTGGCATGAGCAAAATCGGTGATTCCCAGTTGTTCGATGAGTTGATTGACAATTTCTCTTTTAATCGGAGTCTCTTTCATAGCGTAGCGAATTCTTTATTTCTCACTCTCTGCCTTTCCTATGGCCAGCGCCTTGATGTTGGCATCTACTACGGCATCACCTTTGCGTCCGAACACACGACGAATGGCATCCTCAAGCTTCTCATACTCAATGCCCAGTGCTTTCTGTGCCGCACCAAGAAGGATCACATTAGCAGAACGGGGAACGCCCGCCTCCTTCGCCTGCTGCTCAATATCAAGCAGAATGACGTTGCCCAGCTTTGCAAGGTCGGCCTTGATCACCTCGATATCTGGATAGTTAGGAATGTTCACAAACGGAGTGCTCGATGTGATAATCCAGCCATCCTTCTTCAGGAACGGCAGGTAGCGCAGGGCTTCCATTGGTTCCATAGAGATAATGACATCGGCCCCTCCCAGGGGGATGAGGTCGCTATGAATGGGCTCGCTCGACAGACGCAGATTCGACTGCACGTCGCCTCCACGCTGACTCATTCCATGAACCTCGGCCTGCTTGATGTAGAGATTCTCCTTGATAGCAGCTTCGCCTATGATGGTAGCAATGGAGAGAATACCTTGTCCTCCCACACCGCAAAGAATAATATCAGTCTTCATATCTTTAGTTGAATTATGATTGTGAATGACTATACGACTTCATTGAAAGGTTATTGCTTCTTCTGTTTTAAGTGACGCTGCAACGTCTGCATACACTCACGACGCGGAATGATCACGCTCAGACCTTTGTATTCGATTTCCTCTTTCAGAATGCGCGTAATCTCGGGCATGTTCTTGGGAATAGGATTCACCACATGCAGATGCTCTTCCTCCACTCCAAGTGCACGACAGATGGCTTCAAACTTATTAGTTCCAGCTGAATCCTGACCGCCAGTCATTGCCGTAGTCAGGTTGTCGCTGATGATGACAACGATATTTGAATGCTCATTGGCAGCATCGAGCAATCCCGTCATACCGCTATGGGTGAAGGTAGAATCGCCAATGATAGCCAGAGAAGGCCACTGTCCTGCATCGCTGGCACCCTTTGCCATAGTGATGCTGGCACCCATGTCCACACATGAGTGAATGGCTTTATAGGGAGGCAGGAATCCCAGGGTGTAGCATCCGATGTCACCGAACACACGTGCATTGGGATACTCCTGCAGCACTTGGTTGAGGGCGGTATATACATCACGGTGTCCGCATCCCTGACAGAGTGCAGGTGGACGTGGAGCCACATCTTCACATGTCTTATAGGCATCGTCAGACGGAAGGCCAAGTGCCTTTTTCAAACAGTCGGGATTGAGTTCGCCTGTTCGAGGTAGCTCACCTGTCAATCGGCCTTTGATAACAGCATTGCCTGGCATCACGCCACGCACCTGATCTTCAATAAACGGTTGTCCTTCTTCGGCAATCAGCACAGCATCGCAGGCTTCTGTCATGCGTCGCACCAACTCTTTGGGCAAAGGATATTGCGATATCTTCAGCACGGGGTAAGGACAGTTTCCGTCAGGATAGCACTCCATGAGATAGTTGTAGGCGATACCACTGGCAATAACACCTAATTCATGACAGGGCGCATCCACATATTTATTATATGGGCTCTCTACAGCTACTTGTTCCAGCATGGGCTGCTGAGCTGTCACGATGTCGTTTCGCTTACGAGCGAATGCAGGAAGCAATACCCAGTTGCTGGCCTTCGAGTTGTAGTTCATTTCGTTTTGAGGCATTGGCTCGTCGGCAATCTCTACCACCGCACGTGAGTGAGCCATTCGGGTAGTAACGCGCATCAGCACGGGCAAACCCACTTGTTCGGAAAACTCGAAAGCTCTCTTCACCATGTCGTAGGCTTCCTGCTGATTGGAAGGTTCGAACGTGGGCACCATGGCAAACTTTCCATAGAAACGCGAATCTTGCTCGTCTTGAGAAGAGTGCATCGAAGGGTCATCGGCCACAAGGACAATGAGGCCTCCATTGGTACCAGTCATTCCACTGTTTACAAACGGATCGGCACACACGTTCAGTCCTACATGTTTCATACACACCAGTGCGCGTTTTCCCATATACGACATTCCGAGTGCAGCTTCCATAGCCGTCTTCTCGTTGGTCGACCATCGGCTATGGATTCCTCTCTCGCGAGCTTGAGGTGAATCCTGGATGTACTCAGTGATTTCTGTTGATGGAGTGCCAGGATAGGCATATACTCCACTAAGTCCCGCATCAATAGCTCCTTGAGCTATAGCTTGATCACCCAAAAGTAGTTTCTTCATAATCTATTTAGTTCAATATTGTTTTCTACAGTAAAAAAGCAGCAAAGTAGCACCTTCTATTGATAGAAGTAATAGTACCAATACGAATTGGAATATTGTTCATACAGCCGAGCATCTTTCTCCGTCTTGTTCTTTACGGCTTTGACAAGCGATTGAAAGTTTTCCCAATCCTCATTCATCACTTCATGAGAGAAGTCAATTGAAGGATTCCTTGTGGAATGTACATATAGAGTCAGGGCTTCACGATAGAACTTCGGCAGAGATCCGTTCATGTCATAATATTTCGGCAGATAAGCTACGAAATCACTCAGTTTCTTATCGATGAGATAAGCACAAAGTCGATAGTCGGCTACAGCAGGCGTTGCAAGAGAATCTTTCTCCAGCAAATCGAAATAACGTATCGGCGAATGAATGCCAACAGGACGTGCTCCGAGATGGCGATAGATGGAATCGCTTGGTATGAACAGCAATCTCGACTTGCTTCCACGTAGTGGCAACAGGTCTTGTGAGCGCCCTGAGACAGGATACTCAAATAGCCGTTCGCCTAAAAGTCCTTGTTTTGAGAGTGCAAACACACGGAGCATGGTAAGGCTCACGTCAGTTTCATTCGATTTGAATCCAGTACGAAGTGCCTCGTTGTAGTTGCCCTGCATGATAGCTACTTCGCTGTGAGCACGAAAATGGAATACTGCATTCGTATTGCCAATGTAAGCCACCGTCAGCATCATGACAACCATCATAAAAAGATTGACCCAGCTTCGACGTGAAAACAGGTGCGTAGGGGCTTTTTCCAAGTCATTCAATAATGCCTGACGTGACATCCAAACAGCAGCTGCCCAGAGCAACAACACGACTAACACTGTAATCGATATTCTCAGCCAAGGAAAGCTGATACCCATCTCGTAGGTGTAATTAGATATCTCAGCAAGAGCAAGCATCGAAGGCACATAGGTCAGTGCATGTACACGCTTGTTCAGATTTAGAGAGTTCGACACTATTTGCTGCAACAACAGCAACACTAGCGTGATGATGATAGCGCCAATGGTTCTGTTGTAGTGTGTCTGACCGTTACTGAACGCGTGTTGAGCTACTGTCAGCACGTCTGGCTGAGACCAAAATAGCCAAATAAATGAAAACAGACAAAAAGCGATAGCACACACCACCTGTATGGTGATGGTGCCACGCTTCTTATGTGAGTGATGAGAATGCATTTAATTCTTCTTCAAGACTACTGCCGAACGAGCAGGAATATACAGTTTCAGCCACTCTTTACGGTCTTTCACATAAAGAGGATCAAAGTTGGTCATGTGAACCACTGAGTCGTCGGCGAATCCGTGACCGCCAAACTGTGTGGCATCGGTGTTGAGCACAACCTCGTAGCTACCTGTGGGAACGAGGAATCCATAGTCGGTGAACGACTGTGTGGGTGAGAAGTTGAACACGAAAATCAGGTCGCCTCGCATGAATGCCAGCACCTGGTCGCCATCGTTATGCCAAATCTCGACCACTGGTTTGTTCTGGAAGTTTCTGACACTCTTGATGACTTTCAGCATCTCACGGTCAAAGTCGCCCAACCAGTGATAGCACAGATCCTTATTGTCCACCAGGTTCCACTGTCTGCGAGCATACTTGTAGCTCCAGCCGTTGCCCTCACGTGGGAAATCAATCCACTCAGGATGTCCGAACTCATTGCCCATGAAGTTCAGATAGCCACCGTTGATGGCAGCTGCCGTTACCAGACGAATCATCTTGTGGAGCGCGATACCACGTTCTGCCACACCGTTGAGGTCTTTCTTGGCGAAGTGCCAGTACATATCAGCATCTATCAGGCGGAAGATGATGGTCTTGTCGCCTACCAGTGCCTGATCGTGGCTCTCGCAGTAGCTGATGGTCTTCTCGTCAGGACGACGGTTCTTCACCTCCCAGAATATGGACGAAGGCTTCCAGTTCTCATCGCTCTGCTCCTTGATGGTCTTAATCCAGTAGTCGGGTATGTTCATGGCCATACGGTAATCGAAGCCGTAGCCACCGTCCTCGAACTTGGCTGCCAGGCCTGGCATTCCGCTCACCTCCTCGGCAATGGTGATAGCCTCAGGATTCACCTCGTGAATGAGACAGTTGGCGAGAGTGAGATAGCAAATGGCATTGTCGTCCTCGTGTCCGTTGAAGTAGTCACCATATCCACCAAAGGCCTCACCCAATCCGTGAGAATAGTACAACATGGATGTCACACCGTCGAAGCGGAAACCGTCGAAGCGGAACTCTTCCAGCCAATACTTGCAGTTAGAGAGCAGGAAGTGTAGCACATCGTCTTTGCCATAGTCAAAGCAGAGTGAATCCCATGCTGGATGCTCGTGACGGTCGCCAGCATAGAAGAACTGATTAGGATCGCCAGCCAGATTGCCCAGACCTTCTACCTCGTTCTTCACAGCATGTGAATGTACGATGTCCATAATGACAGAAATGCCCAGTTTGTGAGCCTCGTCAATAAGTTGCTTCAGTTCCTCGGGTGTACCAAAGCGGCTGCTGGGTGCAAAGAAGGAACTGACGTGATAGCCGAATGAGCCGTAATAGGGGTGTTCTTGAATGGCCATCACCTGAATGGCGTTGTAGCCGTCCTTTGCCACACGCGGCAACACATTCTCACGGAACTCGTTGTAGGTACCCACCTTCTCGGCATCCTCACCCATACCCACGTGGCACTCATAGATAAGCAGTGGGTTCTTCTTGGGTTTGAAGCCTGCCTTCTTCCAAACATAAGGCACAGCAGGATTCCATACCTGAGCCGAGAATATCTTCGTCTGATCGTCCTGAACCACTCGGCGGCACCAAGCAGGGATGCGTTCTCCCTCGCCACCGTTCCACTTCACCTTCATCTTGTAGAGCTGTCCGTGCTTCAGGTCTTTCTCCTTGAGTTTCAGTTCCCAGTTGCCAGTGCCTTCAATTCGTTTGCACTTGTAGTGCTCGTCTTCCTTCCAGTCGTTGAAGTCGCCAATGAGGTAGATCTCAGTAGCGTTGGGAGCCCACTCGCGGAACACCCATCCACGCGTCAGTTTGTGCAATCCGAAATACAGGTGACCGGAGGCGAAGTCGCTGAGTTTCTGCTTACCGTTACGTGTCAGCTGATTCAGTTTCCATAATGCATGGTCATGACGTCCGCGGATGGCATCCTCGAAGGGTTCGAGCCATGAGTCGTTCTGAACCAGTCCTATATGCTTTGGAGCCTCTGCCACTACTTCCTTCGCAGCACTCTTCTTTGTTGTAGTTTTCTTAACCGTAGCCATATTACATCACTTTTACTTTGAATATTGCTTTTTTGATTTCAGGCGACATTGAGATGCAGGGAGCATGACCATCCTGTGGGAAGAAGATGGCGAACATGCCTGGCTGACATTCTACGAAGTTCTCAGCCATTCCTTCATATTTGGTGATGTCCTTCTCAGCATTGTAGGGAGCCTCGGGCAGCCTGCAGAGCGGTGTATAGCCGAAGGTCTCAGCCACATCGAGCGGAATCTGAATGTCGATCATGTTGATGTGAGTCTCCAGCACAGCCTCGTCGTGAGCCCGTCCTTTGGCAGTGGTGATGTTCACGAACAAGTCCTTGTCCTTAATCATGTACTTGCCTGACTCCATTTTGTTCAGGTCATTGTTCTTCAGGAACTCCACCACATCCTTGAACAGTGGGTTCATTGCCTCGTACTTGGCGAGATTGTCGAGCGTGTCTATTACCATAACACTAGTTTAAAAGATTAAATAGTTTGTTTGCTTATTATTTGTTCAACTGTCTTCTTCCAAGGCTATAGGTGCCTTCAGCTATCACGTTGCCGTTGCGGTCTTTCTCAACGAACTTTCCATCGCGCTTGCCGTCATAGTAGTTGCCTTCAAAGCGTTTGCCGTCTTTGTCTTCCTCGACAGCAGCTCCGTGTCGCTTGCCGTTACGGAAATGAGCTTTGAACTTCGATCCGTCTGACAAATGACCTATACATTCGCCGTCGGGGTTGCCGTTAAGGAAATTGCCGTCTATCACGTCGCCCTGTTTGGTTGTGAGCTTGCCTTTTCCATTGGGTTTGTCGTTGTTCCAATGTCCCACATAGCTGTCGCCGTTTTGGAAAATCAGCGTTCCTTGTCCTTGTTTGCTTCCGTTGAGGAACTGCCCTGTATATTTATCGCCGTTGGCATACTTGACGAATCCGTTGCCACTGCGTTCGCCCATGAGATAGTCGCCCTCATACACATCACCGTTCTGGAACCGATAGATGCCTTTCCCGTGCATCAGGTCTTTCAAGAAAGCACCTACGTAGATGTCGCCATTGGCATATTTGAATGTTCCCTTGCCAGACTTCATGCCGTTCAGCCATTGTCCATTGTAGCTGCTACCATCGTCCCAAACAAAGTTTCCACGCCCATTTTTCAGGTCGTTTTTCCATTCACCGTCGTAATAGGCTCCTCCGGCATAGGTGTAGCGCCCCTTACCCTCACGTTTGTTGTCGCGCCACATACCGTCATACACATCGCCATTGAAATAGTACATGACACCATGTCCTTGCTGAACATCGCGATACCAAAGCCCTACATATTTATTATTAGTAGAGAAATAGAAAGTTCCTAATCCGTGCTGATGATCCTGCAGCCACTCTCCTTCATATTTCTCTCCGTCGGAAAAAGTGTAAATGCCATAACCTTGGCGCTTACCTTTCACATACTCGCCTTCAAACACGTCGCCGTCAGCCCATGTGGTACGTCCTTTTCCATGTGGCTTACCTCCCGACATCTCTCCATTATACATCCCTTTGTCTTTAGTCATGCACGAGCCGACAGTTATTTTCTGGGCATATACGAGCGAAGTCGTGAATATTAAGATGATAGATAAAATATAATGTTTCAAAATATGATTCTGCTTTATTTAATTGCCCAAAATTACGAAAAAAAGTGTAACAAGCAAAGAATATTAGTTTTTTTAACGGATTATTGCCGAATAATTCATAACTTTGCAGACACAAATCTACCATATTGAATATGAAATTCATAGCAATCATTCCTGCACGGTATGCCTCGACACGCTTTCCGGGCAAGCCTCTTGCAATACTGGGCGGAAAGCCCGTCATACAGCGAGTTTACGAACAGGCTCTCAAGGTTTTGGACGAGGCTTACGTGGCTACCGACGATGAGCGTATTGCCACAGTCGTGACCCAGTTTGGAGGCAAAGCCATCATGACCTCTGCTAACCACAAGAGCGGCACCGACCGCATTCAGGAAGCCGCCGACAAGCTGAAGACCGATGCCGACGTGATTATCAACATACAAGGCGATGAACCTTTCGTTCACCCCTCGCAACTGACCACCGTCAAGCAGCTTTTCGACGACCCTCACACTCAGATTGCCACTTTGGGCAAGCCGTTCGAGAGCATTGAGGCGGCAGAGAATCCTAATTCGCCGAAGATTGTCTGCGATGTGAATGGCTATGCCATGTATTTCAGCCGTAGCATCATCCCATACGTGAGGGGCAAGGAGCGTGCCGAATGGCTCAGCCACTTCCCGTTCATGAAGCATCTCGGCATTTATGCCTATCGCCGCGAAGTGCTCAGCGAGATTACTCGTCTGCCACAGAGCCCACTGGAACTGGCAGAGAGCCTGGAACAGCTCAGATGGCTGCAAAACGGCTATCGCATCAAGGTGGGAATCACTCAGATTGAGACAGTAGGCATTGACACGCCTGAAGACCTGAAGCGAGCCGAGGCTTTCCTACGTGACAATTTCTAAAACGAGCGTATGTGAGAAAGCAAAGGGTTCTTTTCAGGGCATCACAGGCAATTCTGCTCTTGAGCATCGTGTTCGTGCTAACGGCATGCTCACTCACTCGCTATGTACCTGAAGGAGAATATCTGCTCAGCAACGTACACCTCAAAGTTGATGAAAACGAAGGCGAGAAAAGTGACGTGAACAAGGGCACTCTTCGCAACTATGTGCGGCAAACGCCCAATTCACGGCTCTTCTCATTGGCCAAGACATCACTGGCCACCTACTCACTCTCCGGACGCGACTCTACGAAGTGGATCAACCGTATGCTGCGCTCCTTTGGCGAGCCTCCTGTCATCTACGACAGTTTGCTGGCAGTACGCACTTGCAATGACCTGCGGCAGGAACTGAACAATGAGGGATACCTGTCAGCCACAGTAAGATGTGAAGTCAAACTACACAACAAGAAGGCCGACGTCACCTACCATCTTCATCCCGGTCATCCCTACTACATAGGCTCGCTCCGATACCAGATTGACGATGCCCGCATAGCTGAGTACCTTCAGCAAACAGCCGACAGCACCAAACGCCTGCTGAAAGTAGGCATGAAGTTCGACCTGTCACAGCTCGACATTGAGCGCAAGCGCATCACCTCGCTTCTCAACGATCAGGGCTACTACAAATTCCACAAAGAGTACATCAGCTATCTCGCTGACACTATTGAGGGAAAGAAACTCATCGACATCACGCTCCGCTTAGGCCCTTACCGCAAGAACGACGGCACCGACACGCTGCATTCCAAATTCACCATCAACAGCATCAGCTATAACCAAGGAGACTTGGGCGAGCCACACCTGCACCTCCGAAAGGGCGTATTGGAAGAGTGCACACACATAGAGGAAGGCGAGCCATACTCCGGCACCAAGATGCAACAGACCTACAACCACTTCGGCAAGTTGCAAGCCGTGAGATACACCAACATTGCCTTTCACCAACTGCCCGACACTACCCTGCTCGACTGTGCCATCACAGTGCAGACAAACAAACCATCGACCATCAGTTTCCAGCCGGAAGGCACCAATACGGCAGGCGATTTCGGAGCTGCAGCAGCACTCACCTATCAGAATCGCAACCTCTTTCACGGAAGCGAGTTGCTGAGCATTGAACTGCGCGGAGCCTTCGAGGCCATCAAGGGGCTGGAAGGTTATTCTAACCAGAACTTCACTGAGTATTCAGCCGAAGCACGACTCAACTTCCCACGATTCATCGTTCCTTTCCTCTCTCACCGCACGCGCCGCGAGTCGAACGCCACCAGTGAGCTCTCCATTCTCTTCGATATGCAGAACCGTCCCGAGTTCCATCGCCGAGTGCTCTCAGCTGCGTGGCGCTACAAATGGAGCAATTCCCAACGCCACGAACGCTTCCAGATAGACCTGCTCGACTTGAACTATGTGTTCATGCCGTGGATTTCAGACACCTTCCGACGCGAATATTTAGAGAGTGAGAATTCGCGCAATGCCATTCTGCGCTACAACTATGAGAATCTGTTCATCACCAAGATTGGATTCGGCTATTCCTACAGTAATCGCGACATGGCTGTGAAGCTGAACATCGAGACGTCGGGCAATCTGCTGCAAGGTCTGTCATCGGCATTCGGTAGCCAAAAGAACGAGCAAGGCCACCACACCTTGTTCAACATTGCCTTTGCGCAATATGCCAAAGCCGACTTCGAGTTCACACGCTCATTGTTCATCGATCGCAACAACCAGATCGTGTTCCACCTGGGCCTCGGCATTGCCTATCCCTACGGCAACAGCAATGTACTGCCCTTTGAGAAACGCTATTTCTCAGGAGGAGCCAACAGCGTGAGAGGTTGGAGCGTGCGCTCACTGGGACCTGGAAAATACAAGGAGCGCGACGGTCGCATCAACTTCATCAATCAGACGGGCGACATGAAACTGGACCTCAATGCCGAGTATCGCACCCACCTGTTCTGGAAAATTGGAGGAGCCGTATTCATAGATGCCGGCAACGTATGGACCATTCGCGAATATCCCGAGCAGCCAGGCGGACAGTTCAGATTCGACACCTTCCCTTCACAGATAGCGGTCAGCTATGGCTTGGGCCTGCGATTCAACTTTGACTATTTCATCCTCCGCTTCGACGGTGGCATGAAAGCCATCAATCCTGCCTACGAAGAAGATGACCACCACTTCCCTATCATCCATCCCAACTTCAAACGCGACTTCGCCTTCCACTTCGCAGTGGGACTCCCCTTCTGATCCCTCACACAATTCACCCATTGTCCCCCCTTAGAGCAATTAACCCAAACTCGCAGCGTGTCTGTCTTAAACTCATGGCGCATTTCATTCAAACGCTGGCTGGGCGCGCGCGGGGCATCTGCCCCTCTATTTTTGACACTCGCTGTCGCATCTCAAATGCAGCGGCAAAGGTACAACACGGCCATTGCGGTTCACGAATCTTTCTGAAAATTTTTTTTGTGGACGCGAGTGTCATGTGTCATGAGTGTCATGTGTCATGAGTGTCATTAAGCAATTCGGAGTGTGAAAGTCCGCATAATAATATATAAAAAATATATTTTTTATATATTATTATGAGCCGGAAATCCACCTCTCATTTCAAAATCCTTAATGACACTCTTGACCTAATGACCTTAATGACACACACCTTCAAAGCTACCCCATATTCCGAATTATTGTTCTTTTGTAAATTTATAAACTGCCCATGTAGGTAGAATGACCAAAAGCAATAAGGTTGTCTCCACCAAAAAGTATGACTCAAAGAAGTCAACCAATGTCTGGAATTTCAAAACTCCATCTACAAGGAAGACTAAGAAAGCAAACCAGCCGATAAAGAAGATGGCTGCATATTTGATTTTTCTTTTCTTTAAGTTCATTTTTCCATGCAATCTCTCCTCCGACGCACCAATGGAAATTAACGAAAAACATCGACATTCTGCGGCCTTAATCGGTACAAGTCCGCTTCATTGCCATAAAAAAAGGGGGTGGGAGACAGGTTTAGTATTCTGTCTTGTCCTCTTTCTCCTGCCACATGCGGAAGGCTTCCAGTGCTTCTTCGCGCATCAGAATCTCGCTGGGCTTCTGTCGCTCAGAAGGCTTCAGGGGTAGCTCTTCATAGATGAAGTCGTCGTCGAAGCCTATCTTGGCGGCATCCTTGCGGTCATTGGCGTAGTAAATCTTGTCGAGGTGGGCCCAGTAGATGGCTCCCAGGCACATCGGACAAGGTTCGCAAGAGGTGAAAATCTCGCATCCGCTCAAGTCGAACGTACCCAGCTTCTTGGCTGCCTTGCGGATGGTGCTCACTTCAGCATGAGCGGTAGGGTCGCAGTCAATCGTCACACAGTTTGACCCTTCGGCTATAATCTCTCCATTGCGCGCTATCACGGCTCCGAAGGGGCCGCCACCGTTTCTTACGCTTGCTTTTGAAAGGTCGATGGCGCGTTGCATCAGTTCTCTGTTTGTCATTTTTTTCTTTTTATTTTAACTTTGAAATGTTTATGATGGTTCTCCGACAGCTGTTTCCTCGCTGTAATATTTGTCGAACTGTTCCTTCAGCAGTTGCTGATTGTTGATGATGTCGCGCAGCTGTTTCAGTTTATCGGCATTAGACGAGTTGGGAATCCACAGTTTGATATATCCGTGCTCAGAGTACTTGCTGTCCATGTGTTCCTTGAAACGTTGCCAATGCTGCTCGGCAGTTAGCTGCGGATAAGCCGACAGGCCGAACTGTACGGTGCGCCGGAATACGGTGTCGGGCGACAGGTCGCGGTCGGCTTCAGCCACTATCTTTCCGTAGATGCTGCGAGGGGCGTGCGATGCCGATGCGCGATGGTCTTCTACAGCCTCCTTCATGATTTTGATCTGCTCAGAGGAAAACCATCGTTTCAGGCGAGCATCGGATGCAAGAATCTTCCCACTTGTGAGATGGTGGATGGCACGAGGACCCGACATGCCTAAATCGTGATAGGCAGCTATGGTGTAGGCCATGTCTATCTCAACACCAGTGGTGCGTACCAACTCTAAGGTGTTGCGTATCACTCGCGTGACGTGCTCCATGGAATGGGCTTTGTCGAATGATGCATATTGAGGCAGAATCTGTGTCTCAATAAACTCGACGAGGTCAAGACTTGGGGTATTTCTGAGCATGGCGGTTAGTATGTTTGTCTAAAAAAACGACAGGAGCACTTGCGCAAGTGTCATTTTCTGAGGAGAAATTTTTGCAAATATACAAATTAATCTCTAATTTTGCAAGAAATTTCAGAAAAACAGCATGATGATGAATATTGAAACAGTGAAAGTGAATTCTCTGAAGGCTTGGTTGCTGGCTGCGCGTCCTAAGACGCTGACAGGTGCCGCCGTACCTGTGATGATAGGTTTGGCCCTGTCTTGGGTCGATTCTTGGGGCTATGAAGGCGATTCGTTCAGCTGGGTGGCAGCCGTGCTCTGCCTGTTGTTTGCTTTCATCATGCAGATTGATGCCAATTTCATCAATGATTTCTTCGACTACGTGAAAGGCAGCGACGACAAGGAAACACGTTTAGGTCCTGAACGTGCCTGCTCGCAAGGGTGGGTCACCATCGATGCCATGAAGTATGCGATTGCTGCAACGACATGTATAGCCTGCATGATAGGGCTTCCGCTCGTGTTCTTTGGTGGGTTAGAAATGATCTTGGTGGGCATCACTTGTGTGCTGTTCTGTTTCCTTTATACCACACATCTTTCTTATAAGGGGTTGGGAGACCTCCTGGTACTTGTCTTCTTTGGTGTGGTGCCTGTGTGCATCACTTATTATATCCAGTTGCACACCTTCACCTTCGAGCTGCTGACGGCTTCGCTTGCCTGCGGTATTGTGATTGACGGGTTACTGGTAGTGAACAATTTCCGCGACCGAGACACTGATCGGGCGGCAGGTAAACAGACACTGGTGGTTCATATCGGAGCCAGCGCTACGCTGACGCTCTACCTGCTGCTGGGGGTGGTTGCTTGCTTGATGGGGGGCGTGTTCTGGCTGAATGGTCATCTGCTGGCTTTCGTCATGCCTTTCATCTATCTGGTGTTTCATGTCTCTACATGGATGGAGATGAAGAAAATCATGGCAGGGCGCGAACTGAACCGATGTCTCGGGGCAACTGCTCGCAATATCTTTATTTATGGTGTGACAGTCACATTGGGCATCCTGCTGTCTTAGCACAGATGAGAGGTGAGAGATATGGTTAGATTTGAAATTCTAACATGAGTGTTTCTGTGGTTGTAGCGCTGATGCTGTGTTTGGCTGACGTGCGAAGCCCCACTACCCAAACAATATCGTCATTGGCATCGGTTACCACCAGTTGTGTTCGCTTCTCGGGCAATGGCATTTTCATGTCGGTAAGAAAGTCGCTCACAAGCTTGCTGCCTTTCATGCCAAAAGGACTGAAACGGTCGCCTGGCTGAATGGTGCGCAACGTCAGCGGAAAACTGATGGTGGCGGCATCGAGACAAGCCACGTTGCTTTCTTTCAAAATCACGGCACCTGTCTTCTTGCTCACCCTTACACGCAACCCGTCCTGAGCGGCATAGAGCCCTGTCTCAGGCATACGGAGCGGAGCGAACGATGCTTGCTTCTGAGTGAGCAGCAAGCGTCCGCGATCCAAGTATAGCTCGTGGGTGTCGGATTGCCAATAGTGACCGGTTTGAGCGCTCAGCCCCTCGTTGATCTGACGGATGGTAGCTGGGTTGAAATGATAGTCGGTGAGCCACTCGAAGAGTACACAGAGAGGCGAGGCCGAAGCCTTGAGTGCCGCTATCTCGATGTAGGTCGTTGGAGCATGCATCGACTGTTCTGAATGTCTGACAGTCTTTTCAAGAAACTCATGTATATACGTATCGTAAACATGCTCTGTTTCGTTCATGAGCTCCATCGTGACTTGCAGGTTTTGAAGGGCAGCGGGCTGAATCTGAGTGAGTTGCGGAATGAGGTTCAGTCGGATTTTATTGCGCATCACATCGTCCTGCAGGTTGGTACTGTCAGTCACGTAAGGCTGACCTATGCAGTCGAGCCACTGCTCAATTTCTGTTCTGCTCACACACAGAAGAGGGCGGATGATGGTGCAGGTGTTGTCGTACTGGTTTGCGCAATGCGGCTTAATGCCTGTCAACCCGTGAATGCCAGTACCCCGAAGCAGGTTGAGCAACAGCGTCTCAATGCTATCGTCGCGGTGATGAGCCACGCATACGCCTTCGGCACCTATGTCACGTCTAAGCTGTGCAAAGTAACGATAGCGCAAATCGCGTGCTGCCATCTCAATACTGATGTGATGGAGTTGGGCGTAGGTCAGCGTGTCGAAGTGAGCCAAGTGAAGCTCCACATGGAGTGAGCTGCATTGCTGCTTCACAAATTCTTCATCACGAACGGACTCATCTCCTCTGAGATTGAAATTGCAGTGAGCAGCCTCTGCATGATAGCCGAGCGCCACCATAGCCCTGAGCAGCGCCATACTGTCGGCACCGCCACTGAGTGCCACGATGTAGCGTTGTCCCTGCTTGAGTAATCCGTTTCGTTCTATATATCCGCTAACTTTCCTTAGCATCTCCACTGTTCTTCTGTTCTTTTGTTATTAGTATAAAAAAATCCTCTATTCTTCTGTTGTTATGTCTTAAAAAATTCCTCTGTTCTTCTGTTATTATGTCTTAAAAAACCTCCTCTGTTCTTCTGTCTTTTACTCGACGTAGAGTACGAGTCCTTTCAGGTATTCGCCTTCCGGATGGTAGATGTTGATGGGATGGTCAGCCGGTTGATGCAGCTGGTGCAGGATGCGTACTTTGCGGTGAGCCATAGCAGCTGCTGTAAACACAGCATTGCGGAAATGGTCCTTAGTCACCACCTGCGAACATGAGAATGTGAAGAGCAATCCACCTTTCTGAATCTTCTCGAAAGCCTTGAGGTTCAAGCGGGTATATCCCTTGAGGGCATTGTGAAGTGCGCCCCGATGCTTGGCGAAGGCAGGCGGGTCGAGAATGATGAGGTCGTAGTTGCTGCCCGCCTGCTCCAGGTATCTGAAGGCATCCTCACAGAAAGCCTCATGGCGAGTGTCTCCCGGGAAGTTCATCTCCATATTGGAGCGAGTCAGCTCAATGGCTTTAGCCGAACTGTCCACCGAGTGTACGATCTTCGCTCCACCACGCATGGCATATACCGAGAAGCCGCCTGTGTAGCAGAACATGTTCAGAACGTTGCGGTCCTGAGCGTAGTGTTCCAGTAGCGAGCGGTTCTCGCGCTGATCCACGAAGAATCCCGTCTTTTGTCCGCGCAGCCAGTCAACTCTGAACTTGAGTCCGTTTTCCGTAGCGGTGCAATCGTCGGTGCTCCCGATAATAAATCCGTTTTCGGGCTCCATGAAGGGTAGTGTGGTCTCACTCTTGTAGTACACATTGTCAACCATTCCCTGCATCACAACCACGAGTTGCTGGGCAATGGCCTTGCGTGCCAGGTGCATGCCTACGCTGTGGGCTTGCATAACAGCCGTACGTCCATAGATGTCGATAATCAGGCCCGGCAAGTGATCGCCTTCACCATGAACCAGACGGTAAGTGTTGTTGAGTGGGGTGTTGGCCAGTTTCATCACCTTGCGCGCCTGCAGTGCAGAGGCGAGCCGTGAGTGCCAAAAGGCATCATCAATCTCTACATCGCTAAACGTGAGCACACGCACAGCTATCGACCCCATCTGATAGTGACCGATAGCCATGAACTCACCCATTGAATTCACCACGCGCACTATATCGCCATCCGCGATGTTTTCATCGGCATGATGAATGGCTCCTGAAAAAATCCAAGGGTGAAATCGCTGTAAACTTTCTTCCTTACCACGTTTTAGAAATATTTGTTTCATGTTTGTACGTTTAGTCGTTTTCCTTCACTTCTTTCTTAATTATCAGCTGATAGTCGTGACTCTCTAACAGTCGCATCAGTTCTTCATACAGTTGGATGCAGGCCCATGCATCAGTTGCCGCATAGAGTTTCTGCTTCTCATCCAGCACGTCGCGCTCCCAGTTGCTCAGTTGCTGCCTCTTGCTGATTTTCTTCCCCATCATGTTAGCGTAGAGCTTTTGCAGGCTTAGGTCTTCAATGCCCACCTCTTTCACGCGGTCCTGCAGGTCGATGAAGTAGCCGGGAGAGAAGTTGCCCAGTTTGCACAAACCGTTGAGGTCGTCGTGCCACGAGAGACCTATTTTGGGAGTTGTCTTGTCTTCCAACAGGCGAATGACAGAGGGAGAGAGCCCCAGATAGTTCAGCCTGAACAGGAAGCACACATCCTTCGACGCCACCTGTAGCAACGACACTTTGAATTGACATCCTCTCTTGAACGATGGACGTGTCTCAGTATCGACGCCCAGGATAGGGCAGGAGAGCAGATAGTCAACAGCTTTCTGAGCTTCGCTTTCTGACAGGACAACGACTATTCTACCTTCAAACGATGCCAATGGAAGGGAGGAAATGAGAGACTTGTCAAATTGATTGTAAAGAATTTTTGTCATTGTCTTGAATAAACCGACTGCAAAATTACGAAAAGTCGAGCGCAATACAAAGAAACTATATCATTTTTTTCGAGCACAAAAAAGAGTCTGACAAATTTGCCAGACTCTTTACGATTATTAACCAAGTTATAGCGATGTTCTTTTATACAAGTCCCTGAGCCATCATAGCTTTGGCTACCTTCATGAAGCCTGCTACGTTGGCACCCTTCACATAGTTGATGTAGCCATCCTTCTCGGTGCCGTACTTCACGCAGTTCTCGTGAATGTCGTTCATGATGCGCTTCAGATAGTCGTCCACTTCCTTAGCTGTCCAGCTCAGACGCTCTGAGTTCTGCGACATCTCAAGACCTGATACTGACACACCACCAGCGTTGGAAGCCTTACCGGGAGAGTAGAGAATCTTAGCGTCCTGGAAGATCTTGATGGCCTCAGGCAGTGAAGGCATGTTGGCACCCTCGGCAACGGCAATCACACCGTTCTTCACCAGAGCAGCAGCCTCATCGCCGTTGATCTCGTTCTGAGTGGCGCAGGGCAGGGCGATGTCGGCCTTCTCGTACCAGGGGCGCTTGCCCTCGAAGTACTTGGCTGTAGGATACTCGTCAACATACTCCTTGATACGTCCGCGCTCTACGTTCTTCAGCTCCATGATGAAGTCGAGCTTGGCACGATCGATGCCGTCGGGATCGTAGATGTAGCCGTCGGAATCGCTCATAGTCATAGGAATGGCTCCTAACTGGATGCACTTCTCGGCAGCATACTGAGCCACGTTGCCTGCACCTGAAATGAGCACCTTCTTGCCCTTCAGCTCGATGTTGCGTGTCTGCAGCATGGAGTTCAGGAAATATACAGTGCCGTAGCCAGTAGCCTCGGGACGGATGAGCGAACCACCGAAGGGGATTCCCTTGCCTGTGAGCACGCCCTGGAACTGATGGGTGAGCTTCTTGTACTGTCCGAACAGGTAACCTACCTCACGACCGCCTACACCAATGTCGCCTGCGGGTA
>JAEEGH010007039.1_pt1 | contig 27243 bp, 21 predicted proteins | sample 9134181 | NCBI WGS metagenome assembly JAEEGH01 (sample SAMN16246544, study PRJNA631951) | gut metagenome | biome: gut microbiome; feature: rumen; material: DP-attached | host: Bos | place: Iran: Karaj | collected 2018-10 | reverse complement strand
CGTCCCATCAGCAGCATCGCCGTCGCCCCGCGTCCGGGTCAGGACCGCATTGTGGTGACCTTCGAGGACTACTCGGACAGCTACACCAACGTGCTTGTCATCAACAACGCCAGCACGAACAGCTGGACCGCCACCGCCACGCCGCTGCCCATCACGGGTCATGTGGGCATCCCCGCCTACTGCGCCATGATTGAGGACTCGACGGGCTTCATCTATGTCGGTACCGCCGACGGTGTGTTCGTCCACAACGGCACCTCGTGGAACCAGTACGACCACCTGCGCGGCGTCCCCGTGACCAGCATCGTGCAGCAGACCAAGAAGCTGGCTGTGCGCCGTACCACCACCCATACCGGCATCACGGAGAACAAGTACCTCTTCGCCAAGACCAAGTGGCCGCGCGCCATCTACTTCGGCACCTATGGCCGCGGTATCTTCATGGACATGACCTTCGTGACCGACACGGTGAACGAGATCAGCGACTCGAGCGACTACAATCCCGTCAGCATTCCCACCGTCAACACCGTGGGCGCCAACAGCGTGAACATCTACCCCAACCCGGTGATGAACGGCGAGGCCAACCTGGCCCTGACCGCCATCGAGGCCGGTAACGCCGTGCTGCGCATCTACGACCTCAACGGACGCATGGTGGCCGAGCGCAACCTTGGCTATGCCAACGAAGGTGAGCAGCTCTACACCATCGGCACCGAGGGTATGGCCAAGGGCATGTACCTGGTGAACGTCACCATCGGCGGACATACTGCCGCCACCAAGATGATGGTGCGTTAATCAAGAATGAAAGTACAAAAGAGGTGCCGCCCGCAGGCAGCACCTCTTTTTGTATAAATTAATGAATCATTATATATATTATATATCATTCAATGATTAAAAACTTTGTTGAAGAACTCCGCTGGCGCGGAATGTTGGCACAGATGATGCCAGGGACAGAAGAACTTCTCCAGAAAGAAATGGTGACGGCCTATCTGGGCACCGACCCGACGGCTGACTCACTGCATATCGGACACCTCTGCGGCATTATGATGCTGCGCCACCTGCAACGCTGCGGCCACAAGCCCATCATCCTGGTAGGCGGTGCCACAGGCATGATCGGCGACCCCTCGGGCAAAAGCCAGGAACGCAACCTGCTGAACGAAGAGACGCTGCGTCACAACCAGGAATGCATCAAGGCACAAGTGGCCAAGTTCCTCGACTTCGAGTCGAAGGAACCCAACGCCGCCGAGATGGTGAACAACTACGACTGGATGAAGGACTTCACCTTCCTCGATTTTGCACGCGAGGTAGGCAAGCACATCACCGTCAACTACATGATGGCCAAAGACAGCGTACAGCAGCGCCTGAACGGCACAGCCCGCGATGGCCTGAGCTTCACCGAGTTCACCTATCAGCTGCTGCAGGGCTACGACTTCCTCTACCTCTACCAGCACAAGCACTGCAAACTGCAACTGGGCGGCAACGACCAGTGGGGCAACATCACCACAGGAACGGAGTTGATACGCCGCACGCTGGGCTTCGAGAACGAAGCCTTCGCCCTCACCTGCCCCCTCATCACCAAGGCCGACGGCAAGAAGTTCGGCAAGACCGAAAGCGGCAACATCTGGCTCGACCCCAAACGCACCAGTCCCTACAAGTTCTATCAGTTCTGGCTCAACGTCAGCGACGACGATGCGGAGAAGTATATCAAAATCTTCACCTCACTGGAGAAGGAAGAGATTGACACCATCGTGGAAGAGCACAAGAAAGACCCAGGCCTGCGTGTGTTGCAAAAGCGCCTGGCCCAGGAGGTCACACTGATGGTACATTCACAGGAAGCCCTCGACGCCGCCATCGAAGCCAGCAGCATTCTCTTCGGCAAAGCCACAAAGGAAGGGCTGGAGAAACTCGACGGACAGACTTTCATGGACGTCTTCGAAGGCGTGCCGCAGTACAGCGTGAGCCGCGCCACCATCGAGGCCGGCGCCTCGCTGGTCGACCTAGCCGCCGAGGTGGGCATGTTCGAGAGCAAGGGCGCCATCCGCCGCGAGCTGAAGCAGAACAGCATCTCGGTCAACAAGCAGAAGGTGGCCGAGGACTGCACCCTCACCGCGCAGGACATCCTCGCCTCCGGCTGCATCCTGGTGCAGAAAGGCAAGAAGAACTACTACCTGCTCAACGTGGAAAGTTGAAAGTTGAAATCAACTCTTCTGCTTTTTGACCTTTTGCCTGAAACCCTTTAATACCCCACTATATGAAAAAAGTATTATTAATGTTTGCCGCGCTGGCCACTATTGCCAGCGCCATGGCAAAACCAGTGGAGCCCTCCACTGCCAGCCAGGTTGCGTCGCACTGGCTGCAGGCTGTCACAGGCAAGACCTATGACAACCTCACAGACATCACCGCCCAAACTCCTTTTCATGAGTTCTATGTCTTCACTCTGAAACAAGAGGGCGGATTCATCCTCATTGCCGCCGACGACTGCGTGCTACCCGTGCTGGGCTATTCCGAGACGTCCTCTTTCCCCGTCGAGGAGATGCCCGCCCACGTCATGGAATGGATGCAGAAGTACGATGAGCAGATTGCCTTCTACCGTGACCAATATGGCGAACAGCCGTATGGTGGCTCCGACGAAGTACGCACCCAGTGGACAAGCCTTATCGTCGGAACGACGACCGAGCCTCCGCTGCCCACCGCCGTCAGCCCCCTGATTACCACCACCTGGAACCAGAGCCCTTACTACAACAACCTCTGCCCCACCGGCACCTATACGGGCTGCGCCGCCACTGCCGCCGCGCAAATCATGAAATATTGGGGCCACCCCTCCTCCGGCTACGGCTCACATTCCTATGTACACAGCACTTACGGTACGCTGAGTGCCAACTTCGGCAGCACCACCTACAACTGGAACAACATGCCCACCGCACTCACTGCATCGAGTTCCAGCGCACAGGTCAACGCTGTGGCGACGCTGATGTACCACATCGGCGTGGCCATCGAGATGAACTATGGCTCCGACGGCAGCAGCGCCGCCACGGCCTCGTTCGGCAATGCCGCCAAGGCAGCTTGCGAGAACGCCTTCCCCCTCTACTTCAAATACAAACCCACCATCCACTCTATCTATCGCGCCGAATACACCGACGCCGAGTGGAGCGCCCTGCTTGTGGCCGAACTTGACGCCCAACGTCCTATCCTCTATACCGGATTCGATGTCGACGCCGGCCATGCCTTCGTCTTCGACGGCTACAACAACCAGGGCCAGTTCCACATCAACTGGGGCTGGAACGGCTACTGCGACGGCTACTACACCATCGGAGCCCTCAATCCTTCCACCGGCGGCCAAGGTGGCAACACCTCCGGCACCTACAACCTGAGAAACTACGCCCTTATAGGCATCGAGCCCAACACCAACTGGAGCTCCTCGGCCACAACCACCGTCAACGCCTCAGCCTCCAACACAGCCTATGGCAGCGTGACAGGTGCGGGCACCTATAACTTCGGTGACACTATCACGCTGAGTGTCTCCACCACTGTAGGCAACCGCTTCTATGGTTGGAGCGACGGCAACACCATCACCCCACGTGCCATGATTGCCACTGGCGGCACACTCAACATCACCGCCAATGTCGGTCCCCTCACAGGCGACACCTTAAGTTACTGCTTCAACACAAACAACGCCGCCTATGGTTACAGCACAACTGGCCATGACTTGTACTGGGGCACTGTGTTCCCGGCATCGAAACTACCCGTGGGACATCCGTTGACGTCTGTCCAGATTTACATTCCCGAGGCTGGCACCTATGACCTGACGGTATACACCGGTTCAAGTCCTTCCACCTCGATCTACACGCAGTCTCACACCTTGACTACGACTGGTTGGGTTGACCTGCCGCTGACGACCCCTCTGGCTGTCGACGGTACGCAGAACTTCTGGATTTTCTTCCATAACAACGATGTGGCTGCTCCCATGGCTATTTCAAAGGGCAGCGGCAATCCGTATGAATCATTGTATAAGACCAGCGACCCGACCTCCAGCGGGAACCTCGTTTCGCTAGGCGTCGGCGCTCACATGATCAAAGCCATCTTCTCCAACCCGGGCGGCACACCCGACCCAGGTCCCGGCCCCGCTCCCTCGGGTTGCGACATTGTGATGACCATCGGCGACACCACGTCGACGACTACAGCTATACAATACCCCGTCAACAACTACTACAAATACTCCCTCAGCGAGACCATCATCGATGCTGCCGAGCTGCAGGGATTGGGACAGATAACGAGCGTCAGCTATCGTTACAGTCACTCCTCGGCCTCGACTAAAAAGTCAGACGTCTCCATCTGGATTCAACCCACCACCAAGACGGCCTTCTCAAGCAACAGCGACCTTGAGCTGCTCGACGCCAATACTGCCGTATTGGTCTACAGCGGAGCCTTGAACTGCACACAAGGGTGGAACGAGATCCAGTTCACCACACCTTACAACTACGACGGTACGAGCAACCTGATGATTATCATCGATGACAACAGCAACGATTACGACGGCAATGCCTATAAATTCAACACCGCCGCCAGCAGCGGATACAAGACACTGGTATGGTACAGCGACAGCCAGAATCCTGACCCAACCAACAGTACATATTCCGGTAGCAAGCAGTATTATCAAGAGCGTGTGCAGATGCGCCTGAAGGGCTGCGAACCCCAGCTCGACGAATGCACCATCGTGCTGCCCTACACGGAAACCTTCGAGGAGGGCAGTGCCACACTTGACTGCTGGACCACTGACGGTCCCGGCAACTGGACTATCGGTACGGGAGACCACTCAGCTTCCACCGGTGCCTACGAAGGTAATGGCAACGCCAAGATTACCCACGGTACAACCGGCAATGTCACCAAGTTTATCTCGCCCGTCCTGCACGGCGTCACCAGCGGTTTGCAGCTCACCTTCGCCCACATCCAGCGTTCCTGGAGCGGCGATATCGACAATCTCGCCATCTACTACCGTGCTTCTTCCGACGCTGCCTGGCAGCAGGTTGCCAACTACACTGATGCAGTGCCCACTTGGACAGTTGAGACCGTCACTATCCCTGGCACCATCTATCAGGTTGCTTTTGAATATACCGACCATTACGGCTACGGTGTAGGTATTGACAACGTGGTCTTCGGCGCGGCTCCTTCTTGTCTGGCCCCCACCGCTTTGACCGCCAGCGATATCACCGCCGACGGTGCCACGCTGACTTGGACCGGCGATGCCGCCAGCTACAATGTGTACGCCGTTGCCGATGGTGCTACCACCTTGGTGCAGAATGTCACCGCCACCTCCATCACCCTCACCGGTCTGAACGCCATGACCCAGTACACCTATGGTGTGCGCAGCGTGTGTGGCACCAACGAGAGCGAAATGGCGACAGTGTCCTTCACCACCGCTTGCACAGCCATAACCCTGCCCTTCACGGAGACCTTCGAGGAGAACAGTGTCACTCTTGACTGCTGGACCACCGACGGTCCCGGCACATGGCAGTTTGGCAGCTACACCAGCACCGGTGCCACCTATGAGGGCAGCAACTATGCTTATATCCGCCACGCCACCTCTGGCAATGTCACCAAGCTGATTTCGCCCGTCGTCAACGCTTCCTCCAATGCCACCGTCCTGCAACTCACCTTCGCCCACCTCCAGAAAGTGTGGGGCAGCGACCAGGATGAGTTGAGGGTGTACTATCGCACCTCCGCCTCCGACAGTTGGGTCATGGCAGCTGAATACGCCAACAACATCCAGGCTTGGACTGTTGAGAACGTGATGATCCCCGCCAACACCTACCAAGTGGCCTTCGAGATGACCGACGGTTACGGCTACGGCGTGGCTGTCGACAGCGTGGTCTTCACCGAGATCACCGCTTCCTACTGCTATGCTCCCGCCGGCCTGACTGCCAGCAATATCACCGTCAACGGTGCCACGCTGACCTGGACCGGCGATGCCGCCAGCTATAATGTGTACGCCGTTGCCGATGGTGCTACCACCTTGGTGCAGAATGTCACCGCCACCACCCTCACCCTCACCGGTCTGACCGCCATGACCCAGTACACCTATGGTGTGCGCAGCGTGTGTGGCACCAACGAGAGCGACATGGTGACAGTGTCCTTCACTACCGCCTGCACAGCTGCGCCCCTGCCCTACACTGAGACCTTCGCAGCTGCCAGTGCCACCCGTAACTGCTGGACCTTCGTCAGCATGAACACTGGCAACGACCTTGGCACCAGCAATGGTATGGGCTTCTACACGGTCAACGACCGTGAGACATGGCGCTTCAGCTCCTACAACAATCACGGTGGTTCCAACGATTACAATCAGTACGGCTTCTCGCCACTGCTGAACGTCAGTGCCGACGCCGTGAACCTCAATGTGCGTGTGGTCTATGCCACCTACGGCAGCAACGACCAGTTGAACTTCGGCTATGTCACCACCACCGACACTGTGTGGGACAACACCACCTACACCACCACTGGCAGTAGCGACTGGCAGAGCCAGACCTTCATTATCCCCGCCACCGCTACCCAGCTGGCCATCCATTACTATGGTAACTATAATTATTACGCCTGGATTGACAGCGTCGAAGTGAGCGAGATGGGTGCCAGCTACTGCTACCCCGTCAGCGCTGTGACTGTTGACAATGTCAGCGCCACCGGCGCCACCATCAGCTGGACCGACGACAACAACAGCGGTGCCTCCTATTCCATTATCGGTGCCGACGGTTCGGTCGTGGCCACTGGCCTGACTGCCACCACCTACACCTTCAGCGGTTTGACCGCCTCGACGGCCTACACCTTCGCTGTGGTGACCAACTGCTCGGCCGACAACGCTTCCAATCCTACACTTGTGACCTTCACGACCGACTGTGCCGGCGGCAGCTGCACGGTTAAGATCTACGCCACCGACGGCTATGGCGACGGTTGGGACAATTCCGCTCTCACCATCAGTCAGAACGGTGCCACTGTAACCACCTATAACATGGCCAGCCAAGGTCAATACAATACTCCTATCTACGACACCTTCCAGGTGAGCGTGTGCAGCGGTATTCCCGTGAGCTTCAGCTGGACCAGCGGCAGCAATTATGACGAAGAGGCCGGCTTCCAGATTCTGGACGGCAACGACACCGTGCTCTACACCGTGACTGACGCCAGCACGCTGACCGACGGCGCTGTGTTCTACACCGTGGCCGACGCTTGCAGCAGCAACATCCCGACTCCTCCGGCACTCGACAGCATGAAGGTAACCGTGGCCGTCAACGACGTCACCATGGGTACCACGGTTCCCGCTCCCGGCGTGCACTACTTCTATGAAGGCGACACCTGCAGCGTCATCGCCGTGCCCAACACCGGCTACCATCTCCAGGGCTGGAGTCTGTACGTAACCTATAACGGCACCATTGACCTTGACACCACTGTCACCACTACTGCAACCGACGTGTTCGATCTCTTTGGTGGCTTGGTTGTCGCCCACGGCTATGGCAGCTATGAGTGGACCGTCACCGCCAACTTCGCAGCCGACCCGACCGAACCTGACACTCTGGCCGTCACCTTCGCCGTCAACAACGCCGCCATGGGTACCATCACCCCCGCCCCCGGCACCTACTACTATCCCGAGGGCGACACCGTGTTCTTCAGCGCCACGCCCAACAGCGGCTACCGGTTCGTCGGTTGGGCCATAGCCGCAGGAACCGATGCCGACACCCTTGATGCCTATTACAGCAGCGCCTACTTCCCTGCCAATAGTTTGATGGGCTACGGCAGCGTCACGATGACAGCACTCTTCGAGGTCGAACCGACGGTGCCCGACACGCTGTTCGTCACCTTCGTTGTCGACAACCCCACCATGGGTACCACCCTCCCGGCGCCCGGCACCTATCAGTACTTCGCCGGCGACACGGTGCACTTCGGTTCACAGGCCACTGCCGGCTACCGATTCCTGATGTGGGAGATAACTGTCGGCAATGAAATCGACACCTTCGACGCCAGCTACGCCAACGGATACTTCATCCTTGCCGATGTCCTCATGGGAGAGAGCCCTGTCATCTTCAAGGCCTTCTTCGAGCCTGGCACTCCCGACAGCACCACCATCACCTATGCTGTGAACGACTCCTCGATGGGTACCACCACCCCGGCGTCCGGCACCTACACCATCTATGTAGGCGACCCCATCGGCGCCACCGCCATCCCGTCCGCCGGCCACAGCCTGAGCAGCTGGACGCTTGATGTGGTTGTCTCTGGTTCTGTCGTCAACAGCTACACCTCGACCGACAACCCGGTATTCTTCGGCTATGTGCCGCAGAGCTTCGCCGACTACAACGCCAGCATGATTCTGACAGCCAACTTCGTTGCCGACAGCGTTGCGCCTGAACCCGACTCGCTGGTACTTATCACCGCTGTCAACAACCCGACGATGGGTACCATCCTCCCTGCTCCCGGCTCGCATGTCCTCTATGCCGGCGACACCTTCTCGGTGAAGGCTGTTCCTAACGCCGGCTACCACGTGGAGAGCTGGCACATTGTGTGGAGTTACGGTCCGTATACCATTCAGGACACCGTCATCAACCTGGGACTCGAGGAGTTCTTCTCTCTCGACACTGCTGACTACTACCTCGGTATGACGATGAGCTTCACGGCCAACTTCGCCGTCGGCGACGCTCCCGTGATGCACGACAGCCTGACCGTCATCACCTCGGTCAACAACCCGACCATGGGTACGATTACACCTGCTCCCGGTACGCACTACTATGTTGAAGGCGACACCATCGAATTCAGCATCCAGCCCAACCCCGGCTACTATGTCTATGCTCTCCAGGTCATCGCGAGTCACCCGTTGATGGGTCTCATTGAGAACGAAACTCTTACAGACACCTCCGAGATTGCCGAACTTATCGCCGAGATGACAGCAGAGCCCTTGGTTGTCGATACTGAGATGTATGGCTTAACGATTGAAGTCAACGTCATCTTCGCAGCCATCGGTGAAACACCCGAAGAGTACACAGTGTCCGTGAACTACAACTCCACGATGGGTACTGTTTCCGTGAACGGCGAGGCTGTCGCCGACGGCACTGTGGTTACCGCCATGGCCGGTCAGTCCGTCAGCCTCACGGCCAACGCCAACAGCAACTACCGCTTCGTGGCATGGGTCGACAACGGTGACACCATCGAAGGCAACCAGACCGTCTACACCATCAGCAACATTGACGCCGACCACTCGGTGACCGCCGTCTTCGAGGCTGTCCAGGGTATCGACAATGTTGATATGGACAATGTGAACATCTACAGCATCGACAACATGATTGTTGTGCGCGGTGCCGAGGGCAAGCAAGTAGTCCTCTTCGACGTGAACGGCCGTATGCTGAGCCGCAAAGCCAGTGCCGCCGAGACCGTCGAATTCCGCGTAGACAACAGCGGTGTCTACCTGGTGAAAGTGGCCAACGCCGCCGCCAAGCGCGTCGTCGTGGTTCGCTAAACAACCAGTAACGCTCTAACAAAAAAAGGCTCCCGCAGGGGAGCCTTTTTTGTTGAGGAGATAAGGAGTCAGGAGATAAGGAAATATGGAGATAAGGAGGTATGGAGATAAGGAGGTGAGGAGACAGGAGACAGGAGATAAGGAGATAATGGAGATAAGACAATTGCTTCTATTGCGTAAAAAAGCCGAAGAATTAATTTTCAATTTTCAATTTTCAATTTCTAACAGCGCATCCAGTTCTGGGAGGCCGGGCATCAGCCGGCCTTCTTTCGTGGCCACGCAATCGACCTTGGCCGTGCAGCAAAGCTTGTTGTCGGCGGCGCGGAAGATGGCTTGGTGGAAGACATAGCAGATGCCGTCCTTCACGGGCCGCAGGCGGCAGATGTACTCGTCGTCGGGCCGCAAAGGCACCTTGTAGGCGGCCTCGTAGCGGGCCACCACCACGTCGATGCCCCGCTCGTGCAGCTCGTTGAAGGTCACGCCGCGGCTGATGATGTAAAAGTGGCGCGAGTGCTCGAAGTAATGCTGGTAGTTGGCATTGTTGACGATGCCCTGCAGGTCGCACTCGTAGTCGCGCACACGGTCCCTGTTTTCAAAGATATATTCCATGCTCAGATAACGTCCCATCCTGCCGGTTTAGTATCTCCCGCCACCCTATTTTCTTCTGCCGTTCTTTTACTGTTCTTCACACGTTCTTCTCGATTTTGAGAAGAACGTGTGAAGAATGTGCACTAAACAGCTGAAAAACAGACAGAGGAAAAATAAATAGAACTATATGGATTTTTATTCGTATCTTTGCACATTGTTTTCTGAATGTTAAACAAATTCAAGATAGTATGACACAAACTGGTATCAAAACCTTGCGAGACAACGCCGCCATGCGTTGGATTGCATTGCTGCTGCTGGCTCTGGCCATGTTCTGCAGTTACGTATTTATGGACATCCTGTCGCCCATCAAGGACCTGATGCAGGAGACCCGCGGCTGGGACAGCGCCTCGTTCGGCCGCATGCAGGGCGCCGAGGTGTTCCTCAACGTCTATGTGTTCTTCCTCATCTTCGCAGGTATCATCCTCGACAAGATGGGTGTGCGCTTCACGGCTGTGCTCTCGGGCGCTGTGATGCTCGTCGGCGGTCTGATTAAGTTCTACGCCGTGAGCGACGCCTTCGTCGGCACCGGCCTCGAGCGTTGGTTCACCGACAACCTGAACTGGAACGGCAACCTGCCCGTCATCGGTGCCATCCTGCCCTTCTGCGCCGGCATGCCCGCCTCGGCCAAGCTGGCCGCCTGCGGCTTCATGCTCTTCGGCTGCGGCTGCGAGATGGCCGGCATCACGGTGAGCCGCGGTATCGTGAAGTGGTTCAAGGGCCGCGAGACGGCTTTGGCCATGGGCAGCGAGATGGCCCTCGCCCGTCTGGGTGTGGCCACCTGCATGATCTTCAGCCCCTACTTCGCCAAGCTGGGCGGCGAGGTGCATGTCGACAACGCCGTCAAGTTCGGCGTCGTGCTGCTCTGCATCGCCCTCATCATGTTCATCACCTACTTCTTCATGGACAAGAAGCTCGACAGCCAGACCGGCGAGGCCGAGGAGAAGGACGACCCCTTCAAGATCAGCGACCTGGGCAAGATCTTCACCAGCCTGGGCTTCTGGCTCGTGGCTCTGCTCTGCGTGCTCTACTACAGCGCCATCTTCCCCTTCCAGAAATATGCCGTCAACATGCTGCAGTGCAACCTGACGCTCAACCCCGCCCAAGAGGGTACCTTCTGGGCCAGCAGCCAGGTGACCATCGTGCAGTACATCATCATGCTCGTCGTGGCCGTCTGCGCCTTCGCCAGCAACTTCTCGAAGAAGAAAGGTCTGAAATTCGGCCTCATGGCCCTCGCCGTCGTGGCCCTCATCGTCTACTGCTACATGGGCTACATGCGCGGCACCGCCGAGACCATCTTCGCCGTGTTCCCGCTGCTGGCCGTGGCCATCACCCCCATCCTCGGCAACTATGTCGACCACAAGGGCAAGGCTGCCACCATGCTCATGCTCGGCTCCATCCTGCTGGTCATCTGCCACCTCACCTTCGCCTTCATCCTGCCCGTCTTCAAGGGCAACGCCGTCGGCGGCACCGTGGTGGCCTATGTCACCATCCTCGTCCTCGGCGCCTCCTTCTCGCTGGTGCCCGCCGCCTTGTGGCCTTCGGTGCCCAAGCTGGTCGACGAAAAGATCATCGGTTCGGCCTACGCCGCCATCTTCTGGATTCAGAACATCGGCCTCGGCCTCTTCCCCGCCCTCATCGGCATGGTGCTGAACAACACCAACCCCGAAGGCACCGCCGCCCACGAGCTCAACTACACTTGGGCCCTGGTCATGCTCGCCGCCCTCGGCATCGCCGCCCTCTTGATTTCGGTCTACCTCAAGGCCGTCGACAAGAAGAAGGGCTACGGCCTCGAACAGCCCAACATCAAGGAGAGTTAAAAATTAAGAGTTAAGAATTAAGAATTAAGAATCCAAGGAGGCGGCCGGGTTTGCACTCGGCCGCCTCCTTTTGCCTACGTTAATTATCGTAAATTGACTGTGAATAGGCATCCCTATTGAGTTAATGCTTGGTTTAACACCTCCTTTAAACGAGGGCAGTCTTCTATCTGCTCCATAAAATGGACATGAGGAGTGCCTATCATTTCCAATGTGCCTTGGGGAGTGTCGTACGATATTGTAAGCGTCCCTCCATTTGCCAATGCATTCATCACCAGATATGGCGGCAACACCATTCGCTTTACGCCGGCATCGGGCACATCCGCATACGTGTCTTTCTCTGTCAGCTGCTCAATGATGGCTCCCTCGCTGTCGGTGAACGATACCTGAAGATTGTCGATGACGGTATCGGCGTAATTGTACACAATCAGGATTGCCGTCGATAGTTCGCTGCCATCTTCCTTGGTGAGCACCAGGTTGGCAAAACGGTCTGGAGCCTGCCACGAGAGTCCCATAATTGTGGTGTACATCAAATCAAAGTTTTCCCTGCTTGATGTGTACCATTTTGAATCTATCAAAAGAAATTCAAATATTTCACAATCGCAGCCTAATTCAAGGAGCCATGGGTTGTTGTAAATAATACCGTAGAGATTGCGTGCCGTAGCCCGCATCATCAGGGGAAACACCAGCGAGGAATCCTGCACGATGGCATCACTGATGGTATTCTGCAACTGGCACAACTTAGAGCAAAGCAGTTCATGGTCTGATGTACTGTCCTCAACGAGCCTATATAGCGTATCAATCTGGTCAATGATAGCCAACCGCTGAGCATCGTTAATCTCATAATCTGCTGCCCAATCACGGAGGAAATCTGGCCATCGAGTGCTATTGTCGTCTTGTGTAGCTTTCTGTGATGTGCCGCAAGCATGGAGTAGCAATAAACACACTATAATAAAAGTGTTTTTTGTATATTTTCTTATATCCATAGTAGTTTATTTCATTTATCGATAGAATAGTATTTTATTTCCATACTCTAACATCTTTTATGTAATTCGGTAATTCTCCATCATACTCATTTATAGAAGATATGTGCATGTCTATTCCTGGCTTTTCTTTTGTGATAGCACGAAGTTGCGATATAATGAACGATGCTGTGTGATGAGGAATAAACGGCGAAATAGTTATACTTTTTATCATAGTTAATGGATTGATACCCAAAGTGGTTCCTCTTATATTTTCTACTAGATACAACATACGAATTTCTTGTTCTTGGTCATAATGTATTGTTTTGTTAAACAAGGATTGCTCGTAAACATTCAGATTGACATGCCTTCCATAGTTGACATCTGCAAAAACAATATCACCATTGATGGACACAATACTATCTATGATACTTTGTATTGTTGTTTCAATTCTACAAACGATTTCGTTGGCAGCAAAAGTTTTCCACATGAGCATACTTTCTCCAATTGACCCATCTACGCGCCTGTCTAACGTCCAACTCTTCACGCACATAGATAATATACTATCAAATTCCTTTTCTTGACGTTTAAACAAGAGTTTGTCCTTATGAGATGGTTCGTAGCAGAAACTCTGCGTTTTTTTATACTTTTTGCATCCGTTCTTTTCTATCAAGTCAGAGAACTGTTTCATACTGGGTACAAATAGCCTCTTATTAACGATACTATCAATCAAGTAAGATAGCCGTAAATATCTGAATATAGGGGATTCTAAACAAAAAGATTCATTATATTGCTTTAATACTATTCGATGACCATTCATTTCTTGGAGATTCGTCAAACCGGATAGTAATAATTCATCAATATTTTTATCTTTCTCTTTTTTGGTGCTACTCATTTTTCATAATTCGTTTAATGCATTATTTTGTTGATAGTTAAAATCATAATAACTCAAAAAACTGCCGTAACTCTCATCGCCGTTACGCCCCTCATATCTACCATAAGATATTTCTACATATTGGTTATTTTTAGTCCACCCATAGCATGTATCTGACATTTTTGTTTTTTGCATATAGTATTTATCCGATAATGTTGCCGTCAAATTAGTGTAATTGTCAACAGCAAATTCCATTGTTTTGTGAACATTGTGAAACTTTATACCATACAATTGGTTGTTACTGAAATATACATATATAAAATCCCACATATATCCACCAAATTGGATTTTGTCATGATTGCCTGTAAAAAAAGTCATCCGTCCATTTGCAATTTCTCGGTCATAAGAACCGATATAGGACTCATTTAGTTTTTGTACAACTACTTTCGGGGAATCCCCAAACGAAAATCCAAAGAAATTGCTTTGTATACTCTCATTGTAGATGATTAACTCATGTGTTTTTTCGTCTTGCTTAGAGTTCACATTTTTACATGATAGTATAGTTGACGTAAACAAAAATGTTACCAAAATCCAAACAATACCTTGTTTCATACTAAAATCCCTTATGTGTGTCGGGCACAACCTTTATTCTCCGACCCTCCAACGGAACATTATTCAATAACAATAAGAAAAGGCATGAGGTTATGTGCTCATGTCCGTCTTAACAGAGGTATCGCCAAACACCTTTACAGGAACAGGATTAATGAAACATATTCTCTCACGCCTGACTGTATGCTGGAATATAAAGCATACAAAACAAGCGAAAGCATAAATGCTCCGTCCTCCTGTTTAGAACTTTTGGCGAAATTTCTGTTAAAGGACAATATCGCAATGCTTTTCTTGCTTACAGCTTTCGCTCTCGAAAGCAAGTGCAAATATACATAAATTTCCCGACATACAACACGGGCACATGAAAAGTTTTTTATTAAACACAAATTATCATGAATTTACCATAAATTAATTCATGGATTATTCGTGGTAATTCGTGTTCTTTTCAGTGGAGAAAAAACGAAGATTATTTGGATTGGCAAAATAATAATTGAGCGCTGCAGAAATATGCCATACTGGCAACTCCTTAGCGATGACACAACTACTGACAATAAGTTTTGAATACTGGACGACGGTTCGACCCGGATGCGAGAGAGGTCAAAAAGTAGATTTTCCGCCCGATACGGGGAAGTGGGCGGTATGGGACATTAGGGTACTTTTGCGGGACATCAGGGTACTTTTCTGGGTCGATTTTGGCCATTTGGGCAAAACGCCCTTATATTGGGGGCTGTCCGATGGCGACATCGGGCATGAGTTCTTTGACATATTATCCGTGGCCTGGCGATTGAGGCCACGGCAGAAAGAAAGGCCAGCTATCTCACCCTCACCCGCGGGTCGAGGATGCCGTAGAGGATGTCGGTGAGGATGTTGATGACAACCAGCAGCACGCAGATGAAGAGGATGGTGCCCATGACGACGGGGAAGTCGTACTTCTCAAGCCCGTCGACGATGACGACGCCCATACCCTTCCAGTCGAAGACATACTCGACAAAGACGGCACCGGCCAGCAGGGAGGCCAGCCAGCCGCTGGCCGAGGTCACCACGGGGTTGAGGGCGTTGCGCAGGGCGTGGTGGACCACCACACGGCGGTGCGAGAGGCCTTTGGCACGGGCGGTGCGGATGTAGTCCTGGCTGAGGGCTTCGAGCATCGAGTTCTTGGTGAGCTGTGTGAGCGTGGCCAACGGACGGATGCCGAGGGTGAGGGCCGGCAGGATGAGGTTCTTGAGGTCGAGGTACTCACCGCAGCCGTAGTCGTCGACCGAATAGAGGTTGCCGAACATGTTGAGGTGCGTCCAGTCGGCCAGCACATAGGCGAAGAGCCAAGCGATGAGGATGGCGGCGAAGAAGGACGGCAGCGACATGCCGAGGGTGCTGAAAACAAGTATGGTGCGGTCTATCCAGCTGTCCTTGTGCAACGCACTGACCACGCCGAGCGTGATGCCCAGTGCGAGGGCCAGCAGCATGGCTACGACGGCCAGCATGGCCGTCTGCGGGAATGCCGTGCGCAGGATGTCGCTCACACGACGTTGGCTCTGGTACGATCGACGCAGATAGGGTGCCTTGAGCACCACCGAGGTGGAGCCTACCTGCAGCAGCGTGGTGTAGGGGGCGTACTTCTCGGACGAGAGGAAGAAGTAGTCGGTGGAGTCGCTGTTGTTGTGGAACGAGACGGGGGCCAGGTCGTTGAGGTAGTTGAGGTACTGCAGCCCGACGGGCTTGTCGCGTCCCAGGTCGCGGTTGATGATGTCGATGCTCTCCTGGTCGGCGCGCTGGCCCAGCATCATGCGGGCCGGGTCGCCCGGCAGGATATTGAACAGGAAGAAGACCAGCGTCACCACCCCCAGCAGCACCAGGAGGCCATACAGCATTCTCTTTCCAATGAACCGCATCATGAGTTAAGAATTAAGAGTTAAGAGTTAAGAATTAAGAGCCTGCTTTAACTGTTTTCAAAATAGACACCAACAATGATATCAATTCATCAAGGTCTTTGTTCATTGAATCGTATTCAGCCTCTGAAATCTTATCTGATTTATACAGGACTAGCAACCAATAAGCAGTTTCCCGCGCTTCTTTAAGCGAGACATGTAATTTTGCAACAAAGTCGGGAGTACTTTGCGCCCCCTGGCTTTCACTAATATTTGCGCCTATACTTGTTCCACTTCTAAGTATTTGTTTACTTATAACATATTCTTTTTTCTCGGATCTTAAATAGTCATAAAACCGAACACATCGTACTGCAAATTCAAGACTCTTTTCAAATACAACACTCGACATACCCCTAATTCTTAATTCTTAACTCTTAATTCTTAACTCTCTCTCAGTCCGTGGACGACACTTTTCTTGGCGACGAAGTCTTTGAGGTAGAAGGGTTCGAAGTAAGCCACATCCTCCACCTCGCCTTTGGCGAGTTTCGCCTCGGCCAGCGGCAGCATACCTTCGGCACCGATGCGGAAGGAGTTGTCGTAGCGTGCATTGGGATGGGCACCCAGGATGTCGCGCGTCTTCTCGGCTCCATCTCCGATGAATGTCACCTCGCCCTTGTCCAGCCACTCGTCGTAGATATGTTCCGTGATTACATCCGCATGAGTCTCCCGCAAACTCTGAACTCCGACCTCCGACCTCTGAACTATCATAGTGTAGCACTCCATGCGACGGGCGTCGATCATAGGACAGACAAAGCCGCGGTAGTCGGGGTGCTGAAGGTAATAGAGCGTTGCCATGCCCAGCAGAGTGGGCACCGACAGCAGTGGTATACCAAGGCCATAGCAGAGGCCCTTGGCACTGCTCACGCCGATGCGCAGACCCGTATAGCTGCCGGGCCCGGCGCTAACACAGACGGCGTCGAGCTTCACACCTTCGATTAGTTCCTTGACAAATAGCGGCAGCTGGGTGGAATGGGCGTTGGGAGCATCGCTCTCGTGCCGGGCCACCACCCTGCCCTCGTCGGCAAGCGCCACCGAACAGACACTTGTGGCCGTTTCTATCAGTAGTATCTTACTCAATGGATAATTGGTTAACGATTAACGATTATTGGTTAATGATTAGTGGGTAATGGTTAATGATTAATGGTTATTGTTTAAAGTTTATAGTTTACGGGGTCTTGGGGGGAGATAAGGAGATAAGACAATTCTTCATTTTTCATTCTTCATTCTACATTCTTCATTCTACATTCTTCATTCTACATTCTACATTCTTCATTCTTCATTCTTCATTCTTAATCTCCTGCTTTTAATTATTACCAAGTGCTACCCACTATCCACTACCCACTTTAATTCTTAATTCTCAACTCTCACCTCATATCTATCACTTCCACGCCGGGATGCTTGGTGGCGTCGAAGGTGAACTGCGAAGCCGGCGTACCGGCATTCTTGAAGTTGGAGATGATGTAGACTTCCCGGCCAGAGTCGAACTTATGCACCTCCATCCGGCGCAGCAAGCCGCTCTTCTCCACTATGAAGAGGCGTATCTTGTGGAAACTGCGTGCCGAGCGCGGCTGCAAGTCGACCACCGCCGTGCCGTCGTCGTCGGTACGGATATACTTGGCACGGAAATTCTTATCGTAATTAGCCAGCAAAAGTGCGGGGTTGAAAAGATTCATATCGTCACTGCTCATATTATTGACGACGACCTCCTTGGCGCTCTTGTTCCACTGCCACACCGTAGTGCCGTCGCAGATAATCTCCTGGTCGGCCACCGTCACACGGTAGTGGCCCTTGCAGTAGAGTACCTGTGCCGACTGCTTAAGGGTCTGCTTCTGCTGCCCGTCAAGCACAGTCGCCGTCACGCCAAAGCCAACATTGCCGTTGAACTTGGCTGCAGCCTTCTTAATCACCGCCGCGGCGGTCTTGTCCACCTGTCCCTGGTTGGAATGGGTGATCTGCGCCTGGGAAATTGAAAATTGAAAACTGAAAATTGAAATTAAACTTGCGACAATCGCTATTCTCGGTATACCTTTCATTTGTCTTAACTACTTTACTACTTTACCACTTTACTACCCTGCCACTCAATGCAGATTCACCCCGATGATATTCATAAACTCTTCGCGGGTCTTGGGGTCTTTCATAAAGGCGCCCGTGAAGTCGCTGGTGGTGGTGACGCTGTTCTGCTTCTGCACGCCGCGCATCGACATGCACATGTGCTGTGCCTCGATGACCACGGCCACGCCGAGGGGGTTGAGGACCGTCTGGATGCAGTCCTTGATTTGCTTGGTGAGGCGTTCCTGCACCTGCAAGCGGCGGGCGTAGGCGTCGACCACACGCGGTATCTTGCTCAATCCGACGATGGTGCCGTTGGGGATGTAGGCCACATGGGCCTTGCCAACGAATGGCACCATGTGGTGCTCGCAGAGCGAGTAGAGCTCGATATCCTTTACGACGACCATCTGCTTGTAGTCCTCGTGGAACATGGCCGAGCGCAGTATCTCCTCGGGCTCGAGGTCGTAGCCGTTGGTGAAGAAGAGCATGGCCTTGGCGATGCGCTCAGGGCTTTTCAGCAGTCCTTCGCGGTCGGGGTCTTCGCCCAGCAGCTTGAGGATGGCCTTGTAGTGCTCGGCCATCTCGGCTACGCACTGCTCGTCGTATTTGTCTATCTTCTGATAACCTAATTCCATATATGTTTAGTACTTGTTTTCTATTCAACTTGCAGTAAGAGCCCCTTGAGATACTCGCCTTCGGGGTGATGAATGGATACGGGATGGTCCATGGCGTGGGGCAACTGACGCACGATGCGCACGCGGCGGTGGGCATTCATGGCGGCGGTGAAGACCATCGTCTGGAAGTCCTCTTTGCTAACGGCCTGGCTACAGCTGAAGGTCATCAGCAGGCCTCCAACCGGCAGCACCTCCATGGCCCGCTGGTTGATGGAGCGGTAGCCCTTCAAACCTTGCTGCAACGAGCGGTGGTTCTTGGCGAAAGCCGGTGGGTCCAATATGATAAAGTTGAAAGAGGAAAGTGTAGAGTTGAAAGTCGACTTTCCACTCAAGAACTGCAGCACGTCGGCCACGGTACCCTGATGGGGAGCGCCAGAGCTGAAGTTCATTTCGACATTGCGGTTGCAGAGTTCGATGGCTTTCTTTGAAATATCAACAGTTTCCACATATTCGGCACCGCCGCGGAGGGCAGCGAGGGAGAAGCCGCCGGTGTATCCGAAGCAGTTGAGGACACGATGTCCGCTCGACAAGTCCTGCACCAGCTTGCGGTTTTCGCGCTGGTCGATGAAGAAACCGGTCTTCTGCCCTTCGAAGAAGTTGATAAGAAGACGGTTGCCGCTTTCTGTTATCTCCCATTCCTGAGGTTCAGGACCATAGAGGTAGCCGTCGGTCGATGCCGACGACACCGTAGCCGAGCTCTTGTCGAACAACGACCGGATGCCATAAGCGCCAAGCAATTCGACGAACAGCTGTGAAAGCATCGGGAACAGCCGATACATGCCTACCGAGTGAGCCTGCATCACCAACACGCCGTTGTACCAGTCGCATACCAGACCAGGCAGATAGTCGCCCTCGGCATGAACCAGACGGAACACATTGGTGTCCTTTAAGCCAAAGAAGCCGAGACGTTCACGGTAGGCAATGGCCGACTGGAGCTGCTGACGGAAGAAAGCCTCGTCGACATTGGGAGTGTCGAACGAGAGCACCTTACAGATAATGCTCTCGTTCTGATAGTGTCCGGTGGCCATCCACTGACCATGTGCATCCACCACATCCACGAGGTCACCCTCTTGCGGGTTGCCTTCGATGCTCTTTACCGCACCCGAGAATATCCACGGGTGGCGGCGCAAGATGGCCTTCTCCTTGCCGGGAGCTATCTTCAACTGCGGACGGTTCATTGTTTCAGGTCATGAATGGTCTGCTTGGGATTCTCGCTCTTGAAGACAGCGTTGCCGGCCACCAGCACGTCGGCTCCGGCCTCGAAAAGCAAGGGTGCGTTATTAAGATTCACTCCGCCATCGACCTCGATGAGGCACTGCGGGTTCTTGCGGTTGCACAACTCGCGCAGCTGGCGCACCTTAGCATAGGTGTTCTCTATGAACTTCTGTCCGCCAAAGCCCGGGTTGACGCTCATCAGCAACACCACGTCGCACTCCTGGATAATGTCCTCCAGCAGGCAGACGGGCGTCGAGGGGTTGAGCACCACTCCACCCTTCATGCCCGCATCGTGGATGGCGTGAAGCACACGGTCGTGATGGTGGCAGGCCTCATAGTGGATGGTGAGGATATCAGCACCGGCCTCCTTGAAATCGGTCACATAGCGACCAGGGTCCATGATCATCAGGTGCACATCGAGAGGTTTCTTCGCATGCTTCTTGATATGCTTGACGATAGGTTGGCCGAAACTGATATTGGGCACAAAGATGCCGTCCATCACGTCGACATGTAGCCAGTCGCATTCGCTGGCATTGAGCATTTCGATGTCGCGCTGCAGGTTGCCGAAATCGGCACTTAATAACGAAGGGGATATCAATTTCATGTTGATACGTTGATACGTTGATACGCTTATAGTTTTAGTTTTTCGAAGTTTTTACCATAGACGCCCTGAGCCTTATTGACTGAGATGAAGGCGTTCTCGTCGATGCGATGGATAATCTGCATGACGTGGGACTTATCGGTGCGGTGTACCATCATCAGGAGCACTTTCTGTCCCTGCTTGGTGTAGCAGCCCTCGGCATCGAGGAGCGTGGCGCCACGGCCGACTTCGCGGGTGACGGCCTCGCCAATCTCGTCGTTCTTCGTCGAAAAGACCATAATCTGGTAACTCTGTTTGTTGCCGTCGAGTACCATGTCAAGCACGTAGGTCATGGTAACCATGACGATGTAGCCATAGACCACATTGGTAATCTTGCCGGAAACGAAGAACGAGCACCCGATGATGATAATGTCAAGATACATGATGACCTTGCCGGGGGAGATATTATAGAATTTGGTAAGAATCAGTGCAACGATGTCGGTACCGCCGCTGTTGCCACCCATGATGAAGGTGAGTCCGATGCCGCCGCCACAGAGGGCACCGCCAATGATGGCACACATGAACGGCTCGAACTGGATGACACCGGTGGCGGGGTCGGAGAAGAGAGTCTCCACATGCAGCACCTGCTGCCAAAAGATGAAGCAGAGCGAGCTCATGACGATGCCAAAGATGGTGTTGGCTCCAAACTTGGGACCCAGCACTTTGAATCCTATGGCCAACAGAATGCCGTTGATGATGAAATTGAGCACACCGATGGGCAACGGAATACCGGCGGCGATGTTGAGCACCGACGAGATGCCGCTGACGCCACCGCCCACAATCTTGGCGGGAAGCATGAAGGCCGACCATGCGAAGGTGTAAATCAGAATGCCAAATGTGATTAGCACATAGGACAAAACGGCATGTTTGATATTCTTACTTTCTTTCATATTCTGTTATTGTTTTTTGCTGTAATCGCGGGCGCCGAAGATAGAACTACCGATACGGACAAGGGTGCTGCCCTCTTCGACGGCCAACATGTAATCGTGGCTCATGCCCATGGAGAGTTCACGGAATTCCGGATGGTTGGCAAATCGGCCTGCCTTGAGGGTATCGAAGAGGCACTTGGCCTCGCGGAAGTCGGCACGCACACGCTCCACGTCGGGAGTGTTGCTGGCCATTGCCATGAGGCCACAGACGCGGACATGAGGGCAGGCTGACAAGTCAAAGTCGGCAGCCATGAGCTCCTCGGGCAGAAAACCAAACTTGGTCTCTTCCTTGGCCACATGCACCTGTAACAGTACATTGACTACGCGGCCCGCCTTGGCGGCGGCATGTTCCACATCCTCAAGATGCTCCACCGAGTCCACCCCGTGAATCATGGAGACGAACCCGATATAATATTTCAACTGCTTCGACTGCAGGTGGCCAATGAAGTGCCACTCGATGTCCTTAGGCAACACGGCAGCCTTGTCACGCAGCTCGGTGGCATAGTTCTCGCCGAAGAGGCGCTGGCCTGCGTTGTACGCCTCCATAATGTCTTCCACGGGCTTTGTTTTCGACACTGCCACAAGGCGACATCCTTCCGCCAGCGTATTCTTGATGTTTGCAATTTTTTCACCAATCATACCCTTTTAACGAAAAAAAACATTAATTATTATGTATAATATAAAAAGTTTTCCCTGCTTCAGTGCAACGGTAGCTGATAGTAGACACACTCGTCGTCGCGGTAAAACTCCCGTGCGCCCCAGCGCTGCCAGTATTGATGGGTCTTCAGCCAATGCAGGACTGGGATGAATACAAAGTCGTAGTTGGCCTTCAGTTCAGGCATGATAGACATCAGCATGTCGTAGTTGAGTCGCGTGCCGCGGTATTCGGGTGCCACGATGAACGAGAACACCGCCGTGTAGCGCCGGGCATTCATCGCTGCCAACAGGTCGGGCTTCTCGCGGACTATCTGCTCCGTCTCCTCCTCAATACGGTAGTCGCTCATATTGAGCAGGCCCACCACCGGGTACGAAGCCGTCCCGGCTGCATGCAGGCGAGACGCCTGCGTTCCCAAGGCCTTGACGCTCAGCGGCCAGTTGAAGTGCAGGTTCCTCACCCACCCTTCCACTTCACGGCGATCGAAACCATACTGCCCCACCATCCAGTCGACGGTCAGCGGAGCGTCCTCCGGTGTCATTCTATGCAAAGTGTACGGCATTGTATGTCAATAGTATTTCCGGGTGGTACGACAGCTTGGACTTGCGCAAACCCTCAAGACCCATGTCCTCCTCTCGATTGATAAAAGTATATTGCTCGGGCAAATGGGCGCAGAACTGCTGGCAGATGACGCTGAAGAGGCCGTCGATATTGCGGTCGGCCTTCTCGACGCAGACGTCCAAAGTGTCGTCGGTGACGGCGGCGCCATAGGTGAATGCCACCATGCGGCCGTCAATCCAAATGCTGCCGCCCATCATTCCCAACGCATCCCAATGCTCAAAGACGGTTTCCATCACGCGATGTTCGGCCCCTATCGTATCGCCGTATTCGGGGTTCACATCTCCCCTCTCCTCGCGCCAGAGGGCCTCCAGACGGCGGCATTCGTCGAACATCTCCGGCGTCAGCGGACGGTATTCATAATCGGGATGCTCTGACAGGAACTTGTTGACATGGTTACGCTTAGCCTTCAGCTTTCCGCCCGCCAGCAAGGCCAGGTCGGCACGGCGGTATATGTAGTCGTACTGGTTGCGCTGGGGCTCGACGGTGATATTGATACCCTTGCTGCAGGCATTCTGCTGCAGCTGCAGGGCAGCCTCGTCCTCGAGACCCAGCAGGGTCATTTGTCCGCCGCAATCGTCGCTGATGGCCTGCAGCAAACCGCACGATGGCGCGCCCGCCATGCAGAGCATGTAAGCACGCTCGCCGTCGAAGGTAAAACGCAGCACCACAGCATCCTCCAGCACACACACCTCCGTCTTGAACCAGAACTGCCATCCGACGAGGTTGGCGAAGGTGAAGTTGCAGTTGCGGCGCCCACTGCGCAGGCTTACCGCCTGGTAGGCCTCGCGGTCGGCGATGGTCAGGGTATGGAAGTCGAGGTTCATACTTTCATTCGTCTTTTTTTGCTTTAGGTACCCACAGCAGTATGGTCAGCACGCCTATGGCACCGGCTATGGGTACGATGATGCGTGCCACCGAACCCATGGGGATAAATACAAAGGTGGACAACAGCACCATGACCACCATCACCCCTATGGCACCGGCTTTCTGGGTGGCCGTCATGCCGCCCCGACGCTGATAACCACGAATATACTTCCCCAGCCACGAGGCAAGCAGCCACTGCTGCAGGCGAGGCGAGGAACGATAGAAGAGCCACGAGGCAAGAAGCAGAAACGGTGTAGTGGGCAAACCGGGCAGTACCACACCCAGCACACCCAACCCCACGGCCAAAAGACCCAGGCCGATAAAGATGAGTCTCTTCACCCTGCTTTTCCGTTATATCATTTTCAGGAAGCCCACCTCCTTCTCCGTCAACTCGCGCCAGCGGCCGCGGGGGAGGTCTTTCTTGGTGAGGCCGGCGAAGGTGGTGCGGTCGAGCTTGTGCACCTCGTAGCCGAGGGCTTCGAAGAGGCGGCGCACAATGCGGTTGCGGCCGCTGTGCAACTCCACGCCCACGATACGCTTGTCGATGGTCTTGCCTACGGCGGCATATTGGATATCATCCACATGCATGGGGCCGTCCTCCAGCTCGATGCCTTCGAGGAGCTTCTTCATGTCCTCCTTGGTGACGGGCTTGTTGAGCTCCACCTGGTATATCTTGTAGACCTGCGTCGAGGGGTGCGTCAGCTTCTTGGCCAGCTCGCCGTCGTTGGTGAAGAGCAGCAGGCCGGTGGTGGCGCGGTCGAGGCGGCCGACGGGATAGATGCGCTCGGCGCAGCAGCCGTCCATGAGCATCATCACCGTGCGGCGCTCCTGCGGGTCGTCGGTGGTGGTGATGAAGCCCTTTGGCTTGTTGAGGAGGAAGTAGCGCAGGCGCTCGCTGCGGAGCTTCTCGCCGCCGTACTGCACCTCGTCACCGGGCATCACCTGGTAGCCCATCTCGGTGACCACCTTGCCGTTGACCTTCACGCTGCCGGCGGCAATCAGTTCGTCGGCCTCGCGACGCGAGCAGATGCCCGCATGGGCGATATACTTATTCAGTCGCATAGCGCCCTCGGGATGAGGCTCTTTGGGCTTTTGCGGCCCCGCAGGTTTTTTCCCCACCGGACGGCCGGCACGGGTCGGCCGGTCGAAGGGTTTTCTGTCGCCCCTCCGGGACTCCCCGAAGTCCGACTTCTTGTGCGCAGCGGTCTCGCTGCGTTTAACTCCGGAACGCGTGCCTTGCTTAGCGGGCTTCCTGTCCTCAGTGTTCTTCTGCGGACGAGTATTCTCTTTTCTTACCATTTTCTCGCTATTTTATTTTAAATCAATAACTCAAAAAAAAGAAAAATATTGTGCTTTTTTTAACATTTATAACAAATTAATAACCAGTACCATCTAACCACCAACACCGACCCAACACCGTACCATCTCCGTACCAACTCCGTACCATCCCCGACCATGGTCGGAGTTGGTAGGGCGATGGGACGGCGGTGGTACGAAAAAAAAGAGACCTCCGTCTCAGGAGGTCTCTTCGTTATTGTTTTTATCGGCGGTGGAGGTCTGCCACTCCTCCAGCTCTTTCATGGCGCGGTAGTGTCCGCCGAAGTGCATGACATAGGGCCACATGTATTCTTTTTCTTGATATTTGAGGAACTTCTCCACCTCGCGGACGAGCAGCAGCAGCACGCCGAGTTTGTTTTTGTAGAGCCATTTCAGCGAGTCCACATCGTGGCGACAGGCCAAGGCGAAGCGGAGGTTGACGGGCGTGAGGCCGTTGCGGACCCAGTCGATGGCCTTCTCGTCGCCGTCGCAGGCGTTGCTGAGGATGGCCAGCCAGGCGAAGTTGTGCTTGAAGAGCCACACCATCGCGTCGTCGTCGCCGCGGATGGCGTTGCTGAAAGCCGCCAGCTCGGGGTGCGGCCCTTCGACCAGCACCTTGAAGAAGTCGATGCGGCCGCTGACACTCTTCACCAGCGCCAACAGCAGCTTCACATCATATTGCTCCAAGCCTTTCATTATTTTTTAATAACGTAATCCTCTTTGTTTTATTGCTTCTGCAAAATAAATTTTGCCACCTCGCAGAAATGTCGTATCTTTGCAGTCGATTTCAAAGGAAATCGTGAAGCGTTATACGCGTTCTGTGCAAAGGAACCTAGGAAATTCCACAGTAATGCAGAATCAGTGTAATGGCTTTCGCTATTTAGCGTGGGCTTATTGCATCTTCTTATCACAAGGTTATTCCTAGGACCTCTTTTGCAGGAAGCAGCATACGGCGCCACGCTTCTTTTATATTATTGCTCGACGGGACGCGGAAGAGCGGAACTAATAATACACAACAATATGAAAAAGCTAAAAGTATTGGCAATGATGCTTTGCATCGCAGCAATGGGACTGACCACATCCTGTTCCAAAGACAACGAAGATCTCATCGTGGGAAAATGGAAATGTACTGCATCCACAACAACCATCACCAATTTAACCACAAACGAGGTAACAACACGCAATGACCCATCCGCCGTAGGCATGATTTTCGAGTTCACAAAGGATGGCAAAATGATTTTCGATGGTCAAACTCTTAGTTACACTGTAAACGGGAGCGAATTAACTGTGATTTTTGACAACGGCGAACTGAATAAACTTGACATCAATGAACTCACTGAAAACAAACTAAAAATCTCTAGCAAACCTGTCGAGGAACAAGGCAAACGCTATGTATCGACAGCAGAGTTTGTAAAAATGTAGTTTAACTCGAAAGAACAACCAGCCTCACAAGAATCTTGTGGGGCTTTTTTTGTCTTTCATTATGAAACGAAGAATAGACAAAAATGACGAGGCCCGCGACGGATGTCGCGGGCCTCGTTCATATTGTGTCGGCCTGTTATCCGCGCACCTTGGCGCCCAGCTGGGTCTCGAGGGTCTTCTGGATTTTGGCCATGGTGGACTCAATCTGTTTGTCGTTGAGGGTCTTGTCCTTGTCCTGCAGGATGAAGCTGACGGCGTAGGACTTGAAGCCTTCGGTGATGCCCTTGCCCTCGTAGACGTCGAAGAGGCTGACGCTCTTGAGCAGCTTCTTCTCGCACTGCAGGGCGGCCTGCTCGACCTGGGCGAAGGTGACGTCCTTGCGCAGGACGAGGGCCAGGTCGCGGCGCACCTCGGGGAACTTGGCCACCTCCTGGTAGAGCACCTCCTTGGTGGGGTACTGCTTGAGGAGGAGCGTCCAATTGAGGTCGGCATAATAGACGGGCTGCTTGATGTCCATCTTCTTCAGCGTCTCACGGCCGATGCAGCC
>JAEEGH010007036.1_pt1 | contig 27247 bp, 6 predicted proteins | sample 9134181 | NCBI WGS metagenome assembly JAEEGH01 (sample SAMN16246544, study PRJNA631951) | gut metagenome | biome: gut microbiome; feature: rumen; material: DP-attached | host: Bos | place: Iran: Karaj | collected 2018-10 | reverse complement strand
ACCGACACCATCTACACGGTGAAAGCGAGCAACGGATGCCAGAGCGCCAGCGTGGCGGTCGCAAGAGCGCAGGTGTACGACGCATACAGCCTGACTAACGACAACCGCGACACGACCTACTGCCTGAACGCCACAGCCGAGGCTTTGACGGTGACGGTGGCAGGCGGCAGCGAGGCGACCTACCAGTGGTACGCCAACGGCACAGCCATCGCCGGTGCGACGACCGGCAGCTACACGCCGGTCACGACGACAGCCGGCACCGACACGACCTACACGGTGAAGGTGGGCAACGGCTGCCAGAGCGACAGCGTGGTGGTGGCAAGAGTGAAGGTTTGGACTCTGCCTACTGTGAACGTGACTACGATAAGCCGCGACCGTGTGGCTTGCATGGCTGACACCACGGCTGCTGTGAGCGACACCAACGCACTGGCGGCTCTTGGATTCCACTTCTCGAATGGTCATAACATCAACCAGAACGTGACGGTGGTAAGTGACTCGTTCACGGGCGACAACTGCTTCGGCACGAGAACCACGGTATACCGCGCTACCGACGAGTGCGGAAACAGCGTTGATGTGACCTATATACAGACGGTGAAAGACTCTATAGCACCTGTGAAGACTGGCTCGTGGCCGACAGGCGATGACAGCCAGAACAACTGCCTGGCAAGTGCAGATCTGTCGGTATTCCTCTCAGACGCCGAGGCTAAGGCTCAGTATAGCGACTGCTCCGAGATGACGGTGACACATGAGCAGGATACCACGGGCGACAACTGCGGATGGACTGTACGTCGCATGTACGTGATAACTGACCAATGTGGCAACACTAGTTATGACACTATCAAGGTAAGTGGTATGAATACAGTTCTGCCGACTATCACTACGATAGACGACCAGGATGCTATCATTGCTATGGGCAACTGCCAGTACAAGATTCCGAACCTGAACGAACTGACTCTGGAGCACAGCAGCGACATCTGCGGCGGAACGATGTCCTTCGTGTCACAGTTGCCTGCAGCTGATTCGTTGTTAGACCAGACTACGAGCGAGCAGGTCATACCGGTTACGGTGACGGTTGCCAACGAGTGCGGTCTGCAGCAGACGGCTACGGTGAACGTCATCATTCCGGCCAACGACATTCAGCTCACCGCTACCGATACTGCTTACATCTGTCTTGGCGACAGTGCTACATTGACGGCTGTGGGTGGAAGTTCAAATGGCGGCGTGACATACGGATGGACACCGGCTACCGGTCTGAATACCACCACTGGTAACAATGTGATGGCTTCTCCGAGCACCGACATGACCTACACCGTGCGTGCCACCGACCGCAACGGATGCTTCCTCGAGCAGGAGGTGATGGTGATGATCTATCCGTCGCTAGTGCTCTCGGCAGACAGCTTGAACCAGCACGTATGCGCCGGAGGTGCGATGGCACCTGTCACTGTCAACTACGCTCACGCTACTGTTGCAGTCACGGGTCTGCCTAACGGCATCACCTACGATGCAGCAAGCGGTGTGATAAGCGGTCATCCGCATGAGAACGGCGACTATATGATTGTGGCAACTCATGTCAACGGCTGCGGCACCGACACTCTGTTCGGTTCGATAATGGTCAACGACACCATCATGGTGAACGAGACCGACACGGCTTGCGACTCCTATACATGGGCTGCCAACGGCCAGCAGTACACCACTAGCGGACGTTACCGCTTCGGTACACAGACGGCTGCGGGTTGCGACAGTGTGATGTATGTCGATCTGACGGTCAACTACAGCAACACTGGCGACACGTCGGCTGTGGTCTGCGAACCGTTCACATGGTACGGCACCACCTACGACGAAAGCGGCGAGCCGACGCATGTGCTCACCAACCAGGATGGTTGCGACAGTACGGTGACGTTGCATCTCACGGTGGGCCAGAGCTATCTGATTGCCGAGACTGACTCGATGTGCGACGGCGGTGTGTATGAATGGCATGGTATGCACCTCACATCCGCATCGTCGGAAGCACATCCGTACACACAGACTTACCCGTCGATATACGGTTGTGACAGCGTCTATAGTCTTGTGCTCACTGTCAAACCTAGAGTGACATTGTCTATAGAGCGAATAGCCGACTGCGAGATGTCGCAATATATCATCATCGCAGAGACCAATGCTGACTTCATCGAATGGAGTAGCTCGAATGACGATGGCCAGATTGACGCTCAGATACACAACGACACCATCCGTGTTGCACCGCCTGAGACCACGACATACACTGTCGTCGCCGACCGTCCTGGCACGCACTTCTGCATGCAGACGGAGAGCATCACTGTGAACGAACTCTTGATACCGACTGCTCGTATCGACGTGGGCGACCAGCATATCAGTCCTGACGATGCAGGTTGGCATGCCGAGGATGTCAGCGAGAACGGTGGCTTTGGCCGTGAGTGGTATGTCAACGGTGAGTATTACTACGAGCAGGGACAGACCATCCAAGGTACAATCTCACCCGAGACATCTGAGACGGCCATCTCAATCAGACTTATCGCCTTCAGCGAATTCTGCAGCGATACGGCCGAGGCTGAGATACCTATCGTGATAGAGCCTATCTACGTGCCGAATATCTTCACGCCTGGAGAAAATACAAATAACCTCTTCGGTCCTGAGGGTGATGTGATTACCGAGTGCGAGATGTGGGTATATAGCCGTGAGGGTCTCCTGGTGTTCCACTCGACAAGCAAGGACGAGAAGTGGGATGGTACGCATCAGGGCAAGGGCACCAAGTGCAAGCAGGCTGCCTACACGTATAAGGTAAGATACAAAGTGAAAGGACAGGATACTGTCCATCAGAAGTTCGGCACGGTGACTGTTATGTGGTAGGGCTGAACCTTTGATTAGAAAAAACCACGCATATCTTGGTATGCGTGGTTTTTTGATTATCTTTGCAGGCAGATTTGAGAAGTCAGTGGTTGGTGGTCATTTCTAATTACTATGTTTTTAATCTATACTGATGAAACAAAGCGTTTTATTTTTAGCATTAATATCATTGACTGTTTTGGGTTCGGCGCAGTCTGACCGTGATCCTGAAACGGATTCGGTGGTTGTTGCGCGGATTGCAGAATGGCAGGATCTCAAGTTTGGTTTTATGGCTCACTGGGGCATGTATTCATGTTGGGGTGTGGTTGAGTCGTGGAGTATATGCAATGAGCCGTGGATTGACCGCAAAGGTGAGGATTATTCTAAGTACAAGATTGCGTACCAGGCTCTCAATCGCCGATTCAATCCCGGTCATTTTGATGCTAATCAGTGGGCTGGTCTGGCAAAAGAGGCAGGCATGAAGTACATGGTGTTTACGACCAAACACCATGATGGGTTCTGTATGTTCGATAGCCGCGAGACCGACTATACCATCATGGGTGGGCAATGCCCGGCACAGCGTGACTTTACTGGTGAGTTGGTCGAGGCGTTCCGTCGCGAAGGCCTTTGGGTGGGTCTCTATTTTTCTAAGCCTGACTGGCATAATGACGACTATTGGGCGCATGAATGGGCCACGCCAGATCGCAACGTCAATTATGATATTGCTACTTATCCTGAACGTTGGCAACGGTTCAAGTCTTTTACATATAACCAGATTCGAGAATTGACACACAACTATGGCGACATTGATATTCTGTGGCTTGATGGGGGATGGGTAAGGCCTGAATGGAGCCTGACCGACGAAACGCGTGCGTGGTTGGGGTGTTATGGTCGCATACAGGATATTGATATGCCGAGGATCGCAAAAATGGCACGAGAGAATAACCCGGACCTTATTATAGTGGACCGCAGTGTCGGTGGTAGATATGAGAATTACAAAACCCCTGAACAGCAGATTCCGGATACACTCCTGCCGTATCCTTGGGAGACCTGTATGAGTATGGGCGATAGCTGGTCGTTTGTCGAAAACGATAACTACAAGTCGGCCAAACAACTTATCCACAATCTGATTGACATTGTAGCCAAAGGGGGCAACTATTTGCTCAATGTCGGCCCCGATGAGGACGGCCGGATTCCTGAGGTTGCCGTGCAGCGCTTAAAGGAGATTGGTGCTTGGCTTAAATCGAATGGTCATGCCATATATTCCACACGTCCGCTTTATCCATACGCCAAGGGCGACAAACGCTACACGCAAAGCAAGGACGGCAAGCGTAAATACGAAATAACCCTTATCGACAAAGCTCCTTATGCGGTGGTGCGAAGGCTTAAGAAATAGCGCCCAACATCTTTTGAGACATAAAAAGACAGGGCAGCAACTGCTGTCCTGTCTCTGCATCTGTCGGGGCGAGAAGACTCGAACTTCCGACCCCTTGCACCCCATGCAAGTGCGCTAGCCAACTGCGCCACGCCCCGATGATTTCTCTCAAATGCGTTTGCAAAAGTACATCTTTTTGGTGTCTTGACAAAATTATTTTGTCAATAAATTTGTTTTATGTGTATAGTGTTTTGATTATCAAAAAGGAATGCGTTACAGGAGGTCTCTATCCTACCTGTGAAAAAGCCCTAGAACAGTCCCAATTTGATAGTCAAAAGGTCGTTTACACTGGTTGTGTTTTTCTTTAAATCCAGGTTTCCGCCGCTGCTTACATTTAGTTTTTCGGCATTGGGCACTTGGCCTGTTACGTATTCTCTGATTGCTTGAGCACGCTTGTCTGCCAATATTTTGTTGAATTCATCGTCCTTGGTGAGGCCGCAGTACATGGTCATTTGAACTTCCACTCCGGGGTTGCCTTTCAGAAAACCTACGATTGAGGTGAGTTTTGAGCGTCCTTCAGCAGTCAGCTCTATTGATGCGTCATCGCCGAACAGTGTCTGCAACTCTATATATTGACCAGGGTCGAACGACACCAGTGCTACATCATGGAACCGTTCTTCAATGAGTGTTTCGTCACTTTCTCGACTCGTTGTTAAGAAAAAGTCTTCGTTGCAGTAGGTGACTTTCCCATAAGTAATGAAATACATTCTGTCTTTGCAAAGCAGAAGTTGATAATGCCCCTCGCCATCTGTTGTCGTCGTTAATCGTTTTCGGTCTCTGGATATAAGTGTAACCTGAGCCCGTGGTTGTGGGTGCCCTTTTTTGTCGCGCACAGTTCCCGTCAGGGCTATCATGTCGGGTGTACAGTCGTAAGAGTTCAGGATGTCCCCCATCGCATTGCTGTCCCCTGCCTGCACCACGTATGTGAGTCCATCGTTGACAAGGATGGCCCGCTCGTCGCGCTCGCTATTGAAAGGGTAGGGGAGATGTTGCAACTTGCCGTAGGTTACTGTTGTTTCGCTGTGAGGGTTGTCCTTAGCCTTAATTTCAGCATTCAGTCTAAGTGCATAGATGTCGCTTCCTCCAAAACTGCCGTTTCGTCCGTTGGTGGCGAAGAAAAGATATCCGTTCCATATATACGGACAGGTCTCATCTCCTGTGGTGTTGATGCTATCCAGGTTTTTGGGCATCGACCATCCCTGTTCTGTTTTGACGGTAACGTATAGGTCTTTGCCGCCGTGGCTGTCACCGCTTTTTGCTGAGAATACAATGAAACTGCCGTCCTCGGAAAAGGTAGGGTGTTCCACTGCTATGTTGCGTCCGCCGGGCTTGATTTGCACACTCTTGCTCGATCCGTTGGCTTCTTTGATAAAATGATAAAGGCGGCTTGCACCGAACAAGCTTTTCTTTGTGTAAAACAGTTCGCCGCTTTGCGGGTCGCGTATGGCGTAGTTCACGGTTGACTTGTTCTCGTTCGTCACTTGGTGCGGCACCACGCTGCTCAACATTCCGCTGTTTTCTTTGACGTGGAGAGCCAGTGATTTGGTTGAGCAGTATATATATCCGTCAACAACGGTCATTCCTGTTACTGTTGTTGGCAGACCAAGAGCCTTGCCTGTGGGTAAGGCGTCTGATAGAGTTTGACTATTGGCTGTGAAAACCGAGATAACCGTTGCAATTAGTAGTCCTATGTGCCTATTTTGCATGTCTTTTTGCCACTTGTTTTGTTTTCTTCGTGGGTTTGTCGTCTTGTAGCATCAAGGGCAGGGCTTCCTTCATCTCGTTGATATAGTGGAAAGAGAGTCCTTTGAGGTATTCGGCATTGATGTCTTCAATGTCGCGTCGGTTTTCTTCGCTCAAGACAATGTCGGTTATTTCAGCGCGTTTGGCAGCTAGTATTTTTTCTTTTATGCCTCCTACAGGTGTCACCGCTCCTCTTAGAGTAATCTCGCCGGTCATTGCGTAGGTCGATTTCACTTTTTGGTGTGTGAAAGCCGACAGCATAGCAACAAATATTGTGATGCCGGCTGATGGACCGTCTTTCGGAGTGGCGCCTTCTGGAACGTGAATGTGTATGTTTGAGTTTTCGATGATGTTGGTATCGACGCCTAGTTCGCTTGCATTGGCTTTCAGGTATTCGAATGCCAGCGTGGCCGATTCTTTCATCACGTCGCCAAGATTTCCCGTCATCGACAGTGTTCCTTTGCCTTTCGAGGTGCTGGCTTCTACAAAAAGTATCTCTCCGCCCACGCTGGTCCATGCCAGTCCTGTCACGACGCCAACTTTGGGGTCTTTGCCTCTGTGCTCGCTCGTGTGTATCGGCAGGCCCAGTATGTCTTTCAGCTCGCAGGTTTCTATGGTTTTTGAGTACTCTTTACCCGAAGCTACATCCACTGCACGTCGGCGTACGATTTTAGCTATAACTTTTTCAAGTTGTCTCACACCGCTTTCACGCGTATAGCTGCCTATTAAGGTTGTAAGCACTTCTGGTGTGAATTTCAACGCGCCTTTACGGAATCCGTTTTCGATTAGTTGACGTGGTATCAGGTGGCGTGTGGCTATTTCCAGCTTTTCCTCCAATATGTAGCCGCTCAAATCAATCACTTCCATTCGGTCCAGCAGTGCGGGTTGTATGGTGGAGAGGCTGTTGGCGGTGGCGATGAACATCACCTTCGAGAGGTCGAAGTCCAAATCCAGGTAGTTGTCGTGGAATGCGTTGTTCTGTTCAGGGTCGAGCACTTCCAGCAATGCCGAAGTAGGGTCGCCGTTGAATGTGTTGGTCTGAACTTTGTCTATTTCATCCAGAATGAACACAGGGTTTGCCGTTCCGGCTTTCTTGATACCTTGCAGTATCCTTCCTGGCATGGCACCAACATAAGTGCGTCTGTGTCCTCGTACTTCGGCTTCATCGTGTAATCCACCGAGCGCAACCCTTGCATATTTCCTTCCCATCGCCTCTGCTATGCTTTTGCCGAGCGACGTTTTTCCTGTGCCCGGAGGGCCTACTAAGCAAATTATCGGCGACTTCATGTCTTTTTTCAGGCTCAATACAGCGATATGCTCCAGTATGCGCTCTTTCACTTTCTCGATACCGTAGTGGTCGCGATCCAGCACTTTGCGTGCATGGTCGGTTCTCAGGTCGTCTTTCGAGTACTCGTTCCAGGGAAGGTCTAGCATCAGGTCCAAGTAGTTGTACTGTACCGAGTAGTCGGGCGATTGTGGCATATATCGTTGCAGGCGCATCAGCTCTTTCTCGAATGTCTCGCCTACTTCTTTGCTCCATTTTTTCTTGTTGGCGCGGCTCCTAAGTTCTTCCACATCTTGGTCAGACGGCGATCCTCCCAGCTCGTCTTGTATCACCCTCATCTGCTGGTTTAGGTAGTACTCTCTCTGCTGGCGGTCCATTATCGACCGGGCTTTTTCTGTTACTTCGTCACGCACATCGATGTAGCTCATCAGGTCGTGCAGGATGTCAATTAGTGACAACAGTCGCGCTTCGTAGTTGTCTAGTTCCAGCAGGTTCTGCTTGGTCTGAACCTCTATTTCAAGGTGTGAGGCTATATAGTTTATCAGAATTCGGTCGCTTCCTATGCCTTTTATGCTAGCAGCGGCTTCAGAATTCGTTTCCCGTTGGCGAAGCAGCGTAGTGTAGAGCTTGCGCATCTCGCTCAGGCTGCTCTTGTATTGTTTAGTGCCTCTTCCTGAGGTGTTTTCCTCTTTAATCGAGATAATGCCATTGTAGTAGGGCTCTATGTCGATGATGGCTTCCAGTTCGAATCTTTTCACTCCTTGCACCACACCCATGGTTGTGCCGTTCGGCAGGTCGAAAACTTTCAGTACCCTGGCCACCGTCCCCATGGGGTATAGGTCGTCTTGTGTGGGTTCGTCTTTATCGTTGCGTTGAGCTATCACACCGATGCGCATATTCTTTCTGCTAGCCTCCTTGAGCAATTTCACCGACCGCTTTTTGCTGGCTGCAACAGGCAATATAACTCCTGGGAAAAGCACATTGTCCCGGATCGGAAGTATGGGCAGTTCCGTCGGTATCCCGTCGTCCGTAAGCAAGAAATCCTCTTCTTCTTTCGATATGAGTGGGATGAAGTCGGCGTTCTTCACCATCCCGTCCATATAGTCACGCTCAGCTTCTGTAAAAACCTTCATTCAGTAGTCTTTTTCTTTAATAATACACACAATAAAATAATACGAAATACAGCCGAAAAAGTTACACTGACTACTTATTTGTCGGCAATCTGATTCTGTGACGCAAACAAGTGTGTCGTGGGGGCAAGGAACGGTGTTTCAGGCAAGTTGGAGGCCGTCTATCTTATTTCCACCTGGCTGTCTGCTATTTCCATGCCTGTCCCCAGCAGTTTCAGATATAGTCTGGCGGTGGTAAGCACGTCTTTCTGGCAGTAGGTGGCTATGCGTTCAATGTCGCCGTCCATCCAGAACACCTGTCCCACCTGGCTCCCGTTGATGTCGTCCTTCGGTGTTGGGATGCCGAACACTGCTGCAAGCAATTCAAGCGATGTAAAATGTTTATAGTCACCGAACTTCCATAAATCCATGGTGTCCAAATGTTGGATTTCCCACGGTTTCTTACCCGAGAGGTTGAACATCGCGGGAAGTCTGAATCCGTTTATGAGCAGTCGGCGTGCTATAAACGGAATGTCGAACTCCTTGGCGTTATGTCCGCAGATGGCGCGGGTAGGGTCGTTCACCCAGCTTTTCATCGTGGTGACGAAATCTTCCAGCAAAGCTTTCTCGTCTTTCCCCGCAAACGAGTGTAAAAGGAATTTCTCTCCGCTGAATATTCCCACTGAGATGCATACTATCTTCCCGAATTCGGCGTAAATCGCTGCTCGGTTGTATAACTCACGTGCACTGTTTTCGCTAAATGTGACAAATTCCGACATCGACTTGGCTTTCTTCTCCCACAATGTCTGCATCTGTTCTGGCAAGTCGTCGTATTTCGCTGCTCCTGGCACCGTTTCTATGTCGAGAAACATTATTTTGTTCAGTTCCATGATTATGATTACGAAACTGTTTTAATATTGTCGTTTAGTATAAACAAATTTTTTTACGAAAAATGCTCCCCTCGAAAGGAGGAGAGCATCGATCTAAAAAACTTAAAAAACAAATTACTTCTTGCTGTATCTCTTGTACTTGCTGTTGAATTTGTCAACGCGTCCGGCGGTGTCAACCAGCTTCATCTTGCCAGTGAAGAACGGGTGTGAAGTATTCGAGATTTCAAGCTTCACCACAGGATACTCGTTGCCGTCTGTATAAGTGACGGTTTCTTTCGTGTTAGCGCAGCTCTTGGTCAAAACCATGGTGTCGTTCGACATATCTTTGAAGACAACCAGTCTGTAGTTTTCGGGGTGGATTCCTTTTTTCATGTCTTTTTCTTTTTGCCGTTTTAAGCAGTGGCTCTTAAACGATTGTTACTATTATTTTCATTTTTGAGTTTGCAAAAGTACGAAATTATTTCAAAGTTCAAAGTGTTATCTGAAAAGTTTTTTGTGAATTATTGATTTATAGCAATTTGGGTATAAATCATTTTCTCATTGGAAACTTAAGTTCACTCCTGCGTTGAATCAAATCCCTGTCATATAATGATTTTGTACTTATCATTTCTTCACAAAATGTGCTTGCCATACTAAACCTTTGCTGTCCGATTCGGCACTAATTCAAACCACATGCTGTTTTACCTGACCAGCATGATTGTCCCAACCATGGTCTGCCAACTTCTGGGCACACTTCTCATCTTGTAGTTTATGCGATAGACGTAGCTGGATGTTGGACACTCTGTACCATTGTGCGTGCCGTCCCATTTCTCTTCCTGACTTGTGCTGTGGAATACAAGCAGACCTTCGCGGTTGTGTACCCACATCTCAAGCTCTGTGATGCCTGTCCCCTCGGGGCCGAACAGGTTGTTGAACTCTCTGCCTGGTGTAAACACATTGGGCACATAGATGTTGTCTTCGTAGAATGGTATGGCGACACGTGCGGTGTCGTCGCACTGTTTTCCGTGGGCAACAAGTTTTATTACCACAGAGTCGTTGCCGCTGCGCAAGTCGTATGTTCCGCGGATGTGCTGCGTCTGCTGTGAATAGTATCCGCCGTCAACATACCATTCGCGAAGTATTGATGATCTGTCGCCAAACACATCATAGTCGGCATACCACTCCAGGTCGTCGGGTGTCACGTGTGCAGGACGCACATTGAACTCTGCATCTGGCATTATGAATTCGTCAACGGCTATGCTGTCTGTCTGCGGGCAACGCATGTTCTCGTCATACCCCACAGTGATGTAGTATATCGAGGGCACCTGTGGTGCAGCATGCAGCACACTGTCATAGCCTTCGTCCCTGTAGCGGTTCTGTGCTATGATTGACGGCGTGTGCTGCTGTGCACGGCTCGTCCAGTGGTGGTATTCTGCGTCGCTCTCGAACCGAAGTTCATACCATCCGTGCAGGCAGTCGATAGTTGTGTCGATGCTTACTGCCAAGGTGGGCAGCATTTCCAGCGTCAGCGTATAGACGCTGTCACAACCGTAATCGGTTTGGTATGTCTGCTCGAATACACCTGCTGTCGTGTAGTTCTGTCCGTGATATTCGTATGTCTCGCCTTGGCAGATGGAATTCGAATCCAGGTGTTGATATGATTGGTGCATTTTCAAGTGCAGCGTCACGATCGAGTCGCATCCCCACTGAGTCTCCATCTCTTGAGTTATGTCTGCATCAACGGTGTATATCATGCCTGCCCAGATGTATTCATCGCACTCATGCTCTGTCGTCTCCACCGTGACAGAGTTGTGTATGGTAAGGTGCAGCGTCACTGTCGAGTCGCATCCTGCTGTGTTTCCGTTGCGGAACAGGTAGGTAGGCGTGTTGGTCGAGGTGCGGTAGGTCTGTCCGTTTATCCAGGTGTAGCTGTTGCATGCGTCCACCGTCTCTGTGCCGTAACTTTGGTGTTTGATGGTCAGTTCGAGGTTCACCACGCTGTCGCAGCCTGAGGCCGTTGTTGTATGCCAGTTGTAGGTGCCTGTTGATGTGTAGGTGTTTCCGTTGTTCTGCCATGTGTAGCTGTCACAGGTTGTTATGTTTACAGTCGACGACATGGTGTTCAGCACAGTTATGCTTCCTTGCAGTTCCTGTGGCGCACATCCATAGGCGCTTGTGGCGGTGATGGTGAATTCGCCGCTCGTTTGCGGTTGCCCTGTTATCTGGCCAGTCGTTGTGTTGAGTTGCAATCCGTTTGGCAGGGTGCCGTTGTCGCTCAGTGTTGCGTGGGCAAACTGGATAGGTATCGGTGTGATGTTCGTTCCGGCACATACGGTTTGGTTCATAAGCTGCGGGTTGGCCGAAATCTCCACCACAGGGTTTATGTTAACGGTAACATTGTCGGTATCCCGGCATCCGTTCGTGTTGGTTGCTATCACGGTGAATGTGGTGGTTGCGTTGGGCGTGGCAGTCACGCTGCTGCCGCTCGTGTTGCTAAGCCATGCCGTCGGCGACCAACTGTATGTTGCCGTCGCATCGTTGCTCTGTGCGGTCAAGGTCGTGCTTCCGTTGGGGCATATCGCCACATCGTCCGATGCCGTTACATTCAACGTGCTGGCTGGTATCCGTACCTGTACGGTGGTCGTCGCCGTGTTGCCGCATCTGTCGGCCACCGTCACCGTGACCGTCTCACTCCTCTCGGTGCTGCCTGGGTTGAACCGTGCGTTTGTGTCGGGGCTTTGCGACACAAAGGTGACTTCGCCGCCGCATTGGTTGTCCGTGGCTGTCGTCAGCTGTCGCATGTCGGGCACCTTGTACTGGCAGTTGCCTGCGGGCAGAGCGTCTTGCTGTGCTATGCTGTTGATTGTCGGCGCCACGGTGTCTTGTATCGTATAGGTGAATGTCCATGTCGTGTCCAGGCCTGCACAGTCCTCGTAGGTGTATTTGTATCTGCGGTATCCCGTGCAGTTCCCTATGTTCTCCTCGATGGTAGTGTTTGATGGTGTCGCAATCAGGTTGCCGCAAACATCGCGTATCTCTGGCATCGTGGTTGGCGGCACTGCTTGGTCGGCGCAGGCCACGGTTGCTGTTTGAGGCACAGGGGTGCCTTGCTCCGTGGGTATGCCTGTGTGCTCCAGATGGAACGTGAATGTCCAGATATACTCCGTGCTGTTCGCATCGTAGTAGTGGTAGTAGTACACGCGCTTGCCGCAGCTTGCGGTGATGCTGTCCTGGATGCTGTCATAATAGACTTGGCGTGTGATGCCGCATGAGTTCACCTCGGGTATCAGTGCCTCCATCTGCTGCTGTGTGGGCAGTTGTGACGGGCAGCCTACTACGGTGTCTTTCGGCGCGATGGTGGTGAAGTTGTCGTTACCGCCGGTGATGTTTATGTAGTTGGTGAATGAGTTTCCGCAGTTGTCCGATATGGTGTATGGCACTCTCACTCCCCATCCGCAGTTGTCCGAACTGTCCTGTATTGGGGTGCCGCGTGTGACGTTCACTGGTGATGTGCAGTCGTCTTCATACAATGCTGCAATTTCCGCTTCGCTGGGAACTCGGGTGAGCAGTGTCGCTATGCCGGGGTAGAACTCCATGTTCCCTGTCTGGTCGGGGGGCCAGTTCATGTTGTTTCTCAGCGTCGGGCCTCCGTTGTCGCTCACGCTTATGCGGTTGGTTGGGTTGTATGTGTGCGTGCATCCGTTTGAGTCGGTCACGGTGAGGCCTACCTGATAGTTCGCGTTGCATGGTGATGTCGGTATCACCACATCTATCGTCGGAGCATTGCTTCTGCTTCCCGTTATGGTCGATGACGAGCCGCTGGCGATAGGCAGTGTGCCTACGTTCCACTCGTAGGTGTATGGTGCCGTTCCGGCTGTGGTGAGCGAACCGCTTATCGTCAGGGTCTCTCCATTGGGACAGCTGCTGCTCTCGTTCACCGTCACGGCGGGCTGCGGGTTTACAACGATTGTGCCCGTTGCCGTCACGGGGTCGCAGTCTGACGACTGCACTGTGGTTATCACGTATCTGTAGGTGTTAGGTTCTGCCGTCACGTTGTTTCCGCTCAGCGTCACGTTGTTTCCGCTTACGTTGAATTGCACGCCTGCAGGTGCCGAGGGGGTCCATGCAATGGTGGCGCCGGTTGCTATGCCGCCAAGTGTCCAGCTGTTGCTTGTGCCTATGCCGCTTCCTTTGCACACCGCTATATCGCTGCGGTTGCCGTTGGCGGCGGTCATACTGGGTTCGTCAATTACGAGCGGCAGCGCTACCGTCGTCTGGCAGCCTATATTGTCGGTGATGGTTATGGTGCATCCCGAGCCGATCTCTCCTGGCTGCGGGTCTATCTCTACGCTGTAGTCGTTGGGGTCTATGTAGTGTGTGATGCTTCCGCTCTCGCAGTCAAAGTCCGAACCTGCCGCCTCTATGCTGTAGCCCCACGCGTTGGGCAGCTTCTCGTCCGAAAGCGCCAGCGACCAGTCGAAGATATATCCGTTGTCCAAAGCCCAACTGTCGCACACCTGCACCGTCCAAGTGCCGTTAAGCGGGCATCCTATGAGGTTGCTGAAATCCTGGAACGGATGGTATATCTGCGTCATGTTGTCCATGTTCGAGGGCTTCACTACTGTGCCTACCGTCGTGCCTCTTTGGTGGTTCGCTGTCTCGCGCACCCATCCGTGCGCTCCGGCTGCATAGCTGTAGTCGGGGTTGTTCGACCAGCAGTAGTCCAGCCCCGTGCCGGCTGTGTTGTGTACAACGTCGCACTGGTCGCCTTCAAGCAGGCCGTCAAGCGGGTTGGGTATTCCGAATCCCAGCGATGCGTTGTCAAGTCCCCAGTGTACTAGATAGTCGCTCAGTCCGTTGTTGTCGAAGGTGGAGGTGGTGAAGTCTGTTGCCGTCTGTCTCCAACTGTCGAACACATAGTAGTAGTCGCCTCTGCAGAACGCTGCTGGTGCGTTGCCCGAGTTCCTTGCATTTCTCAGGTGGTTCAGCAGCGTCGCCACCGATGCGTTTATCGGAAATCCCGAGGCCTCCTGCCTCACACCAGTGGTCGAATATGTCGTACCGTTATACACCACGTATGTGCGCATGTCGGCGGTGCCTTGGTACGCACCCTGCACACAGCCACCGTCGCCGGCGTTGTTGCTATATACTCTGTACTGCGCCCAGAACATGATGTTTGTGTACATCCAGTCATACTGGTATTCGTCCAGTCCGCTGTTATCCAGCCCGTACGAGTCTTCCAGTATTATCGACGACTGTCCGTTGGGACACACCAGCTTTATCTGCATGTCGCCTATATGTGTGTGCTCTAGGTTGATGCGCAGGTAGTTTATGTCCGACACTTGGTCAACCACTGCGTCGGGGTCGAAATCCACAAACTCCACCTGCGAGGTGTAGCACTGCCCCAGTGACGTACAGTTGGGCCCGTCGGGTATAAAGGTCTGCACTCCCTGTCCCAGCGATGCCTCTATGTTCACTGCCGGCTCGTCTATGATGATGTCCGTGCCTACCGTGCCTATGGTCAGCGCTCTGCCGCTTCCAGCGCAGATGTGTGGCAGGCTGTTCGGTATTTCGGCATGCAGGCCGTTCGAGGTCCTGATGCGTCCGTGTGCTGTCGCTTTGCATCCCTCTGCACTCTGCGCCGTCACCTGCACATCGTAGCCTACCAGCTCTGTGCCTGTGATACTTACCGTCCGGCTGCTGCCGGTGGTGTAGGTGTATCCGTTGCCGTCATGCTGGTTCACACTCCAGCGGTATGTTGCACTCGGCATGTCGCTGCTCGCCGTAAGTGTCACGTTGTGCGACCCCGCAGTGTTCAGACACACGTCTATATAGCAGGGCTCTCCTTCTGGGTCGCCCGCAATGTGGTTGCATCCGTTGATGCTCACCTGATACGGCTCGTTGCAGTATATGGCATACAGTGTCACATTCCCCATACAGTCAAGCCTTATCTCGTCCCCTGCCTCATACGTCGTCCCCGACCCGTCGGGTGCCGTGTTCCAGTATTTGAACGACCCGCTGCTGCTGCAGGTCGGTATCACCGACGTCACATGTGCCACTTGGCGGTCCATCACGGGTGCTATCGTCGTGGCAGTACCTCCTCCAGGGCAGTTGGCCGTAGTGTTGTATGTCAAGTTCCCATGGTATATGGCATATAGCGTCACGTCAGTCGCTGGCAACTCCACCACGTCGCCGGGCACGAATTGCTCGCCATATCCGTTCGGATTCTGCGACCAGAACGCAAACACTCCGCCTCCGCAGCTCGGTATTGTTGACGGAATCGTCACCGCATCCACGCAGTTCACACCCGCCATCGTAGTGCCCGTGCCGCAGTTGCCGTTCCCGTTGGTGTTGTATGTCAGGTTGCTTCTCGGCGAGAGACACAATCCGCAATACGGACGAAAGTTCACACGCGTACCCGACGTCACGCTGTTGTTGTCGCTATAGTCTGAATGTCTGTACACCGCCAGGTTCGGTTGCGACACAAAGCTGAAAACCGGTCGATACGACGACAGATACGATCCCGTATAGTCTTTCACGTCAATCACAAGGTTCTGCGTGCCGTTGTAGTTGAACGGTGTCGTGAGCGTTATCGCATACCATCCGTCTGCACTGAACGTTACCGCCCCGTCAAACACCTGCGTCAGTCCAGTAAGGAACGCCCCGCTCCCCGCATATTGGTTGCTGGTCGTGTGTCCCATCGAGATGGTCCACAGACGGCTGAACGGACTCCCCACATCGCCGTATGTCAGGCAGAGATGAAAATATATCTTGTATATCGTTGCTCCGCACGTACCGCAGTAGTCCGCCAGCTCCACACTTTTTATGATAAACTGGTTGTGGTTGTAGTTGTAGAACGTGTTGGTCACACCCAGTTCCTCATAGTCCTCGTCGCAGTAGAAATAACCGTCGTCACCGCCGAATATCCTCTCCGAGCAGCCGTCCACCGACTTCACGCCGCCCCGTTTATGCAGCTTCCCGTCTCTGACGTTGCCTCCCTTTTGCAACTCTGCGTCGCCTATCACCACGATACCCTCGCTGGCCCCCGTCCTTTCTTGCGATATGGTCTCGCCTGCTATGTATTCCACGGCACCCTCATAGTTTATACCCACAGGCTCCTGTGCCTGCACGGTGCCCAGCAGCAGCGTCGCCAGCACAATGCCCGCTACGCCAGCCATCAGACCGCCATTGGTCCTCTTTCTGTAGTTCAACGAAAAGGTGTATTCTTTTTCCATGATGCGTGTGTTTTTGTCAATGATATATGACCGTTTCTCCCGGACGAACCGCATTCCGTCGTGCGGTTCCTTCCTTCCGGTAGGGCGTGTGGCAGTAGGTTGAGGCGTGGGTGTCGGTTTAGTCTCGGAATGGCTCAATACACGACCGCAAAGTTATGAATAAAAAACAAAAAAAACAAGCAAAAAGCCAAATAAATTGCAAGCACAGTTAAATGAAAAAGATGTAGAGTGTATAACAAGCTAATTATCAGATGATAATTATAAATGTCTAAACGGCCGGCAATCTCCCAACAACCTAAATAAAGCAACTAACCCGGAAAATGAAGTTACCCACTAATGCAGTTATGCATTTATGACATCGGCAATTCATAATTCAAAAATCACTCTTCGAATATTTATAAAACCTCCCATATCCGAAAATGCCCCTCAGAAATCCAGTGAATAAACCACCAGTGGATGTTTTGTCAGAATGTCAAACTATAACCACATACTAAGGAGTCCGTAAGAGAAAAATAAGTATTAGGCTAGTACTAGCCTAGCTCAAGCCTTGCACTAGCCTAGTAAGAAGTCCTATCTGGCTAAGTCCAAAGTAAGAGCGGGCTAAGAGCAAAGTAAGAGACCAGTAAGACAAAACCAAGAGCAAAGTAAGAGCCGGATTAAAGGAAAGTGGGATGAATGTAAGACAAAACAGGGACGAAGTTCTCACTCGTGATTTAAAAAATATGACAACTCCGATGTTGTTTCCTAATTTATTCACGGTATATTGTTTTGTATTGTTGTTTGTTTGAATGCCTATTGTCTAAGCATGAAAACAAAATGCAAGTATATGATTTTCTTTTTGGCGCGAATCCTTTACAGATTGTGTCGCATTTGCTACTTGCTCTTTAGCTTTTGTGTATGAATGTTGGATGGCGTTTGAAAACAAGAGAGGGTTGGGATGAATCTCATCCCAACCCTCTCAAACAAACACTGACTATTAACCACCTACCTCAGCAGCGTTATGGTGCCGACCTTGGTCATCGGTGAGTTCGGGGTGGCTTTCATCGTGTAGTCAATGCGGTAGGTGTATGTCGCCGTCGGGCAGTCCACCCCAGTACCCTGATGGGTTCCATCCCACATCTCTTCCGCTGAGGTGCTATGGAACACTAGCAGACCTTCGCGTGTATAGACCCACATCTCGATTTCAAGCAGGCCAGTGCCTACCGGTCCGAACAGGTTGTTGGTCTCCACGCCGGGCGTGAACACGTTGGGCAGGTATATCGTCTCCTTGATGTACGGGATTGCCGCATGTGCTGTGTCGGAGCACTGATCGCTGGTGGCGACGAGTTCTATAATCACCGAGTCATTACCGCTTCCCAGGTCGTAGTTGCCGCTGATGTGCTGTGTCTGCTGGCTGTAGTACTCTCCATCCACATACCATGTGCGACTTACCGTCGAGAAGTCGTCGAACGTCTGGTAGTCGGCATACCATGTGGTGATGTCGTCGTTGAAGTGTCCCGGTCTCACCGTTATCGAGGCCTGCGGCACAACGAACGGGTCAACCGTGATGACCGCCGACTGCGGGCAGAGCATGTTGTCGCCATAGCCCACCGTCACGTGGTAGTTGGTCGTCTGGTTCGGCGATACATATATAGTGGTGTCGTTACCTTCTTCGTGTGTCGGCCCGAACTGGGTCTTGCTGCTCCAGCGGTAGTTGAATACATCGCTGTGTGTCGCCGGTGTGGCCATCGCCGTAAGGTCGTACCAGCCATGGATACAGTTGACCTCTCTGTCGATGTTTACCGTCAGCGTCGGCAGCAGCACCAGGTGCAGCGCATACACGCTGTCGCATCCATATTCGCTTTGGAACACCTGCTCATAATCACCGCCAGTGGTGAAGCTCCCTCCGTGGTAGTGGTATTCGCCACCCTGACACAGTGAGTCGGTGTCCTCGAACCGGTATGAAGGATGCACTGTCAGGTGCAGCGTCACCACGCTGTCGCACGTCCACTGGTTCTGTAGCGTCATCGTCGCTTCGGTGTCCTCATAGTACGTCGTGCCGTTCCATGTGTAGCTGTCGCACGCCATCTGATAGTCGTCGCCGGTGCTGCTGTAGTGTATGGTCAGGTGCAGCGTCACCGTAGAGTCGCATCCCACGGCGTTGCCGTTCGGAATCACATGTGTCGGGGTTTGTGTCGTGGCTGTATAGGTCTGTCCGTTGCCGCGTGTCCATGTGTAGCTGTCGCACTCTGTCACGTCGTCGATGCCAAAGCTCTGGTGGTTGATTGTCAGGTTCAGATAGACCACACTGTCACAGCCGGCTGCGGTGGTGGTGCGCCAACGATAGCGGCCTGTCATGCCGTAAGTGGCTCCGTCCATCGCCCATGTGTAGCTGTCGCATGCTGTGGCACTCTGGGTGCTCATCAACGTGTCGTTTACTGTTACGCTTCCGTTAAGTGTGGCGTTCGGACAGCCGTACAGGCTTATGGCGTTGATGGTGAAGTTACCTCCCGTGTGCGGATGTCCGGCTATCCGGGCACTGCCAGCTCCAGTGTAGTCGAACTGCAAGTCGTTAGGCAGGCCGCTCACTCCTACATTGGCATTGGCGTAGCTTATGACAATCGGCGTGATGTCGGCTCCGGCACACACCGCTTGGTCGAGGTTGTTGGCCGTGAGCTCTACCAGAGGATAGATTATGACGGTCACCTCGTCGGTGTCGTGGCAGCCGTTCTGGTCGGTCACAACCACAGTGTAGGTCGTTGTGTCATCCGGAGTGGCTGTCACTGAGTTGCCGTCTGTATGGTTGAGGCTCTCCGCCGGTGTCCAGCTGTAGGTCAATGTGCCAAGGTTGCCACTTACGCCGTTGGCTGTCAAAGTGGTGCTGTTTCCACGGCAGATGGCCACATCCTCAGATGCCGTGACATGTACTCCGCTGGCGGGTATGAGAACATTCACTTTGCGTGTTGTCTCGTTTCCGCACTCGTCGGCCACCGTCACCGTCACTTCGATGATTTGGTCTTCGCTTTGACGTTGGTTGAAGAGTACATTGGTGTCAGGTGTCTGCGATACGAAAGTCAAGTTGTTACTGCAGTTGTCGCTTGCCGCTGCCAGGGTTACATCCGTCAGGTTGGGCATCTTGAACTGGCAGTTGTCTGCCGCTACGGCCTGTTGCTGTTCAATTGCGTTGATCTGCGGGTGTACAGTGTCGCGCACCGTGTATGTGAAGGTCCATGTGGTGTCGAGACCCGAGCAGTCGCGGTAGGTGAACTTGTAGCTGCGGAATCCGTTGCAGTTGTTGGCATTCTCCGTAATCACGGTATCAACCGGCTCAAGCAGGTTGTCGCAAACGTCGCGTACTTCTGGCATCGCTGTGGGCAGTACGGCTTCGCCCATGCAGGCTATGGTCGCTGCGGTAGCAACAGCTGTGCCGCGCTCGCTCGGACGGGTCACTCGGTCTATATGCCAAGTGTATGTCCACATACCTTCGCGTCCGGCGCAGTCCTCGTAACGATAGACGAAGGCAATCGTACCCTCGCAGCCGTTGACGGTCCAGTTGGTGTCGCTGTGGTGCAGCACTGCATCCACCGTGGTGTGGCAGCTGTTCTCAACCACCGGTGCTGAGGGTATCGTCACCTCGGCGAGACATTCAACAGTGGTGTCTATGTCGTTAGGCATGGTGAACGGCTCTGGCGTTACATGATAGGTGTAGCTCCAGGTGTGCGTCACCGAGTTGATAGTGTAGCTATAGGTGAAGGTCGAGTCGCCGCAGCCTTTATCGTTCACGGTGTTCTCTGTGGAGGTGAGAGTCGGACGATATTCCACACCGCAGACGTTGAACACTGGTATGCGTGGTGTGCCGTCGTAACTCGGAGCCACTATCTCCGCGATGCAGTGTACATCGGTGGTGTCGTCAGGTTCTTCCGTAAATATCTCTGGTGTTACGGTGTAAACGAAGCTCCAGATGCTGTCGTGACCTGCGCAGTCGGTGTAGGTGTAGCGGTGTGTCACCGTGCCGGTGCCGTCCGGGTTCATGGCGGCGGTGCTGTCGAGATAGACAGGCACGATGTTGCGGCCGCAGGCGTCCTGAATGGTGTCGGCACCCGGTATTACGGCGTCAACGGCGCAAGCCACGTCGCCGTTGCCGGTGGCGGGCACAGCAGCAATCACCTCAGGCAGCTCGATGCGGTACTCGAAGGTCCAAGTGTCGGAGTTGTTGCCCGAGCAGTCGGTATAGGTGTAGGTGTAAGTCTTGGTGGCGTTGCATGAGCCGGCATCCTCAGTGTATGTGGAGTCGGTGAGCACGCCAGTGATGGACTCGCCGCAGCTGCTGGTGGCGGTTGGCACGGTGAAGGTGGTCATGGCCATGTTGGGGCAGATGACGGTATCCTTGTCTGCGATGCCTGTGCTGTTGATAGTCACGGCACCCTGACGCTCGATGGTGTAGGTGTAAGTCCAAGCGGTGGAGTCGTCGGCGCAGTCAATATACTTGTATATGAATGCGACGGTGCCCTCGCAGTTCTCAAAGCCTGAGTTCCAGTTGGTGTCGCTTCTCAGAAGCACGCCAGCGATGTCCTCGCCGCAGGAGCTTGTGGCGTGAGGCACGTTGGCCGGGACAAGCTCGGTGGCGAGAGCCAGACACTCGACGGTCGAGTGGTCCTCGAAGCCGGTTGCCACGACAGGATCGCCGCTGCGCTCGATGGCGTAGCGGAAATGCCACAGGTGTTCGTGGCTCTGGCAGTCGGTGTATCTATAGGTGTAGATGACAGAATCCTGGCATGTCGGCACATCGTCTGCGCTGACGAACACAGGAGACAGCGTAATGCCGCAGGCATCGGTTATCACCGGCATCATGTCTGTCACGGTGTCAGGTCTCTTCACCAATGCCGGGCAGCTGACAGCCTTCACGCTGTCGGCAGGCATCGTGAAGTCGGCAGGTACCACATGTGTGGTGTAGGTCCAGAGATATGTGCGACCGTTGACCACGTAGTGATAGTGGTACACGCTGTCACCACAGCTCTGGTTGATAGTGGTCGAAGTGGAGTCGAACACGTATGGTACTGTTGCATTACATACGGTGATGGTGGGTCGTTTGGTGGACTCCATCTCTGCTCTCGAGATGACGTTCACAGGACAAAGCACTGTGGTGTCCTTTGGCACTATCGAGTCGAAAGCGTCTGCATGCACGGTGTAGATGTATTTCCAGTCGTAGGAACCGTGACAATCGGTATATTGGTAGTTGTAGGTCACCGTACCCTCACCGTTCACCACGGTGCTCACCCTGTAGTCAGTGGCGTTGGGGTAGGGGGTGGCAGTGTACTCGTTGCCGCAGAGGGTGATGGTGTCAGGAGTTGGGGGCACTGCATCCACTTCGCATGCTACATTGCTTCCTCCGTCGCTAGGTGTTGGGAAGGTTGGGAAGGTGATGTAGAGGTTCTGTGTGGCCTCGCTGTAGTTTCCACAGTCGTCGGTGACCCTGTATGTGCGGATGATGGTCTTGTCACAGGTACCAGAGACGGCACCGTCGGTGCTTGTCACCGTCAGGTGCGCATCGTCAGAGCAGTTGTCGCTGATGGTCAGGCCATGTTCACGCAGGTACTGAAGAGTGTTTACAGCCAAAGGTCTGCTATCGCCGTCGCAACCGACTACGGTAGAGTCACTCAATGTGCCGGTGATGGTAGGATCGAGTGTGTCTTGGATTGTGATTGTTTGGATTGAATCGGGATCATTAGAGATGTTGCCACACTGGTCGGTCACACGCCAGGCTCTATGTACTATGGTCTCGCCATAGCAGCTGCCTGAGATTGTGTCGTCAGTATGGGTTACAATCAGGTTGCCGACAGCGGTGCAGTTGTCTGCCAAGTTGCTCGCATCTCCGGTCTCGGCTACGCTTATGTCATAGGTGCAGGAGGCCGATTTGTAAACAGTGATGTCGGCAGGACGAGTGAATGTGGGAACTTCCACATCTTTCACTGTCAAGGTGATGCTGTCTGCGTTGGCCTTACAACCGTAGTTGTCCACAATGTTGACACCAACTTTGTATGTTGTGTCGCATGATGTGGTTGGGATTGTTGCGGTAACGCTATTGGTTGTCTCGTCGGTGGTGGTGGTAGCGTTGGTCAAAGTCACATCTCCGCCCCAAGTGTAGGTGTAGTCGGCTGTTGAAGAAGTAGTGATGGTGGCCGTAATGGGGTTGTAGGTGCCACTGTAGGGGCATATTTCGTCGGATACTGCAGCAATTTCCACAACAGGTGTCTTGTGTACCTGTATCGTGTCTATTGCTGTGGCGACGCAGTTAGTCTCGTTGTTGGTGATGGTCACCCTCACGTGTTTTTCGCCTTCCGTAGCCCAACGCACCACTATCTTGTTGGTGTCGGTGCTGCTGCTTGAAGCGTAACTGCCACCGTCAATGTTCCAAGCGTAGGTGTAGCCGGTGAGCCCCTGCACGCTTATCTCGATGCTGTCGTTAGCCAGCGAAGCCGAGGTACAGAGTTCATTCGCTGCCGAGAATACAGGCACCACTGTGTCGTTCACGGTTATAGAGATTGTCTTCTCCTTGGTGTCGCAGGCAGGAGTTGAGAAGTCGCTGGTAGCCGTCACGGTGAAGGTATAAGGAGTGGCGCTTGCAGGTGTCGGCTTGCCGCTGATGGTTGCGGTGTCGGTTCCTGGCGTTAGGGTAAGACCTATAGCCTCAACAGCGGATGTGAGGTCGTTGATGCTTGCGTTGGCATAGGCTATGCCTATCGGAGCGATACTCTCACCCAGACAGATAGTTTGTGTTGCATCGTGTACTCTCAGGTTCACGGTGTCTTGCACTATGATATGTGCGGTGGTCGTACCCTGACAGTGAGCGGTGGTGCTGTATATCTTGGTCACCGTCACGCTGTAGTCATAGGTGTGGCTTCCGTCGTTCACCACGGGAGGAACAGTGTCGAAACTCTGTGTCGTTGCACCGTGTGCCCATACATAGCTGTCATAGTCTTCGTTCACGGTGAGTGTTGCGGTGCTTCCCAGGCAGATGGTCTTGTCATCGACCGTCGGCACGGGATCGTCGCGCAGCGTCAGGTGCAGGTATGTCACGCTGTCGCAGCCACTCACATCGGTGTGGTTGCCGTCCTCGAAGAAACGATAGGTGCCGGCTGTGGTGTAGTCGGTGCCGCCCACTCCGTTGTGTGTCCATAAATAATGTTCGCACGTATCTATATAATAGTCTTGTCTTGTGGTGTCGGAAATTACGATCTGCACCAGCGAGTCAGCTGTGCCGCAGCCGTAGAGGCTGGTGGCTATGACGTGGAACTGGATGGTGTCGTTCTTCGAGCCTGTGATGTTGCCGCTTATGGTTGTCGGGTTGACAGCGGGTGATGCGGTCAGGCCCAATGTGGCCAAGTCGGTGGCTGTCGTCGTTCCGTCGTGCGTCAAGGTGACGTTGTCAACTGTTGTGTTGACGTGAGCTGCAGTTATGGTGATAGCTGAGATGCTGCCACCGGTACACTTGCTCTGGGTTTGCGGGCTCACGGTCAACTCCGGCAGCGGATGTACTATGACTTTCTGGACGTGCAGCGTGGTGTCGCCGCAGCCGGCTATGGCGTCGCTCACCTGAAGCCTGTAATAGAAGGTGTCGGCTACAGCCGTCGAAGGTCTGTAGGCGCTGTCTGTAGCTATAGCGGAGAATGCTACGCTGTCGGTCGAGACCGACCACTGGTAGTTGTACTCGCCGCTTCCGCCAGTCACGGCCACGCCAATCATGTCAGCCGTCTGTTCTTTACAGTATGCTACGTCGGCTATGGCATCGGTGACGGAGAGTTTCTCACGTACGACGATGGTGGTGTCTTTGTAGAGAGAGCAGCCGTTGTTGTCGGTGACGGTCATGCGGTAGGTGTGGTTGCCAGCCGTTGCCGGTGTGACTGTGGCGTTGGCCTGGTCAGCGTTGGCGACTTCGGCAGCAGGTGTCCAGCTGTAGGTGAGGGGAGTGTTGCTGCTTGAAGCGGTGGCAGTCAGGTTGGCAGTTGCACCGAAGCAGATGGTGTCTTCTGCGGCAACTGTAAGTGTCAGGTCGTTCTTAGGTATGGTGAATATAACATCTTTCGAAGTCTCGTTTCCGCAAGCATCGCTTACAGTCACCCTCACGGTGATGTTGCGCACGGTGTCGTGCTGGTTGTATTTGTCGCCATCGTCAGGTGAGGTGATGAGTGTCTGTCCTACCCATGACACTGCCGAGCAGTTGTCTGTCGAGGCATCCAATGTCGAATCCTGCAGGTCGGGCATACTGTATTGGCAGTTGCCTTCTGCAACAATTTCCGGCAGGTTGATGGTGGCGATGACAGGACGTGTGGTGTCTTTGACGAATATCTTCTGCACCGAGTCGCTGACCGACAGGTTGCCGCAGCTGTCAGCCACACGCCATGTGCGGTAGATGGTGTCAACCACTTTGTCTGTGCAGTCGCCTGTTTTAACGACATCGGTGTAGGAAACGATGGGTTTGCTGGTGCAGTTGTCGTTTACGTTTGTCGGCTTGCCGGTGATGGCAGAGTAGGCGTTGTATGCACATGCATCAGCAGTATATACGGTGTAGTCGATGGGTCTGTCGTATGTGGGACGGATAGAATCATAGATTCTTTGCATGTGTTTGACAACTTTGCTATTGCCACATTCGTCAGTTACGGTGTATGCAATAACGATTGTATCCAGGCAAGGTGAATTATAGACCCTACTCTTGCTCACATTTGTCAGGGTTATTTCAGAACAGTCGGTAAACACGAAACCAAGCGATTCAAGATCGGACAGGTTGTGAACGGCATGCACGGTGTCCGATAGACATGCTTTGGCATCGGCAAATAAAGTGTCTTTGTTGGCGACCGGGGCGATGCTGTCGTTGACACGCTGCTTCTGGTAGAGAGAGACCTCGTTGTCGCATGCATCCTTGACGGTGTATGTGACGGTGAGGGTGTCGTTGCATCCGGTGCCCTTGGCGAGTGCGCGCGATACACCTTCAAGAGTCATAGTGCTGCAGTCGGTCAAGCCGAAGGCGGATGTGACAGCCGCAATGGTGGTCATGGCGTGGATGGTGTCATTGACGCAAGCGGTGGCGGCTGCATAAATCGTCTGGTTGGTGTACTTGGGAGCAATGCTGTCCTTGACAGGTTGGATATATGTCACATCGACATGGTTGTCGCAGTTGTCGAATACACGGTAAACGGTGGTGCGGCTGCCGAGGCAAGCGGTACCGCTGTAGGAGTTGCTCACCACGGTGACGGCGCTCTTGAGCGAGTTGCAGTCGGTGAACGAGAAGCCGAGGCCCTCGAGAGCGGAGAGAGTGGAGACGGCGGCAGTGGTGTCGGAGGAACAGGCGACGGTGGTGCGAGTCTTGGAGGTGACGTTAGGCACTGGTGCGGATACATCGCCGCCGCTGATGTACTGTTCTTTCTCAATATAGTTGCCGCAGGCGTCAGATATCTTATACTTGCGAGTGATTTTCCAGTCGCAGTTGGAGGTCTTGTTATCGGTGGTGGAAACGATGGTGACGGTTACGTCGCTGCAGTTGTCCTGGTACAGAGCCGCCACTGCGTCGGTAGTGACAAGACGCTTGGCGAGGTTGATGCTGTAGCAGCTATCGACATCGGTTATGTCGGCGGGCCAACTCTTGCCGGCTTTCAGGGTGGGGGCTTCGTTGTCGAGCACCGTTATGGCGTTGGCAGGGGCGAAGGTGAAGCTGCAGCCAAGACGGTCGGTGACGGTGAGTCCTATCTGGTAGGTGGTGTCGCAGTTGCCGGTGGGGACAATCACGTTGACCGAAGGCGTGGTGGAGTTGGTGTTGTTGATGGTGGCTGAGGAACCAGAGGCTACCGACAGGGAGCCGAGGTTCCAGGTGTAGTTGTAGTTAGTGGTGCCGGGGCGGGTGAGGGTGCCGTTGACGGTGACCGACTGTCCGTTGGGGCAGTGGGTGCCGGCTACTGGAGTGACGCTCACTTCAGGCAGCGGGTTCACCGGGAAGCTGAAGTTCTTGGGTTCGGCACAGGTGGAAGCGGCAGGAGCGAAGCGGAGTTCGACAGGGCCGGAGGTGGGGACGGTGTAGGAGGTTCCGGAGATGGAGCCGCCGCCGCTGACCACCGACCATGTGTAGGTGGCGGCCGAGAGGTCGGCACCGTAGGAGGTGGTGGTGGGGAGGGTGACTGTCTGACCACCGCAGATGGGGTCGAAGTTGAACTCCACTATCGGTTCCCAGATGGCGTAGAGGTAGTCGTCTTTCTGGTAGAGGTCGGCGGCCACTTTGGTGACCTCGTTGGTGAAGGTTGACTCCTTATAATATTTATTGTCCTTATAATATAGGAAGTTGGGTGTGCACTGTTCGATGGTGGTGGGGACAGTGCTGCCCTCGGGAGTGCGCTGCTTGTACCAGCCCTTGAAGGTGTAGCCGGTGCGGGTGGGAGCAGCGGGGATGGTAGGCGTTGTGGCGTCGTACTCGGTTACTGTCTGGTTGATGTTCAGAGTATGGGGAGTGGAGGTCTCCTTGTCGGCGCGGACGATGGCGCCGGTGCCGTCGTTCTTGTACCAGGTGATGAAGGTGTGCTTGGGTTGTTCGATATCCACATACTCGGCGCGGAGCTTGAGGGTGTAGATGGCTTCTTTTATCATCCGGTGCGTGGCATCGGGAGGTTCGAGGCTATAAGGATCGATAGGTACAATCGTGTTGTTTATGTCGTTGGAATCGCACCATGGAAGGTTTACTCGTTCGGCATTGGTCTTGAGCACGAGGA
>JAEEGH010007031.1_pt1 | contig 27255 bp, 26 predicted proteins | sample 9134181 | NCBI WGS metagenome assembly JAEEGH01 (sample SAMN16246544, study PRJNA631951) | gut metagenome | biome: gut microbiome; feature: rumen; material: DP-attached | host: Bos | place: Iran: Karaj | collected 2018-10 | reverse complement strand
TACTCCTAAGGCTCTCAAGCAGGATACAGATGCTGACTACGATCAGCTCAACTGGGCAGGCGGTTTCGACCACAATTACTGCCTCAACAATCCATCTCTTACCAAGCCAAGTTGTACACTTGAAGATCCTGCTAGCGGCAGAAAGATGGAAGTTTACACAGATTTACCTGGTGTACAGCTTTATGCTGGCAACTACCTTGATGACAGCCATATCGGCAAGGGTGACTGCCCTTATGGAAAGCGCTTCGGAGTTTGCTTCGAGTCTCAGTACTTCCCAAATGCAGTAAACGTACCTACATTTGAGCAGCCAATCGCCAAAGCAGGCCAGAAGGCTCACTCAACTACAATTTATAAATTTATCTAGACTATGAAAGCCATTATGTTACGGCAACAAGCCTACATAATGGCTTTTTTTATCCTAAAGGAAATGAGCGCGAAGCTCTTCTGCAGGAATTGGTGAAAGGTAAGCTGGTGCGATGTCAAATACTGTCTTTGCACCTGTAGCACCTTCCTTGTTCATGCGTGAAATTGCTCTTGCATATGCTGTAAGCACTGCGCCTGTAAACTCAGGGTTTGAATCGAGGTTTAAGCTGTACTCGATTACGTGCTTGTTGCCATCAAATCCTGTCTCGCCTGTGTAGATAACGCTTCCGCCATGTGGTAATCCACTGTGGTTCTTCTTCAACTCATCCTCAGAGATAAAGTTTACTGTTGTGTCATAATCTGAGAAGTAATTAGGCATTTCCTTGATTTCCTTCTCGATACGTGCCTTATCAGCACCTTCCTCAACAACTACGAAGCATTCTCTTGTATGCTTTTCTCTTGTTGTAAGCTCAGGATTCTCACCATTTCTAACTCGCTCAAGCGCTTCTGGAACTGGAACTGTGTACTGTCTAGCATCAACAACACCCTCGATACGTCGAATTGCATCTGAGTGACCCTGGCTAACGCCCTTGCCCCAGAATGTATAAGCCTGTCCCTTTGGAAGGATTGATGTTGCATAAAGACGATTCAATGAGAACATTCCTGGATCCCATCCGCATGAGATAAGACCAAGCTTTCCAGCTTCCTTTGAAGCCTTGTCAACGTTTGCAAAATGCTCTGGGATTCTTGCATGTGTATCAAATGAATCGATAACATTGTAGAGCTTTGCGTACTTTGGTGTCATTTCTGGTAAATCTGTAGCACTACCTCCGCAAATAACAAGTACATCTATATCTTCTTTTCCTGTATCCAAATCTGCTGTAGATTTAACAGGTGCGTTAGACTTTACTGTAACTGTACTTGGATCTCTTCTAGTATAGATAGCTACAAGCTCCATGTCTTCGCTAAGAGTAACAGCAGCTTCTACACCACGTCCAAGATTTCCGTATCCTAAAATACCAACTTTAATCATGTCATACCTCCATTATTCTTTTTAATCTTTTGTAATTTTAAAACAAGGATTAGTTGTATGCAACTGTTTATATAAAAAAGAGACTATCCAACCGGATAGCCTCCCTACAAAATCTTTTATTAGCTTAATCTTCTAGCTCCATCACCGATGTCTACTACGTAGAACTCAGCGTCTAAGTCATACTTTTCTTTGTATGCCTTTCCTACTGTCTCCTTGAAGTTCTCAACAGCCTCATCCTTTACGATGGCTACTGTGCAGCCGCCGAATCCGCCTCCTGTGATGCGGGCGCCGATTACACCTGGAACGCTCCACTCTGTCTCTACAAGGAAATCTACCTCCTCGCATGATACTTCGTAATCATCGCGAAGTGATACGTGGCTGGCATTCATAAGCTTGCCGAATGTCTCGATGTCGTTTTTGTTAAGAGCTTCTACTGCCTTGATTGTACGCTGATTCTCAGCTACGGCATGCTTTGCACGACGATAGTTTACTTCGTCCTTGATTGCTGAGCCGTACTTTTCGAATTCTTCGTCTGTAAGCTCGCCAAGTGTGCTGATGCCACATACTGTCTGAAGATCAGCAAGAGCCTGTGAGCTTTCGTTACGTCTATCGTTGTATGCGCTGTCTACAAGTGAGTGCTTTACCTTTGAATTTGTGATTACAATCTTTGCTCCGTCCAATTTTACGCTGGCATATTTATAGGATAAATCTGCACAGTCAAGGAAAATGGCGTGGTCTTTTTTACCCATTGCAACCGCAAATTGGTCCATTATACCGCAATTGCATCCATTGAAATTGTTCTCAGAGTACTGTCCAATGAGGGCTAATTCTGTCATTGTCTTGTCGATACCGAATAAATCAGTGATTACTGTGCCCGTAAGGACCTCAAGTGATGCTGATGATGAAAGGCCGGAACCGTTGGGAATATTGCCCCAAACGCACATTTCAAATCCTGATTTAATTTCCGAACCCTTCTCAATCATAGCCCAAACTACGCCAAGTGGATAGTTTGCCCAGTGATATGCATCCTTATTTGTAAGGTCATCAAGTGAGCTTTCGATAACTCCTACTTGCTCGATGTTTGCTGAGTAAAGCTTGATAACTCTATCTTCACGCTTTCTTGCAACTGCATATGTACCGATTGTAAGGGCACATGGGAATACGTGTCCACCGTTGTAATCAGTGTGCTCTCCTATAAGATTTACACGGCCTGGTGCAAAGTATGTGCGAATATCGCCACCCTGGCCGAACTTTTCCTCAAAAATTACTTTTAACTCCTGCTCGTTCATTACATTTCTCCTTTAATTCTAACGATAAATGTCTCTCTTATTGTATTTCTCCATTGCTGTAAGCAACTTGTCTGAAGGATTGAATATTACTTTAAAATCGTTGCCTTTTGCCTCGCTATGAGCCACTAAGATGTAATCTTTTACTTCTTCATCGTGTGCTGAACAATCATATGTCTTAAGCTGAACATGGTCAAACTTAAGAGATTCGTTTGTTCCAACAGCTGCAACCATCTTTATCTCGCTAGACTCGATAGTAACAACCTTTTTTCTCTTCTCATTGTTAATGATTTTAGCAATTTCAAGGCTACCGTTTGTGTAGTCATATTCATACTCGATATTTTTGTTCGAATATAAGATTATCGTAAATATACCCATAATAATGAGCAAAATCGCCATTATAAGTGTTAAAATCCCTCTTGAATAGCCAACAGTACCAATCAACAAGCAGAATGTCGCTACAGCAGCACATGTTTTTTTTGTTTTGTCCTGGGCTGTTTCTATAACCTTTACTGCCTCTTCTACGAATGTGTCGTTTGATTCAAACATTATCCTACCTCCTAAATAAAAAGATCCGGCCACGTGTGTAGCCGAATCTAATTATACCTTATATACCCCTGAAACTAAAGCAAATCTCCATGTCTTTAGCATTATCTAGCATGAATTCAGGATGTGTTTTTGCGCCCCAGGTATCATCTCCAGCAACACCCATCTGTTTGCCAATTCGCACATGAGTGAAATGAACTGGTGGAAGCTCTGTTGGATGCATTGCTTCGTCGATTTCGTGCACCGTGTAAGGAAGAGCCGAGAATCCATTATTCTTTGTAAGGAAAAGGACTCCGTCACCTCGGTTGTCAGTAAGCTTTGCGTACCTTGTGTCCTGGTGATTACCGCATTCCTGTGGCACTAAGTATTTAGCCATGTTATCAGCTACCTTATTTCTAAATACTCCTAGCTTGCCATGGTCACGGTCGTTGTATGTTTCCTCTGGACCTTTGCCGTACCATTCCAGGTTCTCCAACTGGCTATCTAAAGCAAATGCCATTGAAAGCTCTGGAAGCTCGCCTATTTCTGATGATGCAGGAAGCTTCAGCGTACACTCAACTAATCCATCTGCATATACTACATACTCTACCTGACATGTTCCTGCAGGCTTTGTAGCCAAGTGATAGGTGTAAGTTACCGTTACTCGCTCATCTGTTGCATCTACCTGTGGGAACTCGTTGATTCCCTGATCCATAACAGATGTAGATATATACTTGCTAGCTAGTTTCCACTGAGCAGCTCTAAATGGCAACTGGTTTGCCAAATCGTTTTCTGTCATAGGGCGCCAGAAGTTTGGCATCACTATGCGCTTTAACAGCTCCTTGCCATGATACTTGTATGAGCTAAGGCCCTTCTGTCCTACGAATAGCACCTCAAAATCGTCGCCCTTTACACCTAGGTTGTGGAATCCCTGAGTAACCTTAAGCTGCTGCTTTGGTCCTCTCTCGAAGGTGAATCGTCCAACTGTTGTCTGGCCGTAGGCTACTTCGTGGCCTGCCTTTGCCCACATTGTATCTTCTGAAAGCACGAATGAAAGTGTAATAACATACTCATCATCCTTTGGTAAATCAAGCTCTAGCGCATATTCTGTAGTCTCAAGTGGAGGGCAATCGATAACTAGCTCCTCCTCGGCGATTAAATCGCCAAGCTTTTCTACTGTAAGAACGGCTGTGTATTCGTTTGTGTTTGTAAACAGATTTCTGTTTTCAATGATTGCTTTGCCATATTCGAAGGTTATCTTGATATTTGAATAATCGAATTTAACCTCCTGCATCTTTGGGCTAGGCTCTCTGTCCTTGCTGTAGCAGATGCCATCGCCAGAGAAGCTGCCATCGTTTGGTCTATCGTCGAAATCTCCGCCATAGCCTTCGAATTCAACGCCATTTACATCCCTTTTGGTGATAGCCTGGTCAATGTAATCCCAGATAAATCCGCCCTGGAACAATGGCTCCTCATAAGCGTACTCTGTATACTTGCTCATGGCGCCACAGCTATTTCCCATGGCATGCATGTACTCGCAGTTGATGTAAGGCTTCTCTCTATGCTCTGAAAGCCACTTCTTAATATCTTTTACGTAGACATACATTGTAGATTCAACATCTGATAAATCTACTCTTCTATCGTTGAAAACACCTTCGTAATGTACAAGACGTGTATTGTCCCATTCATGGAACTTGTCCTGCATCTTTCTAAGGTTGCTTCCGCCGTAGCTTTCATTTCCAAGTGACCAAATCAGGACACATGGATGATTTTTATCACGCTCAAACATGTTATGAGCGCGGTCGATAATGTTGTCTGTGTATTCTGGTCTATCTCCCGGAACAGCATAGCTATCATCCCTCATTTTCAGGATTTGGATAGGTGTCTGCCATGTTCCGTGTGTCTCTAAGTTTGTTTCATCAATAACGTACAATCCAAAAATATCGCACAATCTATAGAAGAATGTCTGGTTTGGATAATGGCTTGTACGTATTGCATTTATATTGTTTTGCTTAATTGTGATGATGTCCTTAAGGATATCCTCCTCTGAAAGGGCACGTCCTGTTGACGATGAAAATTCGTGACGGTTTACGCCCTTAAATACGATGCGCTTTCCGTTGATGTGCATCATATGGTCCTTCATCTCGAATCTTCTAAAGCCAACCTTTTCCTTTATTACCTCTGAAAGGCGGCCTGTTGGGCCGAATACATTCAGCTGTAAATCGAAAAGATAAGGATGTTCTGCACTCCACAGCTTTGGCTCTCTCACATGTATCTCCATGTGATTCTTGCCATTTTCTACTGCCATTTTGTTCAGCACATCTGCATCATCATCAGAAAGAGTCATCTGAACAAGTCCCTCTCCAACAACATCCATATCAATTACAAGAGTAGCATCTTTATAATCGTCATCTAGAAGGGTTTGAATACGAATGTCGCGAATGTGTGTCTCAGGTACTGTATACAGATAAACCTCTCTGAAAATGCCTGAAAATCTGAAGAAATCCTGGTCCTCGCACCAGCTTCCAGCTGTCCATTTGAACACCTGAACTGCCAACTTGTTCTCTCCCTCTCTGATGAAAGGTGTTAAATCGAACTCGCTAGGAGTAAAGGAATCTTCGCTATAACCAACATACTGACCATTAAGCCAGAGGGCGAATCCACTTTCTACACCCTGAAATGAGATGTAGACTGGACCATTTTTCATGAATTCTGGAACTGTAAAATACTTGACGTAATTACCAACTGGATTCTCCTCCGTTGGTATTTCGCCAGGCTCTACGGCCTCGTGACCATCCCATGGATACTGAGTGTTCACGTACATGATTTTATCGTAGCCTTCCAGTTGGATGTGGGCTGGGACTTTAATATCGTCCCATCCCTTGCAATCTCTTGAATCCTCATAGAAGCTCTTGTCGCAACACTCATAATTCTTGGCAAATTCGAATTTCCAAGTGCCATTTAAAGAGTACTTGAAATTAGATTTTTCACCGTATGCATAAGCTTCGCTGTCATAAAATTCGTGGTCTGAGTGAGCATCTAATCTATTTTGTTGAAAAACTCTTGGGTCTTTTACAATTTCATAATTGAATTCATTCATTTTATTTTACCGATCCTGTAATTCCTTCTGCAAACTGCTTCTGAAGTACGAAGAATACGAACATTGTAGGCACTGAGCAGAATAATACGCCAAGCATTGTCATACCGTAGTCTACGGTGTAACCACTTGAAATGTTTGCGATGAACATTGGCATTGTCTGAGCACGGTTGTCGCTCATTACTACCTTTGGCCATAAGTATGCGTTCCAAGCATTCATGAATGTGATAACAGCAGCTGCTGCATAGATTGATTTCTGAATTGGAACATACATCTTGAAGAAAATCTTCCATTCAGGAAGTCCGTCGATTCTTGCTGCTTCCATGATGTCAGGTGGGAAATTACGAGAATTCTGTCTGAACATCATAATCATAAATGGTGTTGAAATACCAGGAAGAATGAAAGCCCATACTGAGTTTAAAAGCTTTGCTCCTGATACCAACTGATACAAAGGAACCATTGTTGCCACAGCTGGAACCATCATTGCAAGAAGAAGCACACCAAAAAGTCTATCTTTTCCCTTGTCGTGATATAGCTCAAATCCATATCCAGCTATTGAACATACAAAAAGTGTAAATATAGTCTGTACAATTGAGTAAAGGAATGAATTTCCCATACTGCTCCAAAGTGTACCTTGAACTGCGTTCTTAAGGTTGTTGAAGTTTACTAAAAGCTGACTTCCAAATGCAATGGAACCTCTTGCAACTTCAAGTGATGAGTTTGTTGCTGCTGCAATCATCCAATAAAGTGGGAACACTGAAATGAATGAGCAGATAATTAAAAATATGTATGTAGGAATAAGCCTACGCTGTATCATTGATCTGTTTCTCTTCTTAGTCACGTGTATCACCTACTTTCAAATTGATGAATGCCAAGATAGCAACCATAATAAATACTATGAATGACATGGCTGATGTGTAACCGAAGTTTCCAACACCTTGGCCAAATGCTTGGTTGTAAATGTAGTGTGACATTGTAATTGTTGAGTTTGCAGGTCCACCACTTGTCAAGTTAACTGACTCGTCGAAGAGCTGTAATGTACCGTTGATTGACATGATGGCTGTCATAACAATTGTTGGCTTTAAGAGTGGCACTGTGATGTACCAGAATGTCTTCCATCCGTTGGCACCATCGATTTTTGCTGCTTCGTATACTGAATACTCAATGTTCTGAAGTCCAGCAAGGTAGAATACCATGTTATAACCTGTCCATCTCCAGATAAGGGCGATAATGATTACGGCTCTGGCTGTGCTTGCTGTTCCAAGGAAATTGATGTTTTCATGTGTAAGTCCGATTGTCTGAAGGATCGAATTGATAAGACCCTGTGTAGCAAACATTGACTTGAAAATTAATGAGTAAGATACAAGAGATGTTGCACATGGTAAAAAGATACATGTTCTGAATAATCCCTTGAATTTGAGGTCCTTGTTGTTAAGTAACTGCGCTAAAAGAATAGCGAAAATTAACATTACAGGAACCTCGATTATTAAATAAAGGAACGTGTTTTTCATTGATGTCTTGAAAATCGTATCCTGTAACATTCGAGAGTAGTTGTAGTTTAATGGGTCGGCAAAAGCTATATTTACGCCTTTACCTGTTTTAAATGATGTGATGAAAGCTTTTACGATTGGATAAAAGCTCATAATAAATATAAGTATTGTTGCTGGTGTAAGGAACAACCATCCGGCTGCCAATTGCTTATTTGCAAGTGTCAATCCTCTTCTTTTCTTCTCCACGATGTCTTCCCTTTCTTTTTAAAAAAGGGAAGTGGGCTAGCCACTTCCCATGAAATACTTTACAAATTAGGATTAAAGTCCCATTTCAAATCTAAGGTTAGACTCTGCTTCCTCAAGAGCCTGATCTGTTGTGTAACCGTTCTGAAGAACGTTGATAAGTGCTGTTGCAAGAGCTGTACGGCAAGCGTAGTGATAATCTGACTGCTCTACTGTTGGTACGTTCTGTGTGTAAGCTACGATGTCAGCGTAGATAGCCTGATCGTTGAAGTAAGCAACGCCCTGCTGGTAAACATCTGACTCTGCAGCTGCTGCACATGTTCCGATAACACCACCGTTTGTAAGAGCCTCATCATATGTTGTAGACTGTCCGTCCTCTGCTGAACGACCACCAAATGTGTAAGCTAAGAAGTCCTTAGCAAGGTCTGTCTTTGAGCAGTTAGCTGTGATGTAAAGTGAAGAACCACCGTTTGAAGCGTATCCTTCCTTACCTGTAAGTGTAGGAGCTGTTGTGATTTCCCACTTACCTGAGTTATCTGCAACCTGCTCGATTGTAGGAATGATCCAGTTACCATTGAATACACCTGCAACCATGTCGCCCTGGATAGCCTGATCTGTATAATCTGACCAGTCATTTGCAAGGTAAAGTACGTTGTCCTGAGCAAGTGTTACGAGAGTTTCGAATACCTGTACAAGTGTCTCGTTCTCTGTGATGTATGGCTCACCATCCTTGAACTGTGAAACGCCTTCTTCCTGAAGCATCATGTAGAATAAGTCGTTTCCGTCGCCATCCATGCAAAGTAAATACTTGCCTGTTGCTGCGTATACATCTTTACCAATCTTGTCGAACTCATCCCAAGTAATACCTGTTACATCGTCGATTGTGTAACCAGCCTGCTCAAGAAGGTCTGTTCTGTAAGCAAAGATTGCTGTTCCTGCATCTACAGGGAATCCGTAATGCTTGCCATCGATTGTAGAGTATGAAAGCTTCTCAGCTCCAAGTCCTGACCAATCGCAATCTGCATCGTCAACATCCTGCCATGCATCTGGATAATTTGTAACGTACTGCTGGATGTAGTGATCCTGGAAAAGTACGATATCTGGTAATGTGCTGTAGTCGCCAGCCTCTGCTGCAAGTGTTACAGCGTTCTCAACGTCTGAAGACTGTGACTGTGTGATAATTTCAAGATGGAAATCAGGATTTACTTCCTGGTAATCCTTCTCAGCTGCCTGAAGTGCTGGGATGTTGAAGTTTTCGTCCCAAGCGTAAACTGTAAGTGTGTTCTCGTCATCTGACTGAACATCAGCTGCAGCTGCTGCGCCATCCTCTGTTGTAGCAGCATCGCCTGTTGCTGCTGTGTCTGAGCTTGAGCTTGAGCTGCCGCATGCTACCATAGAAGCTGCCATTGCACCAACAAGCATAAGTGAAAGTAATCTTCTCTTCATTCTCTTCTTCTCCTTATTTGTATAAATTGTTCGGGGGTTATTGTGCATCATGCACAACTTATTACCCAATACCTACCCCTCATATGGTCATAATACTAGTTATATATAGTTATTGTCTGACAAATTTGCTCTAAAAAAGTGCAAATTCGACTATCAAAGATTGTTAAATAATTGTTTTTCTACGATAATATGTTTAGAAAGTGAAAAAAGGATGGTGATTTAGCATTAGCTAAATCACCATCCTTTCTTTGCACTGATTTGATAATTCTTTTTTGTTATTCCTAAATGATTCTCTTCTTTTTTCCACTGATAAGGTGTCTTGCCAGTAAGCTTTTTGAAATTACGGTTGAAGGTGGATGGAGTCTGATATCCAACTCTAAATCCAACTTCTTCCATGGCATAATCCTTGTTTTGGATTATCTCGCATGCCTTGTCTATTCGAACCATGTTCAAATAATCAAGAGGCTTCATGCTCATGGTCTCTTCGAATATTCGTCTAAAATGGCTTTCAGAAAGACCACATTCATCGGCCACATCAGCCATCTTTATTTCCTCTGCATAGTGTTCTGCAAAGTAATTTATACTCTTTTCGATGTAGCTATTTAAGCGTTTCTCCTCGATTGTAAGGGAAGAGCTCATATCCTCGTTTATGCGAAGCAGCTCCACTATGAATGCCCTCAGATAGCCCTTTACAGATTCCTTGTAGTAAGGCTTTTGCTCACGGTATTCCTCAATAATATTTCTAACAATGGTATTCAATGTCTTATTCTGATTCCACTGAATTACATAGCCCTGATTGTTAAGGCGCTTTATTACTTCCTCAGGAAGCATGCGCTTGAACTGCATTTCCTTTTTTATGAAGCTGTTAATATCGATGTACAGATACTCCCATTTGCAGATTCCGTTGTTGATACTTTTGGTCTCGTGAGGGATGTTCTCCGGGATAATGGTGATGATTCCGCCCTTGTAATTAACATTGGCCTCCTCGATTGTAAGCTGGCCATTGCCCCAATAGCAATAGCCTATTTCCATGTAGTTGTGGAAATGAAGCAGATTTTCCTGCTCCGCACCATAACTACGCACCCAAGAGTCTCCCAAAAGAGCCATTACATAATGACCTTCTGGAATCTCATAATATCTGTATTCAATCTGCTTTTTCTGTTTTGCCATAATATATCCTAGCGTCTTCGGTCGTTATTTACTGAATAGAACTCTGCCTTATCATTGTACATCAGCTTGTCGGCAGTGTTAATCATCTCTTCCATATTTACTGCATTTTCTTGCCATGTTGCTCCTATGGCCATTGTTACTTTTTTACATTTCTTACGAAGCTTTGCTACCAGCTCTTCGAAATAATCCTTCTCCACCTGAGGTACGATAGCAACAAACTCGTCCCCACCAATTCGATAGCTGTATTTCTTTTTAAAGACTGATTCTACAATGGCTCCCGCTTCCTTTATGTACTCGTCACCTGCATCGTGGCCCTGCGCATCATTGATTGCCTTAAGGCCATTAATATCAGCAAAGCACACACCAACAGGTATCTTCATCCCCTCTATCATGTTTAGAGTTGCTGTAAATGCATTCCTGTTTCTAAGGTTTGTCATAGCATCATGTGAACTCATATATTGCATTTCTTGACCAAGAATGAAGTTTCTAAGCTCCTCTGATATAAATATGGCTACTGTTTCAAATACTTCTGCCACATTTATATCCAGGTTCAAAGAGAAATTGTCGGCAACAAGATAGCCGATCGTCTCACCCTTGTCCAGTATAGCCGTGATAATGTAACGGGAAATTGTTCCCTGAAGCACATCCTCGTATACTTCTTTATTTTTCTTAATGATTTCTTTTGTATCTTCAATAATTACAACCCTACTCTCCAGCAACTGCCTATCCCACATTGTGAAGAAATCGAATCGCTCAAAGTCTTTTCTGTTTGGCAAGCCTGTGCCGCTTTTTCTATCTGTCCACTCATAGATATCTCCCAGATCGCCGTCCTTAGACTCTACAATATAGACTCTGTCAGCCTTTATCTTTGTTCCAATAGCCTTAAGTGTTGCCTTGATACCTCTTTTAAAATCGCTTGTGGAAAGAACCTTGGCGCAATCCAAGATTAGATTATTTGAATTAGATAGTATTACTCTGGTATCTTCCTTGCGCTTCTCCGCTGTTACATCATGAATGATGAAGGCGCAAAAGCCCTTTTTATAAACTGGAACTGCCCAGAATTCAAACCATTTATTGAACTGTGTATTGAAAGTGCGGTTGATGACAGATTGGCGCATAAATGCCGCCTGGTAGCTCAGTCTAATCCAATCCTCATCTCTGTTTGCAACAGTTGTATAGTATGTTGCACCCATTAATTCCGCTGTTGGTTTTCCAACTAAAGATGCGTATTTTTCGTTTACGAAAATGAACTGCATGTCATGTACAGTGCCAAAAGGATCTGTCATAACCCTGAAAACGCAGCATGCGTCAGGCAAATCCTTTAGCATATACAATACTTCACTAGCTGAGTAATCCTTAAATTCTTCAATCTTCTCCATGTAAGTAACCCCTTTTCTCCCCGATTATTTAATTATCATTGCTCGTAAAAAACCTGCTAAACCATAGTCTCTTTTACCGCTACCCATGCCAACTTTTTCAATAACGAATTCCTTTGGCAATGTGTCGCTTGTTCTGAGTGCTGCTACAGTAGCAGCCCCTGTTGGAGTGACTAACTCTCCATTGATGTCTAGAATTTCTAATCCAATTTTGTATTTAGAAACAATATTGGTTACTGCTGGCACCGGCACTGGCAAAATGCCATGCTGACATCTGACTGTTCCCTGGCCTTCGTACAGTTTTGGGACAATCACTTCAGTGATATCCAGATTATCCATGCAAACTGCAATGGAAATGATATCGACGATTGAATCAATAGCCCCAACCTCGTGGAAATGAACCTGCTCCACCGGTACCCCATGAGCCTTTGATTCTGCCTCTGCCAATACATTAAATATCTTTTTGGCAATCTCTCTTGCTCTATCTGTAAGGGCTGCAGAATCGATAATTTGATTTATCTCCTTCATGCCCCTATGCACATGATGATGGTGGTGCTCATGTTCATGATGGTCCTCATGGAGATGTCCATAAAGATAATCCATATCGTGATCGTGTCCATCATGCTCCTCATCAAGGATAACATCAAAATCCATGCAATCCAAGCCTGCTCGCTTCACTCTGCTGTATGCAATCTTGAAGCCCTCAGCCTTTACTGTACTTAGGACCTCTGACAAATATTGCTTATCGGCCCCCAAGTCTAAAAGCGCACCTACAGTCATATCGCCACTGATGCCTGAATTACATTCCAAATATAATGTACGCCCCATTTTGTCTCCTCTATTATCTTAATTATATCGTATTTACGATTATTAGTCTCCCTCAATTGTCGCTAAAATTAGAATACCTGCGATAACAAGGAACAAGAATAGATACTGCTTTCTTGTAAGCTTTTCTTTAAGGAAGATTCTTGAAAGTGTAAGTGATACTACGCATACTGCTGAAATGATTGGCGCAGCGATTGCACCGTTTCCACTCATGGCATAAACATATGTAAACTGACCTGCTGTCTCGCAAACACCTGCAAGTACTTTGTCTCTCTGCTTTGGAAGCTCAAACTTTTCTCCACGGCTCCACATGAAAAGTAAAAGAAGAATTGCACAGATGAAGAATGTAAGCTCGTAAGAAGTGTTAGCTACTTCTTCGATTGTTGCCTCGTTTACGTTTGCAAGTGGGCTTGTTTCCATTTCCAAATAATAGATATCAAGGAATGTTCCAAGGGCATCAAGTGTTGCATAGCAGAATGGCATCGCAAATGCGATAATTGCCATCTTCTTTCCAAGCTTTTTCTTTCTGTCTGTATCGCCGTTATTCTCAAGGAAGCCAAGTCCCAGAATACCGATAACGATGATGACGATAGCGATGATTGAGCCTGTTGCAATTGTCTCACCAAGGATAATTACGCACATAAGTGATACGATGGCACCTGATGTGTTCTCGATTGGATCTGAGATTGATTCCTCAATGAATCGCATTCCAAAGAATGAAAATGCCATTGAAAGAATGTAGCAAAGGGATACTGGCAGATAGCGGACCAGGTTGATTGGATCATATCCGATGTCCTGAGTAAGCAATGTAAAGATTGCATGCATACCCATGATTACACCAACGGAAACGCATATCTTCAGATGAGCGAACTTTTCGTCCGGGTTAGCTCCCTTCTTATAGAATAGCTCCGCAAGACCCCAGATAAAGGTTGTTGCGAGGGTAAAAAATAACCACATAATTTTTCCTCATTTCTTTATTTAATTTACGGATTCATTATATATTTTTTATTAAGTAGCACGCAATCTTTTTTGCAAAATTCACTGAGTTTTCACGGTTTATATAAAAAATACCCCTGATTAAAATTAATCAGGGGTTTAAACGCTATTTATTATTTTCATCTACTTCGATATTGATGCTCAAATCAATATCGCTTTTCTCAAGCTTGCCTCTGTTGATTTTGCGCTGAGCTTCGTGAAGCATTTCTTTAAGCTTCTCTAAATCCTCATATGCATCATCCGAGCTATAAGGCTTGCTCTCGTCTTCCCAATTGTAATCCATACTGCATCCCACCTTTACTGTGGGGTCAGTATAACAAATTAGTTTGTTTAAATGATGAAATTTATATTACATATTCTTGTCAACTAAACCATCAACAAATGGAATAGCGATTGTGCCCTGGTTAAGAGCCTTGAAGATAAGACCAATGAAGATGATATCTTCGCAGATGCTAAGCACACGGCATACAAGGTTGAAGATATCTGAAACAAAGTTTCCGTAGATATCTGCACCAAATGTATTGATGAGAGATACAACCCAATCAGCAGCATCTGGAATGATTCCAACTAATGCAATAAGGAAATCAAAGAATACCATTGTTGCAGCTGCCTTAACTACTGCCTTCTTTAACCATGTGTTTTCTTCCATAAGAAGAACATATCCTACTACAAGAGCTGTTGCTACATATCCGCCAAAACCAACTGCTGCAATTGCAAATGCTCCAAATAAACCTACTGGTAAACCTAATTTTGTCTTTTCCATAACTATTAATTCTCCTCTACTTTAGTTCCACAATTTGTGCAGAATAATGCACCGTCTTCAAGTGTTGCGCCGCATGATGGGCACTTCTTTTCTGCTGGGGCTTCTACTGCTGGAGCCTCCTCTACAGGTGTTTCAACAGGAGCTGCCTCTGGTGCTGATACTACCTCAGCCTCTGCTGCAGGTACATCGATAGGAGCATCCTGCTTTGGTACTGGTGTACCGCATGAGCTACAGAAAGCTGAATCCTTAGGAACCTCAGCTCCGCAGTTAGGGCACTTTACAACGCCCTTGATGTTTGTAATCTGCTGTCTGTAGTCTTGAATCTTTCCAAGTGATTCATTGATTGCTGCAAAGTGATCCTTGAAGCAATCTTCAAAGTCTTCAAGATGCATTTCAAAATAGAGCTTACCAATCTGCTGATATGCATTGTTGATTCTGCGCTCCTCATCTGAAATATTTGAGTTTAGCTTTGCTACATCTGCAAAATCTTTTGTCTTAGCAATAGCTCCTTGACTAGCATCGGAAATCTTTTTCCCAAAATCATCAAAAAAACCCATTTTTTCCTCCTTAACAAATATTCTTCCTTTTTGTTATTATGTCGCTAAAATTCGCTCCTTTAAATATAGCTCATTTGCTTTTTTTAGTAAATAAATTTGAGCTATTTATTTGCTCTTAAATTTAGTTTTTAATGAGTCAAGCATATCTACCAACTGATTGTCCCCATCGAAGGAATATACATAGCCGTGAAGGGATTTTGCCTTCTGCATAAGAGTCTTTGAATGGTTCCAAATCAGGATAGCTGAGCGACCTTTTCCATTCTTTGCTTCCTGAATAAGATTAGCTGCTGCACTGTTTCCATCAAAGGCTACTACCACTGATGGGCGGCGCTCGAAAATCTCATAGTTAAAGCTTTTGTATATACCCATGCCTTCAGACTCAATCGATACTCGCACCTTCACATTGGCGTCTTTGATTTTTTCTGCCTCTTTTTTTGTGATGAGTGATGGCACAAATGAGTAGATTCTGAAGCCCTTGTCGTTGTGGTCTAGCAAGTATTTCTCGTATCCGGAAAGCTTATGACCGATGACGAAGCAAACCTCATCTGGGCTCATGTATTCCAGCATGTCGTCCATTTGCTTTATAGCATTGGCGCTAATTTTGGTTGTTCTATTTTCAGTGTTAAAGCTTCCTCCCAAGAGAACCACGGGTGTTCTGTCCCATGTGATTTCCTCAATCTGGTCCTTCAGCTCTGTGTTGGCATCAAGCTTTGGTGCAGATTTGGCCTTTGCCTTTGAAATTGTAACGGCCTGCATCTTTTCAAGGAGAACCTCCTCCATGTCACGGTCGCCTAAGAGCTCAGCGAAGGCTGCCTTCTTTACAGAATATGCCTTCTGGCTCTCTTCGATTATCTTGCTCTCGGAATCGTGCATTTGCTTAAGCTCTTCGTCTGTAAGACCAAGCATTTTCTCCAGAGAAAGCTGCTCGTCGATAGAGTTTGTTCCATATAGGGCTGCACCATCTGTACCCTGTACACAGGAAATTCCTTTTTCAAGGTACTGCTTAAGTGGATGATTCTGAAGTGAGTTCAGGTTGTTCAAACGCACGTTACTGGTGATTTGGAACTCAAGAACCACATTGTTTTCCTTTAGCTCTTTTAATGTCTCCTTGCCCTTCTTTGATGCAAGGCTGTATGTATAAAGTCCGTGGCCTAATCGCATCTTTGGCATCTGCTGGCCTGGCTCTAATGACTCTTTTACGCAGGCAATTGAATGGGCGATGTTGTCCTTCTGACTGTCGTTTTCTCCTGCATGAACACGGATGACAAAGCTTGGATCGGCCTTTGCAATCTTTACGATTTCTTTGAAGGCAGGCTTGAGAGTGATGATATCGTTTATCTCCTCGCCTACGAAATCGCAGCCTGCCACATATGGATCAAGGGCTGTTGCTTTAAGCACCTCTAAGTTCTGCTCCAGGTAGTTGGCTGGAGTGACGGCATCCTTAACGATTGTAAGAGGGATACGACGCATAGCTGCAAGGAATCGAATCATGACACCTGTCTCCTGGTAAATGCTTGGCATCACGGCATGAACCTGTCTAAGCATTTCGATTGATTCGTACTTTTTAACAAGGGTTGTGTCACTGATTTCTGCATAGCAAACGCCCTGCTTTTTGTAGCTTCTGGCAATCCAAAGAAGCTTATCCTGGAAGATTGTATTGTGACAATAATCAGGATTTTCCCTATCACGAAGCATCTGCTTAAGGGCGTTTTTAACATCCTCATCTGGAATCATATCCACCTTTGCAAAAGGTATCTGCTCCTCGCTTTCTTTTCCCTTACAGAATACATAGCGATACAGGTAAACCTTTTCCAGGTTTGTAAATACGGCCTGTCCATCCTTTATAACAGCCAGAGAATTTCTAATCTTTACGATATTCATCTCTGCATTATCCAGGTTGTTTAGGATTAGGTCTGCAAAGTTTATAAATGTATTATCATTGATTCTTCGGTCCAGATACTTGCCCTGCAAATCCGATGAAACGAACTGGCGGGCAACCTTTTCACGCTGGGCATTTACCTTTTCCCACTGAGCATCTGTAAGCTCCAACTCCAGCTTCTTCACATAATAAAGTGGATAGCGAATCTGGTGAGCGATTCCCAGTGCAATGAGAATATCACCTGTCAAATTGCCGTTCATGTGGGTGTGCAAATCTGCTCTGAATTTTAAATCCTTGCGGATGAATGTCTTGAATATAGTCTTACCAGCAGGAAGCTTGAAATCCTTTGTCTGACTCATGAGAGTCTTTGCAATGGCTGGGATTGTAGCTTTTCTTTCTACAGTGCCATCAGGGAAAATGCTGGCAATCTCTGTGTCAGCAAGCTTAAAGATATAGCTTTCCTGATTATTTCCATCTATAAAACATGGGATTTCGTCTGTGATAATAAGCATTCCATTGTCATCCTGAGATAGCGGAAGCTTACAGGTCTTTGAAATGTTACGAATAAGATTTCCTGTACTGTGATTTGGCGTGGTCAGGACATAGTACATCCTGTCTAGATCCTTGTAGAGATTTACAATAATATCCTTCTCATTATCGAGAAAAAAACAAGTTAAATATGTCATAGCCACTCCTATTATCCTAAGATTTTTACTATATTTTGTATCATAGAATCATTCTCATTACAACAAATCTCTTGTTCTAATTCTAACACTATTTTGCCAGAGCGTTTTAAAATTATTTAAATATGTTGTATTATTATACCTAACATACATTTGGGGAGATTTTTATGAAATATATTAAACGATATTTACCTTTAGCTATTGCATTTGGAATTTCCGCGGCCATTCTTGTTGCCGTGCTGATTATAAGTTCGGTTAGTAAAGCCACCGTTATCAAGGAACATAGTGATGATAATGGATGCGCTCCTATTATTTCACCTGATGAACATTCCTTCTCACATCCTAATGTCCATGGCATCTATGTGACTGCGCCAACCGCCGGCACTGAGAAAATGGATGAATTAATAGATCTTATAAACTCCACTGATTTGAATGCCATTGTACTTGATATTAAGGAGGATTCCGGGAACATCTCCTTTTATCTAGATAATCCAGAGACTGACAAAACTGGGGCTTGTATCCCATATATAAACGACATTAAAGGGCTACTGCAAACCCTTCATGACAACGATATTTATGTCATTGGACGAATTTCCTGCTTTAAGGACCCAGTTTTAGCTGCGGCTTATCCGGAATTGGCGTTGTTTGATTCAACTGGTGAGCCTGTGGTTGATTCAATGGGAAATGCATGGGTTAATCCATGCAAACAGGAAGTATGGGATTATGTGACGAACATTGCTGTAGATTGCGCTCTCCTTGGATTTGATGAGATACAGCTTGATTATGTTCGTTTTCCAGTAGGCCAGAACTCAGAAGATGCTGTTTATGGCGTTGCCTCTGATGATGAAAGCAGACAAGAATACATCAACAGCTTCCTTTCACAAATCACTTCTGCTGTTCATGAAAAAGCTTTTACTCCTGTCAGCGCCAATGTCTTCGGAACAATTATTACAAGCGATGTGGATGCAAAGCACATCGGCCAAAGCTACACTGACTTCGCCTCAACTGTTGATTGCATCAGCCCAATGATTTATCCATCCCATTATGCTGCTGGAGATTTCGGTCTGGATGTACCTGATGCCAATCCTTACGACACCATCTTTGCTGCTTTGTCTGACTCCGCAGATGCGCTTGCTTCCATCCCAGATGAGGATAAAGGGACCGTTCGCCCATGGCTTCAGGCTTTCACCGCTGAAAATGTGGAAGGCCACATAGAATATAACAAAGCCGCCATCAACAGCGAGATTCAAGCTGTCTATGATGCCGGCTATGATGAATGGATTTTATGGAATTCAAAAAGTGATTACTCTGTATTATCGGAGTAATCACTTTTTTATTACTTATTACTTTCTTTGTCTGCAAGAAGAAGGGCCAAAATGTGATTAGCCTGTGGAAATTCACCTGCGGCAATCATCTCATCAATCTGTGCTCTAGTGTAAAGATGGACGTTTAAGACTTCTGTCTCATCAAGGTTCTGTCCGCTCACCTTTCTGCAATTTTTTGCAACGTAGATGTAGGCATAATTATCAGCCATAGTAGCATTTGATGGAACAGCAAGGAGGAACTTCCAGTCGTCGCTTTCGTATCCTGTCTCCTCCATAAGCTCTCGCTTTGCTGCCGCTAGAGCGTCCTCTGTGCTACCAGCATCCTGGCGGTTTCCGTATTCTTTTCCATCTGTGCGCTCAATTCCGCCTGCGCAAAACTCTGTGGTCACCTGCTTGATTCCCTGACGATACTGTCTAACGCAGATATAATTTCCTTCTTCATCTGTGGCTACTATTACCACATAGTCGCGGCGGCTGTAGCTATAGTATGGCTCAAATTCTCTTCCATCTGGAAATCTGTATCTGCTTTTTCTGAAATCTATCCATTCGTCATTTACGATATGTTCGCAGGATACCTCTTCCCACCGAAGTTTTTCGTTTTCGCTCATTTATTTATCCTTTTCTATCTTTGAATTGTGAACTCGTAGGCTGTGTTGTATGTGGCCACATAAAGTGTATCACCCTTGATATCAAACTGTTCTGGTGCTGATTTTACCGAAATCTCATCCACCTTGTCGCCTGTGTGCTTATCAAGCAAGTAGATGTAGTCTGGCTCCGATGTAAATCCATATCCGCAGATGATTGTATCGCCATCAACGATGAAGTTGCAAAGGCCTGATACAAGTGGCTCGCTTCGCCAAATCACTTCATTTTTCTGAAGGTCGATAGCTATGATGTGGCTTGATAATGGGTTCTCGCTAGAATATCCGTTATGCATTATTGAAACATAAAGGATGTTTGCATTATCATCCATCACTGCATACTGAATATCCTGCACAGCCTGCGAATATCTGCCTGATTCATCTGGGCCATAGCAAAGCTCGTATAAATCCAAATAATAAAGGATATCCCCTGTGCTTTCGGATGAAATTGTAAGTGCTGTGCATGAATAATCATCCTTTGGATAGAACCCCATGTATGAAAATGTTCCATCTGAGTATGGAAGCTTCTGATACTCGAAACCATTCTTCTGGCACCATACATCAGTGTCGAGCCAGTCCTGGCTCTCCTCCTTTGTTTTGGTAAGGGAAAGATGTGGGTAATCATCGGCATTTAATCCTGTGTTATTGAACTTATCCCATGATGGATTTTTGATGGTGATAGCTGCTGGTGTTTCTGTGATATTTTCATCGTTGTTTTCAAGCTCATCATCATCTGCGAATGCAGATTCGGATGTTTCAGTTGAACCTTCTTTTGTATCAGTTGTTGATTCTGAATTCGCTGACGCTTCTGACTCTGTAGTCTGTGTCTCCTCATCATCCTCAATTGTAATTTTAATTGTTTTGCAGCCTGTTAATACAAGGCTTGCGCTTAACATTAATAACAAAGCTTTCTTTTTCATGATATTATGTCTCCTTTTTTCTGCATTTTCTAGTATGACACTTTCATTTATTTTTTCAATAAAAAAGACAACAGTTTTTGTCTGTTGTCTTATAACCTCTATTCTTTTTTAGAAAACGTAATACTGCACAGCATCAGGAAAATCAATGCAAACCCCAGTGCATCATACACTGTGAACTTGTTTCCAAGGATTGTAGTTCCGATGATTGCAGCAGTTATTGGCTCTGCGAAGCTGTAAAGGCTGGCCTTATTTGGGCCGATTCTTTTAACTCCGCTGATGTATAGAGTGAATGCTCCAATGTTTCCAACTAACACAACAAATGCAATGCCAAGAAGGCCGTAAATGTTTGGTGTGTAAGGTATTTGCCATATCCTAAAGACCAAGCATCCGAAGGCTCCACCAAGCAAAAATGACCATGCCTGGGCGATAACTACAGGTGTGTCGCTGGTGATTCTTGGCGCAAGCACGTTATAAATCATTACGCATACTGCACTACCAACTCCAGCAATCAGGGCGCCCTTTGCTACTGAAAGATTTTCGATGTTTCCATGGGTTGTAAGGAAGAATACACCAAGGATTGCCAGTATGATGGCACTTACTTCGCCGAGCTTAGGCAATCTTCTCCCCTTCAGACATGTCACCATCAAAATAAAAATAGGAGCTAGATCTTGCAAAATCGTGCCGATAGCTGCGTTCGAAAGCTCTATAGTTAGGAAATATAGAAACTGGCAGCAGCTAACTCCAAGCAGGCCATATATCAACATGTTTATAGACTGACCAGGTGTGGTCCATGGCTTGAAGGTCTCTTTTTTGTATTTTATAAGGCAGTAAATAAGTAAGATAATTCCTGCCATGCCCAGACGTATAGGCACAAGCCACTGACTATCCATCTGCTGCACATCAAATAAATACTGGCCCACAGAACCTGAGAGCCCCCAACAGGAGGCTCCCAAGATTGTAAGCAATATTCCTTTATAATCACGTTTCATCTGTTAATTAATAATCTCCAATAAATCTTTTTCTACATGGCACTGCAAAAACAGCACCTGTACGCCTGCATCCCGCGCCTCTTGTAAAGCGATACCAAACTCTGGGTGAGTCTCCACATTGGGGCGCACCTCTGTAACACCATCTACCTGAATAACAAAAGCCACCATAGCCTTGTACCCAAGCTTTGTAGCCTTTGCCAACTCTCTCAAATGCTTTACTCCACGCTCTGTTGGCGCATCAGGAAAATAGCCTGTACCATCTTTAATAAGTGTGCAACCTTTAACTTCAAGAAGATATTCATCCTCTCCTTTTTTCATAAAGAAATCGATTCTGGAATCGCCATATTTATGCTCCGGATCAATATAATCGTAATCCTGCTTTTCCAGCCATTCCTTCACCACCGCATTTGGCGCCTGAGAATCGATGTTGATTATTCCGATAGGTGTCTCAACAGCAACCAAATCATATGGTGTTTTACGCTCTGGATTTGTAGCTTTTTCCAGGTATACCGTCCTGCCAGGAAGCAATAATTCCTTGCAACGACCAGTATTTTTCACATGAACAGTTACTTCCTGCCCATCAATATCTACCTGGGCTATAAAGCGGTTTGGACGTGATATGAACTTTGCTTCTACTATATTTTTATATTTCACTAATGATTTTTCTCCTATATCAAGCCCATAAAATATGCCGCTATAACCAACTGGATAATCAGAATTGCTGGCATGCCAATTACAAAATACCAGTGTTTTGTCTTGTGGTGGAACAGGTACATTCCTGCCCATGTTCCAATGCTGCCACCTATTAAGCTGAATAAAAATAGTGTTTTTTCTGGAATGCGCCAAGCACCTTTGATGGCTTTTGCTTTATCAATTCCCATTACGGCGAGGCCTGCAATATTAGCAACGACCAAATATCCAAGTATCAGCTTGTCCATGTCTTTTCCTCCATCCTTTAAATTCTAGTCTTCGCCAAGCAATGTAACTATTCTTGGCTCGTAGCCTACTGCAGGAAGATATACGTCAAAAATATCCTTTGCCGCTATCTTCATGCTTGATGTATTTACGCATGGATGGCAGCCGATAAACTCGCTGTTTTTCACATCCTCGTCTACCAAAAGCTGCACTACATGGTCTTTATCATTCATCAGCCCCATCACACTTACAGAACCTGGTTCGATATCCAAATACTTAAGCATATCCTCTGGGTCTGCAAATGACAGTCTTGCTGAATTTATCTGCTTTGAAAGCTCCTTTGTTTTGAATTTTTTATCTCCTGGAATCATCAGTAGATAAAAGTTTGTCTTCTGTCTGTTACACAAAAACAGATTCTTGCAAATTAATGCACCAAGGGATTTATCTATTTCGGCGCAAACTTCCATTGTGTCTGCGGGTGCATGGTCTATACGCTTGTACTCTATTCCAAGGTTATCCAAATAGTCGTATACTCTGACTTCCCTGTCTAAGCGCCCCTCTGTGTCCGCTGGTCTTCCTGTTTGTAATTCTGTCATGTTATTCTCCTCTATTCTGTCTTTTCCTGTGTAACGATTCCGCCGTCGCTTATTTGCGCATTTACTGATATGCTTTCAAGTCTATCATACAGCTGGCGCTGCTTTGCACCATCAGCAACGTACTTGGTTGTGCAGTTTGCTTGCAATGCTGGCGTGATGATAACGTCCATATTTTCCTCATCATTATCTCCATAGCAATGAAGTGTGATAAGCATGGTATCTAGAGTCTTTTCGTTAAACCAATAGTTTCCAAGACTGTATACGATTGGCACATCGTTGTAAAACTCGAATCCCTGAAGGCAATGTGTGTGGGCGCCTATCACAACATCTGCGCCGGCGTCGATGTATTCGTGGGCTGTGGCCGTCTGAACTTGCTCAAGCACTGTGGAATATTCCGTGCCCCAATGTGGTAACGCTACTACAATATCCGCATTGGCATCGGCCTCTTTTATCTCTTCATCAAAAAGAGCTGTGTCATAGCATCTGAGGATTCCTGGCTCGGTATCCGTGGCCTGTGGTGTCATCTTGTTCTTTTCAGCACGGGATGCAGCCACGAATGCTATCTTCTTTCCCTGGACTTCCATGTATACTGGCTCACTGGCCTCTTCCAGATTATGGCCTGCTCCCACATATGGAATCCCTGCTGCATCCAAGGTATCCATGGTATCAAGCAATGCGTCTTTTCCATAATCGTACACATGATTATTTGCAAGCCCCACTATATCAACTCCAAGCAACTTCAAGTTCTCTACCCTAGCAGGATTCGCCCTGAAAGTATAGGCTTTGCCCGCCAGAGGTTGTCCACGGTCGCTGTATGTAAACTCATTATTTATCCACATTATATCGGCCTGCTGCATGGTACTTATCAACTCCGGTGAAATACAGTCCGCGATACCATTTGCGCAGGTATTCAGATATTGGGTTGTGGCCCAATTTTCATCAAAGTTTATATCGCCAGCGAAGCATAACGTGAAATCATATTCACCGTTATCCTCTGTGGTAGATTCCACAGGCTGTGGCTGGGTATAGTTGGCCTCCTGGGCCGACACCTGCTCTTGCATAACCGTTTGCTTGCCGCATGCTACTAGCGATAAGGCCAAGCATATTGATAAAGCTATCCTTCTTTTCATTGGCTTTCCTTCCAAACTCCCTAATATAACTAAATTTAGCTCCTATTATACAACTTCATACTTTAGACGTACATTAGTGTTATTATTACTATATATGACCTTTGTTCGTTTTAAGGTGGTGATTCTATGTTGGGTATTAATGGCATAAACACTAACTTTTCTCCATATAGTAATTCTATTAATTCTGGCGCAACAAATCCTGTGGATTCAAAAATTGCAGATGAACTGCGTGCTGAGGGCAAAAGTGAGTCATTGGCTAAAAATATCACTAGCGAACGCGCTGCAAAGCGTGCTGGCATAATTGAATGCGAAACTTGCGCCAGCAGAAAATACCAGGACGGATCTGACGAACAAGTATCCTTTAAATCTGCTGCTCATATATCACCTAATGCAGCTGCTGCACGCGTCCGCGGCCATGAGCAAGAACACGTAAACAATGCCTACGACAAAGCTGAGGAAAGTGGAGGCAAGGTCCTTCAGGCCTCTGTTTCTATCCATACTGCTGTCTGCCCTGAGTGCGGCCGCACCTACGTCTCAGGCGGCACCACCCACACTAAGATTGCCTATCCAAACGAAGATAATCCTTATCAAAAAAACAGAAAGGAAGCCGATGCTGGCCTCCTCTCTGGAATGAATTTCGATATTGGGGTTTAAAATCTTTTACATGCTGCAAATATTTTAGTTCTTTTATAGGTTCTTTTCAAATATTTGATCTGCAAGACCTACAATAGGAGTAAAATCTGCAATCTTTTTAAATCCATATTTTTCATATAGGCCACGATGTTCGCTTTTTAGATAAACTTTATTTAATCCTAGTTCTTTGCCATAACTTAGGGCTTTTTCTATTAGCTTTTCTGAAACTCTTTTTCCTCTAAATGCTTCATCTACAAATACTAGATTTATAAATGGGTGGTAATTATATTCAGGTGGAATATATCCGTTCTCTTCAAAAACGCAAAATCCTGCTATCTGGTTAGCCTCTATAGCAACAAATATTTGCTCTTTATCTTTGAAGTCATGTTTTTCCATCCTATTAGCTAAATTCTTACCTGGATTCCACGAACAATTTCTAGAAAATGCTATTAGCTTATCCCAATATGGCTCATTCTCATCTACTAATATAATCTCCATAACTAATTATAGCCCTTTCGCTCTTTTGCTTTTTCGATAAGTTCTTTAGCTTCCTCAAATGCTTCTGGTAGATAATCTGCGTGCCATTCCTTACCAGCTTTTTCAGCCTTTTTGATTTTTTCCCAGGCTGCATGTTGTTCTTCCTTTGAATTGTAGGTTACTCTTTCAAACACATGAGGATGGCGGCGAACCATCTTATCTGAGACACCCTTACATACATCATCAAAGGTAAATAGACCTTCTTCTTCCGCCATGACAGAATGAAACATTACCTGTAGGAGTAAGTCTCCCAACTCTTCTTTGAGGTTTTCTGCGTCACCTGTTTTATCAAGGATGTTTATTCCACTGACAACCTCAGCAGCTTCTTCGATTACTTCTGGCTTTAGGCTTTCATGGGTTTGTACTCTATCCCAAGGGCAGCCATTTTCACTTCTTAGTGTTTCTACTATTTCTTTTAATCTATTGATTTCTGACATGATTAATTATCCTCATCAAAAACTATTTTCTTAATGCTTCATCAATAATAGAAGATGCCTCTTTATATACTTCTAGATTCTTATACCCTTTAGTAAGCATCATATCTATACCAAGCACATCTGAATGTAGTTTATATTTTAAACGATCGGCTACTATGATTTGAGCAATTTCTTCTTCACCGATGAAAATGCTACATGGTGCAATAGGTCCAAACCCATAATCACAGAGACAACTCACATATGCATTACATTTAGGGCATAAATATATAGCATTTCCTTCGGCTGGACCTGAAAAAGTATTCCCACATGTTTTACATTCCAAATTCTCCATACTTTTTCTATCTCCTTACTAGTTTTAAATCGGAGTGACGCGATTTGAACGCGCGACTTCTACATCCCGAATGTAGCGCTCTACCATCTGAGCCACACCCCGAGAGGATAGCGTCTTGGTGCCATCCTTTTATTAATAACCTACTATACTTTCATCTAATCCGCCTGCATTCAAAAGCTCATTTATAGAACCTGCATACCAACTTGAAACTGAGTTATCCCATTTATCAATAACAGTATAGCCGCTGGCTGGATCGTCCTCCTTCTGGAATACTACGCATCCATAGATATATCCATACACATCTTTCTCGGTATACATATCTCCACCTGTAATCCAGATGGTCCATTCACTATTTTCTTGACCGTAGGCTGATTCACTACTGCGCTCAATACCGATACAAGCACCTCTATCAATATCAAAAATCCACTGACCCTCAAACTCTTCAAGTACATCATCTAAAGAATAATCCTGTTTATCCAATTCAGCTTGAATATCTGAAGAGATTTCAAATGGCTCATTCAAAAGATTAGCAAGCTTTTTTGCCAAATAATAAACTCTAACTCTTGTAATACTTGCAGCTTCATCATCCATTAAACATGGAGCAGCACTACCTCCGCCGTTCTCAATGCCTGCTACATCTGAATTTCTTTCTTTTTTGGTTATCCATTCTTTTTGTTCTTTAACAAGCTCATCTTTCTCATCTCCTGATAACATCTCAGCAAGACGCTCCCAAATAGAATTCAATTCATTATCCCAAAGAGTATATCTTTTACCAGCCAGTTCATTAATTTCAAATTGGGACATATTACTAGTATCAGTATTATTCAATTTACTATATTCGGCTTCAACTTCATCCAGTTCCATCTGGATTGTTTTTTTCTCAATTGCTTCTTTCTTATCTTCTGATGATGTCTCGCTTGATGTGCTAGATTGATTGGTACCACTAACACTTTCAGTATTTACATCGCCTTCATTTGTACTTTCGTGATTGTCAGATGCGAAATAAACAATACAGCCTACAATTAAGAATAATGCTATGAGTATAAGTATTATGCATAATCTTCGTTGT
>JAEEGH010007027.1_pt1 | contig 27258 bp, 21 predicted proteins | sample 9134181 | NCBI WGS metagenome assembly JAEEGH01 (sample SAMN16246544, study PRJNA631951) | gut metagenome | biome: gut microbiome; feature: rumen; material: DP-attached | host: Bos | place: Iran: Karaj | collected 2018-10 | reverse complement strand
TTCGCAATACCGTCAAAACGGACGGCGCCCTTGTGCTACCCTTTGGCCATATCTTCGTCTACCTTTACCGCCGATATGACAATCTATTACTGCCCGAACATGGAAGAAGCGCTCCGCCGTGCCAAGAAAGCGGGGCGAGAGCCAGGTTGTTACTTCGGCGGTATAACCCTTAAAAGCGGAAGACGGGGATTTGCTGTGTATCGTGACGGGAAGGTGGTGGCGCAAAATACAGCGATCGGACGGCCGTTACGAGTCTAAACTTTAACGTTCGGCACGACGACTTTCAGACCATTTCGAGGCCTTACATCTCCCTTGTTGTTTCGGAAATGTTTCGGAAACTTGCGTCAATCAATAACGCAATTATTTGATTATAAACTAAATAATTCAACCAAAAAGTAGTTCCGCTCTGGGCACGAGAACGAATATCGTCAGCACTTCGTAGTATCGTCTGCAAGTTGCTGGCGATTTTCCATTTATCGACCGTCATACCTGCGTTCTCGCGCCCATGGGCGCCTCCACGTTACCCCACCCCTAACCTTTCGCCCGAGCCGAGAGAAATCGAACTTGTTCAGATTTCCGAGGCGAGTAGAAAGGAAAGACCATAGGTCTTAATCCCTCCCCTCGGGGGAGGGACTCGGCGGCAGAAGCCGCCGCCCACGTGCCCAGATGGGCCCTCCCAAACCCGCGGGCAAGGTGTCATGCAAACCAGAGCCCGGACCGGTCCAATGCCCGGACCAGTACGGGTATTTCCGACCGTTCCGCTTGTTTGGGTCCTGCCGTTGGACCAGTACGAACACCAGCGTTACACAGTTGAAATCGTACAAGCCTAACTTGTGCAAGCAATCTTCCGCAGAACGATGTTTTGATGTACAAGCCTCGAAGAAATCTGCCGATTCTTGCCCGATTCCGAAAGACTTGAACAGAAAACCGCGGCCAGAAGTGCATCCGCGTGTACAAGCGGGACTTGTACATCGCAGCATGGACAGAGCCCAGGTCCTTTCCCCTAAAATATCCGGATCCACGAGGCGTATTCGGAGGTTTCGTGTGTATATATACCACAAAGCGATTGATCTATCTTTGTAGAGGACAATGACCTTGTAAGTGTATACGGATCTGGACGGGCAGGATCTGGCCAGGCGCTGCTCCCAAGGAGACAGATTGGCGGAAGATGAACTGTATAAAAGATATGCAGCGAGGGTGTATACACTGTGCCGGCGTTACCTAGGAGACTGCCCGGCACCGGCGGCATCCAGTTCAACGCCACCCGGAACCTCAGCCTCTTTGCGGAACCGGAAATCTGTTGGTCTCAGCGAGGCTCCGGGCCGTCACCGTCGTGCTGTGTGGACAATACGACTCTGACGGAATCCTTGTATTTCCGGGAAACGGGAAGCACTTTGCCGGTGATTTCGACGGTGTCGGGCGAGGAGAGCACCGATTCCGCCACATTCACCAAAAATGCGCGGTGGATGCGGAGGAAGCCGTCGCCCAGGAGGTTTTCCCATTGGGTGATGCCGTTTCGGTTGCGGTAGGCCTGTCCGTCGCGCGCCATGATCCACACTTCGGAATCGCGGGATTCGACATAGAGGATGTCTTCCTTCTTCAGGGAGATCTTCCGGTGTTCGGAATTGAAGGTAATCGGCCTGGTCGATGGATACCGCTTCTCCAGCCATGTCACCAGCAGGTAATGTCCATAGGCGAGCAGGGCGAGGATCGCGGCGATGAAGAACGGATTCCGAAGCATCGCCGGGAAATCCCAGAAGCGCTCATGCGAATGGTTGGAGAAAAGGATCACCTGCAGCAGGAAAAGGAACAGAAAAGCCATCGACATGACGCCCAGGACGATGAAGACCGTGTCCTGGATGCGTTCCCTCCGCCCCAACGTCCGGTCCACCTTGGGCAGGAAGAACGACAAGGCCAATGCTGACGGCAGGAACGCAAGGCTCATCATCGTGGCTTGCCCCTGATCATAGTCCAGGCTGACGAGGATCTGCGCCGTCACCAGCATGGCGGCGATCCAATACGCAATCATGATGAGCACCTTCTTCATTTCCCTGCAAAAATACGGAATCTTTGGAGATTACAAGGCTCCCGTCAGTCCGAAAGGGCTTTCTGTACGGATTTGACACCCGACCGTACGGATTTGACTTTGCATTTTTCACCGGTTCCTGCGTACCTTTGCAACAAGGAATTCCGAACCCATTGTCAAACCTTAAATTACTTTTACCATGTTACCTTTGTCAGGCAATATCTTCACACTATTCGTCGAGGCCGGCGCCGGATTCATGACCATCATCACGCTCATGCTTATCGCCCTGTTCTTCGCCGCCTGGAAAGCCCCGGCCTGGATCAAGGAAATCGGTCTTCTCGCGCTGGCTTTTGGATTCTTGGCAACCTTCATCGGTTTCATACAAGCGGCCGATTTCATCCGGTCACAAGGGGATATATCCCAGAACGTCATCTGGGGAGGAGTCAAAGTCGGCTTGATCCCGACCGCTTACGGCATCATCGTCTACATCGTCTCTCTCGTCCTCCGCATCATCAAGAAGCCGAGGATCTGATTGCCGCTCCCGACGCCTCGCAGTCCTGCGGGGCGTTTTTGTTTGTGGGCCGGCTGGTTTGCGCTGCCCGGCTCTTGTACATCAATTCGTAGATTTCGCCGGTCTTTGTTCCCAACGAGACACTCGACGGACTGAAACGATGAAGGAGGACCGGGTATGATTAAGCGTGGATCCAAAATCAGAGTCGTGAAGATGGACTCTGCCTGCGGGATGGACTACTTGTGCCCTTTTTTATCTATTAAAAATAATTGTTTATTTTTGTAACGGACATGCAAGATTCCCGGATTCCGGGAGTTTTTGGGAAAACGAACGATATGAAACTCTGTGTCATCAACTTATTGGTACTTGTACTTATTTCTGCCTGCGGAAAAACGGAAGCGCAGAGGCAGAAGGACGACGTGGATTCCTATATGGCGGGACTTCTGGAAGGGAAATACAAAAGCCAATTGGAAATGAAGTTGTTTGACCCGGCTCAGATTCCCAATCTTCTGTCATATGCGAACGATGAACGGGAAGTCAATCCACCGGCGAACCCGTTGTCTTCCTTCCTGTCCGTGAGTTCTCTCGGCATGTACGCCTTGTGGATGATTGAGGGCATCCGGGTGGCCGAAGTCGATAGCGAAAAGACCAAGGTGTTCATGGGATATCCTTCCCTGAACCCGATCCTCTTAGACGAGCAGACAAGCGGTCGTGTCTATTATGGAACAGAGGCCTATCCAGCCACCCAAAGAAAGGCGGCCGATGCCTACCGCGCCTGGTGGGAATCCGGCGAGTTTTCAAACATCAAGGCCAAGAACCCCCTGGAAGGAAGCAGCCTGTCCTGGTAAAGCCGCTAGTATACCTGAATCCACGGGCTCGAAGGGTAAGGAGCGGGGAAAGGGGGCGGGATTATCTTTGCGGAAAAAAAGCGATGAAAGGATTCCGTCTTCTGTGGGTGTTGCTGCTGCCCTTGCGACACCGTCGTGCATTTCCTGGTCAAACCGTAAACGCCGTCCCGGCCTGCTCCAGAGATGGCCGTCGGGAATGATAGGGGAGGCTTTGCTTTTCTGCCGTATTGTGCGTACTTTTGTGAGACACAGCAGCATTGACTCATGAAACAGCACAGATTCCTCCCCGCTATCCTTTTCGTCGCCGCCGCCCTGATGTTCGCGGTCGCCGGCCACTCTGCCACTCCTCGTTCGACCAAGGGCCCCCTCATCCAGTTGCAGGCCGACGGTACCATCACCGAATCCACGGGATGTCTGGATGACTTCGTGGGCAAGGGCAAGTATGTCCTGGTCGATTTCTGGGCGTCGTGGTGCGGCCCCTGCCGCGAAGAGACCCCGTTCGTGGTGAAAGCATACAACGACTACAAGGACAAAGGTCTCATCGTCCTGGGTGTCGCGGTACGGGACCAGCAGCCCAATACACAGAAGGCGATGGCCAACATGGGCATCTACTACCCGCAATTGCTGGATCCCTCTATCACCCTGGCCGGAGAGTTCGGCGTATCGGCCATCCCGCACCTGTTCCTGTTCGGTCCCGACGGTAAGGTCGTCCAGCAGGGCATGCGCGGCGAGGGTATCGACGCCCTCCTGCGAACGGTGTTCAAGTAGCCGGCCACTCCCCCGCAGCACGTCGCAAGTAACAAAAAAGGCCCATAATGTTCCCTCCGGAATGCTCGAGCACGCCGGAGGGAACGTTTTCATGGGTATTTGTTCCCATCCGGAGGCTCGCGAAACAGCCCCCCCTCAAAAAAAATCAAAATAAATTTGGTTTATAATGTAAACTTGTTTATATTTGCATCGGGGTTCAGGAATACTGCGCAGATTCCGTGGACTCCGAAAACCAGTTAAATCATTGATACAATGGAACAGAACAACGAAATGAGCGCTCAGCAGAGCCTTCAGATCATCACGGAAACCTTCAACAAGAGCCGGAAAGGCATCCTCCGCAACAGCGCCAAGTACTTCCTGCTTTGGGGTGCGCTGCTTACCGCCATCTCCCTGGTCATCTATCTGCTTTGGAATCTGACCGGGAAACCGCAATGGAACTTCCTGTGGTTCGCCATGCCGGCCATCGGCTATCCCCTCGCCGCGCTGATGGGCAAATATGACGTGGCCGTCCCGCAGAACGAGGTCAGCAAGATGCTCACCGGCGTGTGGCGCGTCTTCGGCGTTTTCGCCATCACGCTCAGCGTCGTGGCCATCTGCCTGGTGCCGATGAACGTTTCGCTCATCATCGTCATTATCCTGGGCCTGGCCGAATGCATGTCCGGCGTCCTGCTGAAGAACTGGCCCATCATCATCTGCGGCTTCCTCCTGGGTATCTGCGGCGCCGTCGTCGCCATGCTCGTCAACAGCGAGGCGCAACTGCTGATCTTCACGCTGGGCGGCGTCCTCCTGCTCGTCACCGGCGCCATCATGAAACTTCAGAACAAGTAACCCATGTTTCCCAAGTTAGATCCGCTCCTTCATTCGGAGTTAAGGCTGGCGGTGATGTCCATCCTGGCCGGGGTGGACGAGGCCGATTTCACCTACCTCAAGAAGCAGACCGGCGCGACTTCCGGGAACCTCAGCGTACAGATCGACAAACTGACGGCCGCCGGGTACATCACGGTGGAAAAAGGCTTCAAGGGAAAGATGCCCCGTACCACCTGCCAGATCACCCCGGCCGGCCAGGAGGCCTTCCGAGGCTATGTCAACGCCCTGCAAGAATACCTTTCATCCGGGAAATGACCATGAAAAAGATCCTCAAGATTGTCCTCTGGAGCCTGCTCGCCCTGGTGATCCTGTTCGGGATCGCCACCTGGGCGAAGTTCGGCCCGCTGGTCAAAGGCGCCCTGTCCGTCGAAAAACTGGACGAAGGCCTGTATTACATGGAATACAAAGGCGATGACGGCTTTGACGAACTGATCGCCCGAGGCGGAGGAAAAACCTCCGGAGAACTGGCGGACTATGTGACGGCCTTCCTGTCGAAAGGCTATTATCAACCGTCGATAACGCCCGCTCCGGCCCAATACGGCTGCTCCGCCCTGACGGCCCCCACGCCGGAAAACGGCATTCTGATGGGCCGGAACTTCGATTTCTCCTCCGCCACCGGACTGATCCTGCACACCGTTCCCAAGCGGGGTTACGAGACCCTCACCACGTTCAACGTGGAGTTCCTGGGCTTCGGCAAGGACTGGCTGCCGGAAGGCTTCGTCAACCAGTATCTAGCCCTGAGCAGCCTCTTCTTCGCACTGGACGGCATCAATGAGAAAGGCCTCGCCGTCGCGGACCTGATGGCCGGCGACGATGCCGTGACGCACCAGGAGACCGGAAAACCGGCGCTGACGACGACTTCCGCCATCAGTTATCTGCTGAAAAATGCCGCGACCGTCGAGGAAGCGCTGGAACTGCTGCGGGGCATCGACATGCACTCGGACATCGGCTCCGCCCATCATTATGCCATCGCCGATGCTTCCGGCAAAAGCGTCGTGGTGGAATATGTCAACAATGAAATCGTGGTCGTGGACTCCCCTGCCGTCACCAATCACTACCTGTGCGAGGAGAAACTGAATGTCGGTTTGTATGAAGGGGACCGTCGATATGACTTCCTGTGCGCGCAACTCGCCGAAGCGGGCGGTACCCTGGACCTGCGGCAGTTGACCACGGCGATTGCTTCCGTGTCCCAGCCACCGGCACAAGGAGACCGGCTGGGGACCGCCTGGACGATGGTCATGAACCTGACCGACCCGGCCGTCACCTACTACTCCCGCCGTCACTTCGACAAGCCCTTCCGCTTCGAACTGGAACGGAAGAACCCTTGACGACCTCTTCCCACCCGACTGTCTGGGCATTGTTTTTCTGCCGTGTTGTGCGTATTTTTGTGAGAAAGAGCAGCATGACAATGTCCAGACGTTTCATTCTCGGCCTGGTGGCCCTCGTGGCCGGCCTGCAGGCCTTCGCGCAGGGGCCCGACCCCGATTTCCACATCTATCTCTGTTTCGGGCAGTCCAACATGGAGGCGGGCGCCCGTCCCGCGCCGCAGGACGAGGGGTTCAACGACCCGCGGTTCCAGTTCATGGCGGCGGTCGATATGCCCCGCTACGGGCGTGAGAAGGGCCATTGGTACACGGCCACCCCGCCCATCTGCCGGGAAGGCAACAACCTGGGTCCGGTCGATTTCTTCGGCCGCAAGATGATCGAGAATCTGCCGGAGAACATCCGCGTGGGCGTGATCAACGTGTCCGTCGCAGGTGCCAAACTGGAACTCTGGGACAAGGATGCGTACAAGGAGTACATCGACAATGAGCGCGACTGGATGAAGGCCATCGTCGCACAGTACGGCGGCAGCCCCTACCACCGCCTGCTGGAGATCGCACGCATCGCCCAGCAGGACGGCGTCATCAAGGGCATGCTGCTGCACCAGGGCGAGTCCAATCCGGACGATCCCGCCTGGCCGGGCCGTGTCAAGAAGATCCACGACGACCTTTGCGCCGAACTAGGCCTCAACCCGGACGACATTCCGCTCCTCGCCGGCGAACTGAAATACGCGGAGGTGGACGGGGTCTGCGCCGCCTTCAACGACGTCGTGCTGCCGCACCTGCCGGAAGTGATGCCGAATGCCCATATCATCTCGGCCCTGGGGTGCGAAAGCACGGGAGACCAGTTCCATTTCAGTACCGAAGGCATGCGCCTGATGGGTTACCGGATGGCCGGCAAGATGCTCGAACTCGAAGGTTGGAAGAAGCCCGAGAAGCGCACCCTCGCCCTGCATCCGGACCAACTCGGCATCCACATCAGCCCCACCCTCGCCGGAATCTTCTTCGAAGACATCAACCAGAGCGTCGATGGCGGCATCTGCGCCCAACTCATCCAGAACAACTCGTTCCAGGCCTACAACGTCCCGGAAGCCCCCGGGGACAATGAATTCTCCCAGTGCGACACCGTCTTCTTCGGATGGACGGTCGTCCGCAAGGAAGGCGCCGTGGGCAGCGCCCGCGCCGTGGCCGACAAGCCGCTCGTCAAGAACCTGAAGCGCTGGTACGACTTCGACCCCAACGACAGATACGACGACGAACTCCGCTACGCCCAGTACTGCGTGCGCTTCGACATCGACAAGCCCGGCGAAGGCTTCGGCATCGCCGCCAACGGCTACGGCATTTCCGAATACAGGCGCGGTCCCGGCCAACTCTATTCCAACAACACGCAGACCGCCTCCATCCCGGTCAAGGAAGGCGTGAACTACGACCTGGGCCTGTACCTGCTGACAAACAAATACAGGGGGACCATCTCGGTCTATCTCGAGGACGCGGAAGGGAACATCAATTCCAACGTGGTCGCCATCACCCGCCCGGCCGCCAGTTGGACGCAGTACACCGGCACGCTGAAGGCGGAGCGTTCCGTGGACAGCCGGCTGGTCATCGTGGGCGATGCGAAGGGCACCTTCTGGCTGGACTTCGTCACCCTGGTTCCCGAAGCGTCCGAACTGTGGAAGGACGGCCGATACGGACCTTTCCGCAAGGACCTGCTGGAGGCGCTGGAAGCCCTGCATCCGACCTTCATGCGTTTCCCGGGCGGCTGCGCCTCCGAAGGGACCAACTACTTCGGACAGGTGTTCTGGAAGAATTCCATCGGTCCGCGCGAGGAACGGGTGGGCTTCCGCAACCACTGGGCCTACTGGACCTCGCAGTACATCGGCTTCTATGAGTACCTGCTCATGGCGGAGGGCCTGGGCGCCACCCCGCTGCCGGTCCTGAACAACGGCGTCACCTGCCAGTTCGCCGGCCATCAGTACATCGCCCCGCTCGAGACGAAGGCTGACCGAGACCGCTTCCACAGCATCTTTGTCAAGGACGCGCTCGATTTCATCGAGTTCTGCAATGGCGGAGTCGATACACAGTGGGGAGCCATGCGGGCGAAGATGGGCCATCCGGAACCGTTCAATCTCAAGTACCTGGGCATCGGCAACGAGAACCAGGGACCGGAGTTCTGGGAGCGTTTCGACATCATGTACAAGGCCATCAAGGCCGCCCATCCCGAAATCACCATCGTCTCCACCGCAGGTTCGGCCGATGCGGGCCGCGAATTCGACGCCAACATGTCGGAAATCGATGCGAAATACCCCGACACCATCGTGGACGAGCACTATTACAAGGGCGACGACTGGTTCTACACCCACGGCGACCGCTACGAGGCGGGCAAGCCGCGCGGCAAGGACGGCAACACCTACGACCGCAGCAAGCCTACGCGCGTTTTCGTGGGCGAGTTCGCAAACAACCGCGCCAACAACGCCTACTCTTCCGCCATGGCCGAGGCGGCCTACTGGACCAGCCTGGAACGCAATTCCGACATGGTCGTGATGGCGGCCTACGCCCCGCTCTTCTGCAAGAAAGGCTTCAACAAGTGGAACTCGAACCTGATCTGGTTCGACAACCGCGGCATGTGGCGCAGTTGCAACTACTGGTACCAGCAACTCTTCTCCGTGGCGGGCGACCGCGCCTTCGCGATGTCGCCGGCGATGAACGGGGATGCCGCGGACGAGCACATCTACAGTTCCCCCACCATCGACACGGAAACCGGAGAAATCTTCATCAAACTGGTCAACGCCGAGGCGGTGGACAAGGTCTTCACCGTCCAGACGGGGACCGGCCTGACCTATGAGGCCACGCTGGAGTTCGTCTCGTCGCACGATACGTCCATCAAGAACCAGGGCGACCAGAACTACTACTCCAGCCATCCGGACTTTGCGGCGCCGGCCTCCTTCCGCGGTCCCGGCGCAGCCGAGCGCCCGGGCCTCCGCGAGATGGCCTTCCGCTTCGGCCGCCGCGTGAAGTACAACGAGCCCGTGGTCCCGCACACCAAGGCGTTGGGCACGGTCCGGAACAGTTTCGATTTCACCCTGCCGGAGAATGCCATCGCCATCCTGCGGCTCAAACCCGTCCGCTAGATGAACAAGACTTGCCGATTTCTCCTGACGGCCCTCCTGGTCCCGGCCGCGGCCACCGTGCTGACCGTCCAATGCGCGACCGACCGTTCCAAGGCCCTCCCCTGCGATATCTACCGGCAGGGAGGAACACCCTGCGTGACCGCCCACAGCACGACACGGCTGCTGAATTCCACCTATCACGGCCCCTTGTATCAAGTGGTCCGTGAATCGGACGGCAAGGCGCTCGACATCCGCGCCGGGCGGGACGGCTACGCCGACGCCGCCGCCCAGGATGCCTTCTGTGAAGGGACGCTCTGCTATATTTCCGTCATTTACGACCAGTCCGGCCTGGGAAACGACCTCCTTCCCGCACCTCCGGGAACCTTTGCCGGCCCGGACAAGGGCGGGTTCAACACCCGCGCCATCGCCGATATGGCGCCCGTCCTGATTGACGGGCACAAGGCGTACGGCGTATATATCATGCCGGGCATGGGCTACCGCTGCAATGACGCCCGTGGACTGGCCATCGACGACGAGCCCGAAGGAATCTACTATGTCATTGACGGAACGCACTTTGACAGTGGCTGCTGCTTCGATTACGGCAACTCCTCGACCAACGGCCGCGCTGTCGGAACGGGCACCATGGAGACCACCTATTACGGCACTTCCACCGCCTGGGGCCGCGGCAACGGAGAAGGACCCTGGATCATGGCCGACATGGAAGCCGGCCTGTTCTCCGGCTACGGTGCGAAGCAGAACGACGTTCCGGCCATCACCGACTGGCGTTTCGTGTCCGTCTTCGTGAACGGAGGAGGCGGCAACCAGTGGGACCTGCGTGGAGCCGACGCATCCTGCGACACGTTGACCACCTTCTACAGCGGTCCGCGTCCCCATAGCAAGGAAGGCAATGACGCGTACTACCCGATGCACAAGAAAGGCGGCATGCTGCTGGGCAATGGCGGGGACAATGGCAACGGTTCGGCGGGTACGTTCTTCGAAGGCGTGATGACCGTCGGCTATCCGACGGACGACGTCCTCGCGGCCGTGCAGGCCGATATCGCCTCCCGCTCCTACCGCGCTTACCCGCTGGCGCTGTCGCGGATCACCGGTTTCACGCCCGGTGCGGACGCGACGGTGAGCGTCTTCTTCGAGAACACGACCGGGAAGCCCGTGAAGGGCCTCTCGCTGCAAGCCTCGCTCCCGAAGGGCTGGCGCCTCAGCGGCGGGGATGACATCCCCGCCACCATCGCTCCCGATGAAAGCGTGCGCATCAGTTACACGCTGACGGCCCCGGACACCCGTTCTTCCGGCGAAGTCCGGTTCTCCGCCGCGTGGAAGGGCGGAAAAGCCGATATCGGCAGCCGCATCCGCTGTGCGGAGGCCGTCAAGATCAATGAAGTCGCGCTGGCCGGCGAAGGCGTGGAACCGTTCGTCGAACTGTACAATGCCGATGCCGCCGAGGCGGACCTCTCCGGCCTCGAACTCGTCCTTCGCCGCAGCGGCCAGGCGGCCGTCCCGGCGCTGGTCCTGCCGCAGGGCACCCGGATCGCCGCAGGCGGCTTCCTCCTGCTGAAGCAGGCGCCCGAAGCCGTTCCGGACCCCACGACCATCTTCATCCCGGTATCGACCGGTCCGATTCTCACCTTCCCCGCCGGGACGGATGTCCTGCCGGCAACCGCCGTTGACCAGATCGCGGTCGGGCGGAAACTCGGCATCGGCCTGGGCGGCCGATATGAAGTCGTCACGGTCACCGAGGTCGGCATGCCTGCCACTCAGAGCAACCTAACGAAGACTGCAAGGGCCGGTGACAACACGCTCTTCATCGACACGACGGCAGACCTGGTTCCGGGCCAGGAACTCACCGTCGATACCGGCGACCGGAAAGAAGTCGTCGTCATCAAGAACGTGCTCGTCTCGGCGCGGAAGCGCATCCGCCGGTTCGGTGAACCGATGCCGCCCACCCCGCCCGAACCGGGGCAGGTCGAATTGACCGAACCCTTGAAGAAAGCCCACGCGGAGGGCGTGGACGTGTCCTGTCCGGGCACCGGCATCCGCTTCGAGCCGTCCACCCGTTTCGCCCACGAAAGCGGCGACGCCCTGCAGCCGTTCATCGCCGAACCACAGGGCCTGTATGCGACCGGGAAGCCGGAAGAGGGGCTGGTATTCCAGTATGGGCTGTCGGCCTCGGCGGGCTCGATTGCGCTCGTCGATCCGGCCACCGGGACCGTTCTCGACGCGATTGTCTACGGTTCGCAGCAGAGCAATTCCAGTGCGAACGGCACCATTGCCAGTCCGGAACTGGCCACGCTTGAGGGTGAGCAGCACGGAGGCGGCTGCATCGCCGTCGTGCCGCAGCCGATGCCCGCCTGGGTGCGGGCGCGGATGCCGGATGCACCCGAGCGCACCGTCTGCCTGGTACGTTCGCCCGATGGCGCCGATGCGGACCGGCTCTGCGAAGACTTCCGTCTGAGCCCGCTGCCGACGCCCGGAACGGCCAATGTGGTCGAATAACCCTTAGCGGAACAACATCGGGGCGAACTGGTGCAGGGAACGGCGCCAGGTGAGCCATTCGTGGCCCGTGCCCGGGGATTCGTAATAGAAGTGCCTGACACCCAGTTTGTCCAGGGCGAGGTGCAGGTCGCGGATGCCCGCGTACATCTGGGCGGGTTCGTCCGTGCCGATGCTGATGTACAGCAGATGGTAGTCCTCGTTCAGGGACTGCGGATACATCTCAGCGTCGCGGCGGTCGCCCGGGCCGCGGCCGGAACCGCTGAAGCCGCCGATCCAGCCGAAGAGTTCCGGATGGTCCAGGCCGATCGTATAGGCCTGGAAACCGCCCAGCGACAGGCCGCAGATGGCGCGGTGGTCGCGGTCCGTCAGCGTACGGAAACGGGCGTCGAAGGTCGGGAGGGTTTCCTCGACCGTCACTTTCTCGAAGGCGTCGAAATTGAACAGGTTGAAACCGCCCGCGGGCTGTGCGCCGGCGAGCGTCGCCACGGCGTGCTCGCAGACGATGATCATCGGCTCGCAGGAACCTTCCGCGATCAGATTGTCCATGATGTCGCGCATCATGCCCTGGGTCGCCCAGCCGGTCTCATCCTCACCGGCCCCGTGCATCAGGTACAGCACCGGGAAGCGGCGCGCCGGTTCGGACGCATACTGCGGCGGCAGATAGACATAGCAGGTACGCTCCGCCCCCGTCAGGGCGGAGTTGTATTTCTCGATGCGGATCTCCCCGTGCGGGACGTCTTTCTCCAGGTAATAATCCACCCCCGCCTCGGGAATCTCGATACCGCTGGACCAGAAGCCCGATCCGAAGAACAGGTGGCTGTTCGGGTCGGAGACCCGCCTTCCGTCCACATTCAGCGTGTAATAGTGGAAACCGGGCACGAGGGGCTCCGTCCTGGCTTCCCAGATGCCGTCCGCACCCTTCACCATCGGATAGTTCTTCCCGCCCACGTTCACGGCGACGGCCTGGGCCTCGGGATAGTCGTTGCGGAAAACGGCCGTCAGGTCCGGATTGACCTTCGGGAACGCCTGGCCGGGCTTGTTCGTGATGGCAGGCGTCGGCTCCGTGAGGACACCGACGGTTTCTTTCTCAATCAGATACGACCGCAGGCGCGCGATCTCCTCCGGAGTGAGCGGGTCCACGCTGGCTGAATGCCGGGTGGTCGCCCAGTTGTACACAAGTTGGTGGATGTCCGTCACTTCGGGCCAGCCGAACTTGCGCAGATGCTGGACCGCCTCGTACAGGATATGCGTCTCCTTCCCGTCATCGCGGAAATCCCGCAGGCGGGTGTTCGGCCCGGCGAAAGTCGTGATTTCATAGTCCTTGGACATATCGCTCTCGGACACGCCCAGGAGCGCTTCGACGAGGAAGGCCAGGGTGCCGGTACGGTCCGCACCGCCGGCGCAGTGGAAAAACACCGCCCGGCCTTCGCCCAGATAGCCGATGATGGCCCGGATCGCCTGCTGGTAGAGTTCCTGCGTATTACCGGTGCCGCGACCGAGGTTCTTTTCCACGGGGAACTTGACATACTCCACGCCTTCCACGACCGGACCCACATTCGCTTCGCTCTCCTTGATGCCGCGCAGGTCCAGGTCCACGGAAATGCCCAAGTCCTTCTTGAAGATCTCCTTGGCACGGTCCGTCGTCCGGCGGCTGCTGAGCGCGGCGCCCCGGAACAGTTTCCCATAGGCGATATGCCCGCCGTCGGCCTTCCAACCACCCAGGTCGCGCATGTTCGAGACCACCCCTGCAATCATGCGCATCGGGCCGACGGGCGTGAATCCGGACGAGGCCAGGACCTTCCCGTCGCCGTCCAGCACCTTGTAGAAGTATTTCTGGCCCGGAACCAGGTTATAGATTTCGGCGACATTCGCTTCGACCGGAACCTCGACCGCCGCCTCGAAAAGCGGAGACCGGGACACCAGCACCTTGGCGGCGTTTCCTTCCGTCCAGGCAATCGTCACCGGCTTGGGCCGGTCCGTCGCGTGCAGGTTCTTCCGGTATTCCCGGGCGTAGGAAACGGTGTACGCGGTGTCGGCGGAATAGTCCACTTCTTCCAGGAACCGCCGGGTCCCTTCATTGACCATGCCGATTGTAACCTCCTGCGCAGCGGCGCAGACGGTCAGGGCCGCGCAGGCGGCCAGGAGCAGGAATCTTCTTTTCATGCCTAGGGTTGTTTCCATATCACAGTTCCTCCCCGCTGTTCAGGCGGGAAAGGAAAGCACGGGTATCGTCGAGGGTCTTGGGGAGGGAGTGGGACTTGAGCCAGGCGTCCAACTCGTCCTTGCGGGCGGGGAAGCGCTTCCGGAGGCTGCGCTTGTTGATGGGGGTGACGCTGCCGGCCTGATACAGGAAACAGGACTCGGAAACATTGTAGGGGTAACTTTTGGACGACTGGAGGGTGTACATCATCCCGTCGGACTGGAGAGAGCCTACTTCCCGGATGGAACTGGTGCGGGATTGCATCCCATAGGCGCCCGTCTTGACGTCGCGGAGGATCTCCACGTCCCGCCGGTAGGCCACCGTCAGGTTGTCGGTAATGGGATACAGCCGGTAAAAAACGCCGTCGATGCGGACGAAGACGATGTCGTCCACGACGACGCGGTTGATGTTGTCGGCGCCGGATGCCAGTTCCTGGTCCTTGTCCATGAAACGCAGCGTCTGGTCCACGGCGCAGATGTTCAGCGTCCCCTGCGCCGGCCCCTGGTCGGAAAAATAGACCATCCCCTGCCGGAATTCCGGCAGCAGGTAGAAGACGTCGGCAGGCATGTCGCCCCGTGCCTCCTGGCCGAAGGCGGAAAGACCGGCGAGAAGAAAGAGAAGGAGTACAGTCCGTTTCATTACCTTGTGGAGACCGACCGTCCTGTCCGGTCAATCTCCACAAAGATAGGGTTTTTCGGGAAAAGATGAAACTACCTCCGGGCGGCTTCGGCCAGGCCGGCGCGGAGGTTCTCGATGACGGCCTCGGAACTGTAAGTGGCGCCGGAGACGGCGTCGAGTTTCATTTTGGCGGCTTCACTCACCTTCTTGCCCACGACGGCCTTCAGGAGACCGCCCTGGATGACACGCTCGAAGTAACTGGGCGACTCGGTGTTCGGGAGCGCCTCCACTTTGGCGACAACCCCGTTGACGACCTTGATGACAAGCGGCGTGGGACCGTCATAGCCGATGACGTCCTTGCAGAGTTCGGTCGTATTGATCACGAGGGTATCGGCCGGAGCCGTACGGGCGGGACGGGCGCCGCGGGCGCTGCTCACCAGACAGACCGGAACGAGGAGGGCGGCGATGGCCGCCAGAAGCATCGATTTCTTCATGTTAATCATAGTTTGGGGAGCAAAGATAGGGATTTTCCGGGAAATTGCCGATATTTGCGTAAATGCTGACCACCATGAAACGTATTCTCCTCTCCGCGGTTTGCCTGCTTTCGGCAGTTGCCGCCCTTGCCCAGAACAGTTTCGTCCACGACCAGTCCGACGGCTACGTCTGGCCTACGGACCCGCAGGTCCTCGCCAAGTTGGACCAGTGGCAGGACCTCAAGTTCGGCGTCCTGATGCACTGGGGTCTGTACAGCGTCCCCGGCATCGTGGAATCCTGGAATCTGTGCAACGAGGACTGGATCGTCCGGCCGGAAGGCTCCACCTACGAAGGGTACAAGCAGTGGTACTGGAACCTCTCGAAGGTGTTCAACCCCGTCCGCTTCAATCCCGAGCAGTGGGCCGACGTGTTCGAGGACGCGGGCATGAAATACATGATCTTTACGACCAAGCACCACGACGGCTTCTGCATGTTCGACTCGGAATATACCGATTTCACGGTGGCCAAGGCCGGCCCCTTCTCCGGCAATCCCAGGAAGGACATCGCCAAGTACGTCTTCGACGCCTTCCGGCCCAAGGGCTTCATGATCGGCGCCTATTTCTCCAAGCCCGACTGGCACTGCGAGTGGTTCTGGAACCCCTACTATGCCACCCCGCGCCGCGGCATCAACTACAAGGTGGACCAGCATCCCGACTGGTGGGACAACTACGTGACCTTCACGAAGAACCAGTTGGGTGAACTCACCGGCGGCCGCTACGGGCAGTTGGACATCCTCTGGCTGGACGGCGGCTGGATCACCGGCGACCAGGTGGGCCTGAACGAGGTCCTTCCGGAGGCCCGCCGGGTGAGCCCCGGCCTGATCAGCGTGGACCGCACCATCCAGGGCCCGAACGAGAACTACCAGACCCCGGAGCAGTCCGTCCCGAAGACGCAACTCAGGCATCCCTGGGAGTCCTGCATGACCCTCGGCACCGACTGGGGCTGGACGCCGAACCCGCGCTTCAAGACCGCCCGCCGCGTCATCGGCACGCTCGCGGAGATCACCGCCAAGGGCGGCTGCCTCGCGCTCGGCGTGGGCCCGACCCCGGACGGCCTCATCGAGGACAAGGCCATCGTCATCCTGCAGGAAATCGGTGCCTGGCTCCGCCGCTGCGGAGAGGCGATCTACAACACCCGCATCACGGACAACTACAACGACGGCAACATCTGGTTCAACGCCTCCAAGGACGGCAAGACGCTCTATGCCATCTACGCCCTCCCCGATGACGAAACCCTTCCCGCCGAACTCACCTGGTCCGGCAACCTCCCGAAGGGAAAAGTGACCGTCCTCAACAATGGCAAGAAAGTGAAAGCCACCGTCAAGGACGGAAAAGTGACCGTGAAACTCCCGAAGGGACTTACCGATGAGCCCATTGCATTGAAGTACAACCTATAAAACGAATTTAATGTGGATTCGTTACAGAAAAACTACCTGGCCGAGTCTCATCCGCGCTGGGGCGTCAAGGAAGATGCCGGACTTTGTCGCAGCGGTAATCCTTCCATGATTTGTACGAATTCTTCCGGGGTGCAAAACTGCATCCCGGTATTCGTATACCTGTTTTTCAATTTCTTATCAGAAGTAATGAAGAAATCGCACCCGGCGCTTTCCGCATGGTAACATTGCAGTGCGTCCTCGAAATCCGACTGACTGTAAAGCAACGCATCCTGGAGGTCGGAAGCGTCAAGCGGCTCCAAATTCACAAAATTCCTGATCCGAAGGATTCTATCTCGGAAAAGTTCCAAAGAATCATTGTCGTGCCGGAAGATATAAGAGGCATCGACAATGCTTTGGATGGAAATCACACCTTCCAGCCGGCAGTTTCGGATTTCCTGGAAGATACGGTCGGAATAATCCGACGAGGGACGTTTCTCCACGGACAACATGTCGATAAGGACATTCGTGTCCAAAAAGACCTTAATACTCAACATGTCTCTTCCAGATGTGTTCCAACCTGAGGTCTGCGGCGAACTCTTCATCGGTCGGCCGAGTCAAGTTCAGGCAGTGCAGTTGCTTGATATCTTCGGAGACCTGGAAATCATTCGGAAGAGCGGGTAATTCCAGCCGAGTCTCCCGATCCATCGTCTGCTCAACAAGTTGATTCAAGGAAACCTTCCTCTTCTTGGCTGTCCTTTTCATCCGTTCAAGCAATTCCGGAGGAAATCTGAAGGCTGTCTGTATTCGCGTTGCAGTTTCCATAAAGATAACATTTTTGCAAATATATAACACGTTTCTGAAAATAGCAAGTAGGAAACAAAAAACGGGCGGCCCGGAAGAGGCCGCCCGAAATCATGGAAGGGAAATCGGTTTACTGGAGCTTCTTCGCCCAGAAGAGGACAAAGTCACGGGAATCTCCGCCGACATTGTCCTTGGCGGCATTGTAGTTCTCCGTGTTGTTGTCGGCCTCGGTGTTGGGGTACTTCACGCGCTGGACGATACCCGTCACGGTGGCGCCAGGGCCGCTATCCTTCGGATAGGACAGGGCGGGATAGCCCGTGCGACGGATATCGGTCCACGCCTGCGGCGCCTGGACGATACCGAAGTGGGCCCACTTCTGAGTCATGATGGCCTCCATCTTGTTGCTGTAGGCGCCCCAGATGCGACCCGCGAAAGCGGAGATATCGGCATCGCTCACCTGGTCTCCCACGGTGAGTTTCTTGAAATACTCGCCATTGGCCGGCGAGCCCTTGCTCTGGTCCGAATTGACATTCTCGTCGAAATACTGATGATAGGACTCCACGATGGCCTTCTTGAAAGCGGTCTCAGCGTTGCCGTTGGCATAGCCCTGCTGATAGGCCTCGGCCAGCAGGAAGTACACCTCGGCGGCGGAGACGATGGGGCTCACGAACAGGTTGTTATAGGTGAGGGTGGCCGTGTTGAGCTTGGCATAGACGCGATCCTCGTATCCCTTGTTCTCAAGCTCGTTGTTGGCGTCCTGCTCGTCGGCCGTTTCCTTCATGCTCTTGCCCTTGTACACGCCGTTGGCGTCCGGGAAATAGATGAGTTCCAGACGGGGGTCGTTGTCGCCGGTCACCTGGAAGGCGTCCACCATTTCCTGACTGGCAATCCGGTTGATGTCCTTCCAACCGTCGCGGAAGTTCTCCCAGTAGTTGAACCCGTCAAAGTCGGAAACCGCCTTGATGGAATTCTCCCAAGTGGTCGGGAGCGGACGGGCGGCGGCCTTCGCAACCGCGGCCTTTCCCTCGGCCACCAGGCCGCCCTGAGCGGCCACATGGACACCCAGACGGAGCAGGAGGGCGTTGCAGTATTGCTGCCACTTCTCCAGGTCACCGCCGTTGAAGTAATCCTGGGCGACGAGCTTGGTCTTGGTCATGCTGCTGATGCTGTTGTTCAGGGAACCGATCTCGGAATAGAGGGCGTCCAGGTTGGTGAGCATCATCTTATACAGGTCCACATCGTTCTCGTAGGCGGGATAGGAAGAGGCGAGGTCGCCAGTCACACCCAGCATGCCGGCCTCGGAGAAAGGCACGGGACCGAAAAGATCCACGACCTGGGAGAGATGGTCATAGAGGAACACCTCGGTGAGGGCCAGGAAAATGCGGTCTTCCTTCTGCTCCTCGGCGGTCTCGGAGTCATACTGCTTCTGCATCACGCGATACTGGCGCAGAATGTCGTAGAAGCCGTTCCAACGGTCATTGGCATAACCGTCGTTAATATAGTACATGCTGCCGCTATTGACAGTAGGGCCGATGGTTTGGGCAAGTTTGCCGAAATAGTTGTCCCAGGTGTACATTCTCCAATAAGCGTTGAAGGTGTACCCGTTGCCGGACATGAAGGCACCGGTCATGAGCTTGTCGCAAGTGACCACGGTCGTCTTGGCGGGGTCGTAATATCTGCTGTTGAAATCGTCGACCGTGCAGGACGCAAAGCCGGCCAGGATAACGACACCAAGAATCAGTGAATATAATTTTTTCATTGTCATATCGTTTTAAAAGGTCACTGATCAGAAGTTGGCACGGAGAGAGACACCGAAGGTACGGGTGGTGGAAGTGGAACCACCGATCTGGACCTGGTCGATCCAGCGGGTACCGTCAGTCGCCTCGGCATCGAAGATGGGCAGGTTCTTGTAGATGAAGAACGGGTTGCGGGCGAACACGGACAGGCGCAGGTTGTTGCACTTGAACTTGCGGGTGAAGGTCTCGGGAAGCGCGTAAGTGAGGGTGAGTTCACGGCACTTCAGGTACGAGTTGTCAAAGATGGAATGGCTGTAGTAGATCGGGCCGCCGACACCCCAGGCGTAAGTTTCCTCAAGGACGAGTTCCTGGCCGATGATGATGTCGTTGGGGGTCCCGTCTTCCTTCACGCCGGGCAGGATGACACCGTCGTAGTGCACGGTTTCACCCTTCGGGCCCTTGGTGCCGGTGCCGGAGTAAGCGACATTCTTGCCGGTATCAGCATCCGTGTAGAACGCCATACCGCCGTATTCAAGACCACGGTAAGGAAGGGATTCCTTGAGTGCGCCCAGACCCATCATGTACTGATAAGGCTGGTTCCAGACGGCGCCGCCCACTTGGAAGCTGAAGTTGGCATCCAGCGTAAAGCGCTTGTAGCCCAGGGTGATGGCGAAACCGCCCGTGAGATCCGGCATGGCGTTGCCCACCCACACAGGCTCGTCGGTCACCTTGTAGAAACCGTCGGAGTCGACAATCTTGTTGCCCTTGGCGTCGGTCTGGGGAGCGAAGGCGTAGATGTCACCCATGCGCTGGCCCACGTCGGAATAGAGGTACGCGGCACCATTATCCCAGCGGGCGTGCTGCAGGCGGGTGAGGCCGTTGGCCAACTTGACCACCTCGTTGCGGTTCCAGGCGATGTTGCCGCTCAGGTCCAGCTTCCAGTCACGGTTCTCGATGAGCGTGCCATAGGCGGCGAACTCGACGCCCTGGTTCTTCAGTTCACCCACATTCATCAGGATGTCGCTACCGCCGGCGGAACGGGGAGCGGTGGCATTCAGGATCTGGTCCACGATGCGCTTGTGGTAGTAGGAGACCTCAAAGCCCAGGCGGTTGTTGAAGAACTTGCCTTCCAGACCCAGCTCGATTTCGTGCGTGGTCTCAGGCTTGATCGCGTCATTGCCCACGGAGGCGCCGAGCTGCTGATAGATGTAGCCGGAAGCGGAGTTCTGGCTGTAGGACATGGCCGCGGCGTAGATTTCCGGGGCGTTACCCACGATACCGTAGGAAGCGCGGAACTTGGAATAGTCCACCCAGGAAGGCATGTTGAACAGTTCGGACAGGATGACGGAACCGTTCACGGAAGGATACCAGTAAGCCTGGTTGTACAGGGTGGAAGAGCGCTCGTTGCGGAGCGTGCCCTCGAGGAAGGCCCAGTCCTTATAGGAGAAGGAAGCCGTGCCGAAGAAGGCCTGGCGGAGCAGGGAGCTCGTCGCCATGCTGGTCCCCTTGGTGTTGGCGGAATAGTTCAGGTGGAAATGGTTGAGGTCCGTGAGGCCGCCGCTGGTGTTGGCGGAAACCTGCAGGCGGTTCTCGCGGCGGGCGGAATAGCCCAAAATGGCAGTGAAGCCCAGGTTCTCGGTGATCTTGGTGTCGTAGTTGAGCATCGCGTCACCGTAGACAGTCTGGTAGCCGTTCTTCCTGACGTTGTAATAACCGCCATAGTTGCCGAACGAAGGGGACGTCTCGGCGTGCTCCTTCAGTTCCACGTCCTGAACAGTGAGGTCCGTAGCGATGCTGCCGCGCAGGGTGAGTCCCTTCACGATCTGCCAGGAAGGAGTGACGCTGCCGATGAAACGCTGGTTGTTCTCATACTGTTCGCGGCCTTCGATGTTCCAGAGATATTCGTCGATAAGGGCGCTGACGGCCGGGCCGTATTCCCAACCCTCTTCCGGATTCTCGTGCGTGGAACTCGTGTATGCGCGGTTCTTGAAACCGGCGCTGGTAACGGCACGGTCGCGATAGGCGGCGATGTCATCATAAGCGCCGAACATACCGCCGTAGTTGGCCACGAGGCGCGCAATACGGTAAGGACGGTTCTTCACATACTGGTTCATGTAGTTGAGGCTGTATCCCAACTTCACGGCACCATTGCTGGTAATGTCCTGGCTGCCGGAAACCGCGAAGTTATGCTTGCTCAACTTGGAATTGTACTGGTTCGGCAGATTGTCCATGAAGGTGTAAGACAGACGGAAATTCCCATGCTCTCCACCCTGGGTGACAGCCACATTGTACTGCTGGGTGAAACCGGTACGGAACAGGTTGCTCCAAGGGTTGCTGGAAATCGGGCTGTAGGAACGGTAACCGGTAGGGGAATAGACCTTACGTCCGTCGTACTTGGGACCGAAATAATAGTAAGAGTTCTGCGGGGCAATCGCGGCATTGCCGTCACGATCCTCGTACACGCCAACACGGAATCCGTAGTTGGGATCATCGGGGTCCGTAACCATGCCGGACACGTAGCCGGCCCAGAACTCATACGGATAAGCGGGGCCATAGACCGTCTGATACTGAGGCATGTAGGCCACGACATCAGCCATCGCGGAGGCATTGAAGTCCACATGCACGCCGCTATTCTTCTTACCCTGCTTCATGGTGATGAGGACGACGCCGTTAGCGCCTTCGGAACCGTAGAGGGAGGTTGCGGAAGCGCCCTTCAGGATGGAGAGGTTCTCGATATCCTCGACGTTGATGTCGGCGAGGCCGTTGGACTCGGAACGCTGCACCGACCAGTAGTCGCCCCTGTTGGCTTCACCGTTACGGATAGGAACACCGTCTACGATGATCAGCGGCTGGTTCGTTCCCGTGATGGAGGACAGACCGCGGACGTTGATGGAGATGGCACCGGTGGCACCGCCCGGAGCGGTGGTCACGCGGACGCCGGCGGCCTTACCGTACAGGGCGGTACCCAGGGACGGAGAAACCGTGTTGTTGAGAGACTCCGCGTTGATGGAGCTCACCGCGTAACCGACCTTCTTCTCGTCCTTGCGGATACCGAGGGCGGTGACGACCGTTCCTTCAAGCATTTCGGAGTCCTCGTCGAGGACGACATTCAGCGTACCACCGTTCCAGGTGAGGACCTGGGAGGCGTAGCCGATGCAGGAGAACTCGATCTTGTCTCCCACCTTGGCATTGGTAAGTGTGTAGGAACCGTCCATGTCGGCAACCGTGCCGTTGTGGGTTCCCTGCACAAACACGGAAGCGCCGACAACACCGTTACCGGCGGCATCCTTCACAGTTCCCTTGACGGTCGTCTGCGCATAGGACATCAGTCCGGTTGCGAGCAGCGCGATCACGAGGGAAAGTCTGATAAACAGATTTTTCATGTGCGTTGGTTGGTTTGGTTAATAATGGTTGGTATTATAAGGTTAAGCAACAGCATTTTACACCGCACGCGCCAAACTCCCAAAACGAAAGGAAATCAACGGATTCCCTGTCGAATAGGCGGTTTTGGCGCGTACACAGATGCAAATATACGATTTTTTAAGAAAAATGAACGATTTTTTAAATCTTTTCTTTCAGGCGGAAGCCTCTCGGTCGTGCCGATGCGGATCAGAATCAATCGACTTTCCCCTCGTGCAGCAGCCGCCGCACCGTGATCTTCTTCTTGTGGTCCTCCCGGTGCCAGAGGTAGCCGAAGCCGATGAGGGCGAGCGGGATGGCCGGGGAGAGCCAGAACAGCAGCTGCAGCGTATCGGCGTCCGTGGTGCTGTTCAGGACCGTCAGGGAGCTCTGGATGTCGGCGAGAGACGGGAAGAAGGCCGTACCGTTGAAGCCGGCGAGGCCGAAGATGCCCATCACCACAATCACGGTGCCGCCCGCGGTGAGCCAGAACCCTTTCCGACGGGACTTCGTGAAGACGCCGAAATACAGGCCCAGGGCGAACAGGGCGGCGCCCAGGATGAGAATTGCCTGCACCGGGCGGTAATGCAGGAGAGTCAGGAGATACTTGAACTTTTCCGTCGTCACGACGCCGTCGGCATTCACGGAGAAACCGCGGCGCAGCATGAGCAGGATGACCCACAGGATGGACAGGACCATGAGCGGGATCGACGCGATGCGGACGGAACGGCGCATCTGCTTCCGGACCGCATGGTCGTCCACGACCCGGATGACATACAGGCCGCCGAGGATGAAGGACAGGCACGCGTGGATGAGGCCCAGGAGGATCGCCTGCCCATGATGGAGCATTTCCAGGCCGCGCCAGGGGCTGTCCCAGGCGACGGCGGCCGGAGAGGCGCCCCAGTCCACGGTGAAGCCGGCGCCGACGAAGAAGGTGCCGATGGCCGTCCCCACCAGGAGCGGAGCCAGGAGGCCAACGAGCATCAGGAGGATGCAGAAGAACGTGCTGCCCAGCAGTTTATCGTTCTTTTGGCAGAGGATGTAGGCGGTCAGCTGGAAGAAGAAGGTCAACAGGACCAGCTCCCACAGCCGGCGGGCGCCGACGAAGAAGGTGCGGAAAAACAGCGGGAAAGTGATATAAGTCACCCCGGCGAAGACCACGAGCGCGGCGAGGGCATAAGCCCACCGGCGGCTGGTCGCCTTCAGGACCGACCACTTCCGGAGCGTATCCAGACGAGAATTACCCAGATGAAGATTGGCGCCCATCACAAACATCAGGGCGACCAGCAGTCCGCCGAGCAGGGAAACGACCACCCACCCGTAGTTCTGCAGGAAAATATCGGTCATAGTTTCGTGTCAGCCAATTGTGACTATCAATTTTGAGTCAGGCAATTGTAATTTTCCTGCAAATATAGCAATAATAGTTTATGGATGTCAATGCGTTTTAATATTTGTGTCCCGTCTTTTCAATTTCTTCCCGGGTAATCTTCCGATGGTCCATGGCGCGCCAGGCGAAGGCGATATAAGCGACAACGAACGGAATGAGGAGGGAAACCCAGGACATCACTTTCAATGTGAAGTAGCTGGAGGAACTGTTCCGGATGGTCAGGGAACTCTGGAGGTCGGTGAGGGAAGGATAGTAAGCCGTCCCGTTGAAGCCGGCCAGGAAGAAGACGGCCATTACCACGAGGACGGTGCCGGGGAAGGCGAACCAGAAGCCCCGGCGATGCTTCGTGAACACGCCGATGTACAGGCCGGCCAGCACGAGCAGGACGCCGACGGCGAACAGGATGAACACGAACCGCTGGTGCAGGAAATTCTGCAGGTATTTGTACGGTTCCATCGACACGACGCCGTCCGCATCGACGGAAAAACCGTCCTTCAGCATCAGGATCACGAACCAGGCCACGAAGAAGAGCAGGAACGGGATGGCGGCGACCTTGAGGGTGCCGCGCATCTGCTGCCGCACGGCGTGGTCGTCCACGTTGTTCAGGATATACAGGGCGCCCAGGATGATCGCGAGGAAAACCACGGTCAGGCCCAGTAGGACGGCATGTCCCTGTCCGAGGGCCTCCAGGCCGTGCCAGGGACTCTGCCAGGTACTGATGACAGGAGAGGCCGGATTCGCGATGGCGGCTTTGTCCACGGTGAAACCGGAGCCCGTGAAGAAGGTGCCGACGGCCGTGCCCACGAGGAACGGGGCCAGGACGCCGTTCGCGAACAGCGCGATGCGGAAGCCAGTCACACCCAACAGATTGCCTTTCTTGTTCTGGAACTCGTAAGAGACAGCCTGGAAGACGAAGGTCACCAGCAGGAGCACCCATACCCAGTAGGCGCCGCCGAAACTGGTGCTGTAGAACAGTGGGAAGGAGGCGAAGAACGCCCCGCCGAAGGTCACGAGCGTCGTGAATGTGAGCTCCCACTTGCGGCCTGTGGAATTGAGGATCATCCGCTTCTGGACATCGTCCAGGCGGTGGTTGACCAGGTGGATATTGGCACCCTGGACAAACATCAGGGCCACGAGCAGGCCGCCCAGCAGGGCGACGAGGACCCACCAGTAGTTTTGCAGGAATTCGTACGTCATGGCTTAACCCTCCGTAATTTGCGGTCCTTTCTTGATTGCGCCCAGCATGATGCGGATCTCGATCACGAGGAAGAGCGCGAAGATGGCGAGGAACAGGAAGAAAGTCGTCTTCACCGCGCCGGCGCTGAGGCTGGAGATGGCGACGTTCACGGGTAGCAGGCCCTGGATGGTCCAGGGCTGGCGGCCCACCTCGGCGACAATCCAGCCGCACTGCCCGCAGATGATCACGAGCGGGATGCAGCAGAGCGCCGCGATGTAGAACCAGTTCTTTTTTTCCAGCCGGTCCTTCCAGGAGAACCAGAGCGCCAGGAGGAGCAGCAGGGCCATCAGCATCCCGAGGCCGATCATCAGGCGGAAGGCCCAGAACACCACCGGGACGGGCGGAATCACGTCCTCCGGCTGCTCCAGATGGCCATAGCCCATGTACTCGACGTTCTCTTCCAGAACGGTGCGAGCGACGGCGGCGGAGTCCGGATCGCTTTCCCGGAGCTCCCGATAGACGGCCAGGGCGTCCAGCGCCTTGCGGCCGCGTTCCATCTTCTCGGCGACGGACGGAATGACGTTGCCCTCATTGTCCGTGTAGCCGTTCAGGATGTCGTTGATGCCGGGGACCACGCCGTCGAGGTCGTGGGTGGCGAGGATGGACAGCATGCCGGGGACTTCGACCCCCGGGACGATGGAGAAGGGCGCGCGCGGGCCGCCGTTCTCGAGGCCTTCGGCCGCCGCCAGCTTCATGGGCTGGTACTTGGCCGCATGGACGCCGGAGGAGTCGCCGGACAGCATCACGGCGCCGGTGCCGACGAGGCCGACGATCGCGCCGATGAGCATACTCTTCCGGGCGAACTCTTTCTCGCGGCCCTTCAGCAGGTACCAGCCGCTCACCGCGACGACGAAGACGCCGCCGGTGACCCAGCCGCTGGTGACGCTGTGGAAGAACTTGGACACGGCCACGGGGTTCGAGACAACTTCCCAGAAAGCCTGGGCCGACGCCATCTCGCTGCGGACGGTGTCCGGGTTGAAGGTCGTGCCCACCGGATTCTGCATCCAGCCGTTCGCGACGAGGATCCAGTAGGCGGAGATGGTGGCGCCGATGCCGGTGAGCCAGGTCGATGCCAAGTGGAACCGCTTGGAAACCTTGTTCCAGCCGAAGAACATCACGGCAAAGAAGGTCGCCTCCATGAAGAAGGCCAGGATCCCTTCGATGGCGAGCGGTGCGCCGAACATGTCGCCCACGAACCAGGAGTAGTTGCTCCAGTTCGTGCCGAACTCGAACTCCAGGATGATGCCGGTGGCGATGCCCACGGCGAAATTGATGGCGAAGACCTTGATCCAGAACTGGGCGGCCTTTTTCCAAAAGTCATCTTTCTTGACGACATAAAGCGTCTCCATGATGGCCATGACAAGCGCCAGGCCCAACGTCAAGGGGACGAAGAGCCAATGGTAGGCGGCGGTCACGGCAAACTGGAGTCGGGACCAGAAGATTGTGTCCATGGTTGTTCAGTCAGGTTAATAGTTTCAGTGTGTCTATGGTTGCGGGTCAGGTTCTCCCCTACCGCCTCACTTTTTTCGGCATCGGTTTTCCCGCCCAGGACGGGCCGGAAGAAGAAGACGCGCAGGATGGCGAAGAGGATGAAGAATTTCAGGACGACCAACCAGATGAGCGGGCGGCCCCAGGTCTGGTTCTTGAAGCCATCCCGGTAGAAAAGCCAAACTTTTCTCAGAAAAGCCGCCATCGTCGTGTCGTTTCCCACAAAGATAGCAATATTTTTTCGCGTTTTTTTACTATCTTGTCCCCGTTGCACAAAACTATGACCCGATGAGCAAACTCCTGAACAAACTCAACGACCTTTCCAAGATCACGCGCCGCGCCGCCTTCTCCGACATGGAGCACCAGATCAAGAAATACAAGTACGGCTCCGACGCTTTCATGCAGATCCTGGAAAGCCGCTATTCCTGCCACGCCTTCAACCACCATCCCGTCTCCGAGTCCAAGCTCCAGATGATCCTGGACGCCGGCCGGATGGCTCCGTCGGCCGCGAACCAGCAGCCCG
>JAEEGH010007024.1_pt1 | contig 27265 bp, 23 predicted proteins | sample 9134181 | NCBI WGS metagenome assembly JAEEGH01 (sample SAMN16246544, study PRJNA631951) | gut metagenome | biome: gut microbiome; feature: rumen; material: DP-attached | host: Bos | place: Iran: Karaj | collected 2018-10 | reverse complement strand
GCTCAGAACAGCACGACCCCAACGGTCTTCCATGCGGGCACGGAAACCATGCTTGTTGGCGCGCTTACGATTATGAGGCTGGAATGTTCTTTTCATTGTAGTAACCTTTATTAAAAGTCAAATTTTTTGAGTCTCAAACTTAGAAAAATTCCTAGATAAATCAAGGGGTCAAAGGGTCGTGTAAGCAAGTTTTACGGACATTTTTACGATTTCCCCGCAGACAATTCAACTTATCAACAGTCTATCAACAAATAATTATTTTTTACCCGCTGTTGCGAAGGTCTCGGAACAGTTCCTTGGAAATGTCGCTGTCGGAATTGACCCAGTAGTCGAAGGAATGCGGCTCGGTCAAGCTCTTGCTATGGACAAAGCAGATATTGCAGCCCAGTTCCTTGGAAATCATCAGGTCATGCGTCACGATGATGATGGTCGTTTTGAACAGCATACGCATGTTGTCGATCAGCGGCAGCAGGTTGCGGCGGTTGTAGTTGTCAAGTCCCGCCGTCGGTTCGTCCATCAGCAACAGTTTCGGGTCCATCGCCCAGCTACGAGCAATCGCCACGCGTTTCTGCATGCCCATACTCAGCATGTGCGGAAACATATCGGCCTCGTCGCGGACTCGCATCAGGTCCATGGCCATATTGATCTTTTCCTCAATTTCGGCCGGAGTGCCCACCTTGTGGTAACGCAGCGGCAAGGCGATGTTGTCGCGTACGCGCAGGTTCGAAATCAGGGCCCCGTTCTGGAACACCATGCCCACCTGACGCTTTGCCACCTCGAGCGCAGTCAGCCTTTCAGGAGGAATATATTCGCCAAAATAGAAGATATTGCCACGAGTCGGACGAATCAGCCCCGCGATAATTCGCAAGAGGGCACTCTTGCCCTGACCGGAACCGCCGCCAATGCAGATAGTTTCCCCGCGCTTCACACTCAAATTCACATCCGAGAAAAGTTCCTTTTGCGGGTCGGTTTCTACACGCTGGAAAAATCCAAGCGTCCGGGGCTTAGAAAACATCGTCCCTACGATATCGCGGTACGCAAGGTGAATATCTTCCATTCTTAAGGCTTCGTCCAGCATTAGATAATCGTCGAAAGATTGTTCATGTATTCAACAAAATAGAATAGCGACAGGAACACGTCTGCAAGCACCACGTACAAGAACGACTTTATCACGGAACGGGACACCGCCTTGGGAACCTGCCGCACGTCACGCGTGATATTCAAAGCCTGGTAACAGGCGTTAGTCGTAATAATTGCGCCGAACACGAGCGGCTTGACAATAATGAACACAAAGTCCATCATCGAGATGGCGCTCAGGATTTCATGGCTAAGATACGACCAGGTCAACTGGATATTGAGCATGTTGCCACTCAGCGCAACAGCACCCTTGGTCACCAGGAACCCAACGCAAATGGCGCTCGCACTAAAGAATATGTTCATGACGAACAGGGCAATACAGCCACCAATCAGTCCCGGCATCACCAAAAAGCGAATCGGGTCGACGCCCATAGTCGCCAGGGCGTCCACTTCGGAATTGATGACCATGCTACCGATATAGGTCGTAAGGGAAGAACCGCTTCGCCCCGCAATCAGGAACGCCGTGAGGATAGGCCCCAATTCGCGGACAATGACCACCACAATCAGGCTACCCACCACATCGGAAAAGCCCATCTTTCCCATCATGGAAATCACCTCGATAATCACGATGGTTCCGAACAAGGTTGCCACGACAAAGAGGATCGGAAAGATTTCGACCCCCGTAAAGAAGGTCTGCATAATGATGTTTCGGGAGTCGGTCTTGAAATTTCGGCTACGCGAGAAAAGGCTTGCAATCGCTTTGAAGAAAAGAGCGCAAAGCTGGCCCAAGGGACGGCGCAACAAGAACAGGCCGAGCAAGTGAAACATCCTCGCCGGCAAAGTCAAGCGTTGCCAATTCCTCGAAGCCTTCTTATACATTCTCTTGTCCGGTCAATCCTAGAGCTTCCAAAATGTTCTGCCATAAAGCGTCCAACCCGAACTTCTTGAGAGAGCTCACACTCAGCGGGTTCTGCTCAAGACCGAAATTTTCACGGATCGAGCGCAAGCCCTTCGAAAGTTCCGACTGATTCGCCTTGTCGCGCTTGCTCGCAACAATCAGTACGGGGCAGCCCGACGCGCGGATGTTCTCGACCGTCTCGATATCGATGGCATGTCCGCCGTGGCGCACATCCACCAGATACACGAGACCTTTCAGGTCCTTGCACTTTTCCACATAGTCGCGGATAAAGTCGGACATCTGGTCGCGCTTGCTGTTACTGACCTTTGCAAAGCCTACACCAGGTAAATCTACTAGAAAAAAGCGGTTGTTGACTTTGAAAAAATTCAATTCGCGGGTCTTTCCGGGGGTTCTTCCGACTTTTACCAGGTCCTTACGGCCCATCAGGGCATTCATGAGCGACGATTTGCCCACATTCGAGCGCCCAAGGAAGGCAATCTGCGGGAGCCTTTCTTCGGGGAGATGCTTGATACTTGTGGAACCCTTCACAAATTCTGCGGAGACAATCTTGTAGCCGCCCACCACCACGGGAGCATGGTGTTTCACTTTCGGCGGCAAGTTCGCCTTCATTCCTTTCGCAGTTTTCGGGGACTGCACATTCTTTTCTTCCTGCATCATAAGCTGACTCTCCCTTCGAAGGCGCGGAGCATGGTGACTTCATCGACAAACTCAAGGTCGCTGCCCATCGGGATTCCGCGGGCAAGGCGCGTGCGCTTGACATTGACGCCCGCAAGCATACGGTCGAGCATCAGGGCGGTGCTGTCCGCCTCGGGGCTGGAGCCGAGCGCGAGGATCAGTTCCTCGATACCTTCTTCCTTGATGCGCCGGACAAGCTGCGGCAGGTGCAAGTGTTCGGGACCGATACCGTCGAGCGGCGAAATCACGCCACCCAGAACAAAGTAAGTGCCCTTGTAGATTCCGGAACGTTCAAACGGAACGATATCGGAACTTTTCTCGACCACGCAGATGGACTTGGAATCGGGGCGCGACTTGCACACGGGGCACAAGTCCTCGTCGGTAAAAGCGTAGCAGCGCGGACAAGGGTGGACCTTGTTCTTTGCATTCAGCAGGTTTTCAGCAAAGCGTTCCACATCGGACTGATGCTTGGTCAGGATATGGTAAGCGAGGCGACGGGCAGTCTTGTGCCCGATTCCAGGGAGCGACGAGAATTCCCCGATTAACGCTTCTAGGCTTTGCGGCTCAATGTTCATTGGTAAAGCTGTACGTCTCGTTGATGCAGAGTTTCAGCTGTGCCGAATTCAGATTCAGTTCAGAAAGGCTAGTGCGGATAGAGTCGCGGTCGTCGAGTTCCACGGCGTCGGCCAGGCGCAAGAGTGCACCCAGGCGGCCATTGCGGTTGAGGAGCGCTTCCTGCATTTCGTCATCGGTCGGAGCGTCCGGAAGGATTGTCTCGAGCGGTGCACGCACAAGCGCATCCATACGGCTAATGAGGCCGACCATGAACGCCTTCGCGCAGAAATCGTCGTCATTTTCGTCGATGGTGCGGGCGAGGCTTTCCAGGAACTTCGCACGGTGGCTCGCGTTCTGGAACAGGGGCGAACTCTGCGGAGTCATGCCGAGTTCAGGGCGGGCATAGAGCATAAGCATCAGCCACTCCTGGATCCGCTGCATACCGACCCATACGATAGCATCCTTGACGGAAGCGATACGGCTGTGCCTGGTCTGCGCATCGGAGTTCACAAAGCGGAGCAGGTTCTGCGAGATATCCTCGTGAGCCGAAAGGGTGTCGCACAGATCCTCGAGGCTCGGACGCGACTTGATGCGGAGGAGCAGCTGCAAGATGGTCGCGGATGTAGCGTCGATCTTGCGGCCGGTCACCAGTTCGGGCTTTGCAAAGAAGAAGCCCTGGAAGTAGTCGTAACCTGCTTCTTCGCAGCGCTTGAAAGTCGCCTCGTCTTCCACCTTTTCGGCGAGAAGCTTGATCCCCATCGTCTTGAAGAAGGTCGCCGCGGCAGCCATCGACTGGAGCGAGTTGTCGACCACGTCCATTTTCACATACGACACGTAGGGGAACAGCGGCTTGAACCGCGTGATGAATTCCTCGTTGAAAATAAAGTCGTCGAGCGCCAGTTCGAAACCGAGCGCCCTGTAGCGCTGGACGGCCTTGACGATCGCGTCGTCGACTTCGACATCCTCGAGGACCTCGAGCACAAAGTACTTCGGGTTCAGGAGTCCGAAGAGGTTGTCAAGCAGCATGTTGCGGCTGCAGTTCACGAACGCCTTGTTCTTGCCGATCAGGCGCTGAATGCCGATATTGTTCAGTACGTTCTCGAGCACCTGCGCCGTCGCGAGCACATCGCTAGCAATGACCGCGATATCGCTTTCAGGCGAATCGCGGAACAGGAGTTCGTAGGCATAGATTTTACCGTCACGGTCGAGAATCGGCTGACGGGCTAGATAAGCGAGAGAATGCATGCGTTAAATTCTTGCGCTCTTGATACCGAACAGGAGAATGCTGCGTGCACCGGCGTCCCAGAGCTTGTCCATGATGGAGTTCGCTTCTTCCTGCGGAACCATGGCCTTCACGGAGTACCATTCACGGCCGTGCAGCTTGGTCACCGTCGGGGCATCGAGACCCGGAGTCAATTCGCAGGCCTTCTGCAGCAGTTCAGCCGGGCAGTCGTACTCGATCATCATGTACGACTGGGCGACGAGTTTGCCTTCGATACGGCGGATGAGCGTGTTGACTTCTTCAAGTTCGGTCTTCTGCGGGTTGCAGAAAAGGGCTGCATTGCTACGGAAGAGCGGTTCGCCCACGATACGCAGTCCCGCCTGCTTGAGCGTCGTGCCGGTTTCCACCACGTCGACAATGGCGTCTGCCACGCCGAGGCTCACTGAGATTTCGACGGCGCCTTCGAGTACCACGAAGTCCATCGGCTTCTTGTAGAAGCCTTCCACAATGTTCGGGAAGCTCGTGGCAATCGTAGAATTCTTGAGTTCTTCAAGGGACTGCACCGGACTTTCGTTCGGAACAGCGGCGCACATCTTGGAGGCGCCATAAGGCAAATCGAGAACCTTGACCGCCGGGCTCTTGGCTTCGGCGTTGAAGTCGATTCCGGTAATACCCGCGTCGATAATGCCACGACCCACGTACATGGGGATGTCGCTCGGACGGAGGAAAAAGAATTCGATTCCGTTCTTGGTATCGAGCTGGGTCAGAGTCTTGTACGGCTTGGAGGCCTTGTAGCCGCAAGCCTTCAGAAGTTCCTGGGTAGGCTCAAAGAGCATACCCTTGTTCGGGAGAGCTACCTTAATCATAGTTTTGCGTACACTTCTTCGAGGGTGAGACCTTTTTCGGCCATCATCACGGCCACATAGTAAAGCACCTGGGAAAGTTCGAGGCACTGGGCGTCGCGGCTTTCGAAGCGGGCGGCCATCCAGCTTTCGGCAGCTTCTTCAACAAGCTTCTTACCGATACCGTGCGGACCCTTCTTGAAAAGTTCCGTGGTTCCCTTGCCTTCGGGCATTTCCTTCTTGCGCTGGCAGGCCAGTGCGAACATTTCTTCAAACGTCATGATAGACCTCGTTATGTTTTTTACGAGTTAAAAGATAGCTTTTAACAAACCGGATTGTCATAGGAACAATCCATTCTTTATATATTTAGCCGCGATGAAGAAGAAAACACTCCTTAAACTTTCCATTTCTGTCGCCATTTCCATGGCCGCCCTTGCGGGTTGCTCCAAGGGACTCAAGCCCAGCGACCCCGATGTTTACCGTAACAAGACCGGCATTATCGGCGTATTCCGCCAATCCGCCTTCTACTGCGAAAACGTGATGCCGCAGTACATGACGCTCGGCGCCCAGAAAATCATGGTCAAGTCCGGCTGGAGCAACGAACAGGACAACCTGTTCATCAGCGAAATGAAGCCGGGAACCGCCCCGCTCTACAGCTACGAATACAGCTGCGGCGATGACGAGACCAAGCTCAAGCTCGACACTGCCGACAACGGCAAGAAGGCATTCCCCTACGCCGTCAAGATTCCCGACCAGGGATTCTGCAAAATCGTCATTTCGTTCCTCGACAACGACAACCTGTTCTCCCACAACGATGCGCTCCTCAAGGAATACTTCGAAAAGAACGAAGTCGCCGCGGGCTACCCGAACATTCCCTACTGCGACGTCATCGACACCAAGGGCAACGTCGTCACCTTCATGGACCGCGACTCGCTCAACCGCGAACTCTACGCCGAGGCCGTCAAGAAAGCCAAGAACCTGACCGCAGACGACATCTACCCGCTCGTTTCCATCGAAGGCAGTTCCGACATGGCGAGCCTGAGCGGCGACAACTCGCAGGTTATCCTGGTCACCTGGCACAACGCCCCCGACGACTTCAAGGATGGTCAGACCATATCGCATACCGACAAGGTCATCTGGGCGTTCACCGACAAGGAATTCCTCAGCTGGTTCCGCGAAAACCACGAAAAAGTCGACAACTGGGATCTGCGACTCAAGCAGCTCATCGGCATGTCGCCGGAAACCAACAACAACTACTTTACCGTATTCTGGGCGAACGTATCCGACGTATTCCGCCCCGCCTACTATCCCGAAATCAACAGCGGACTCATGAATACCACCTTCTCGAACTCCTTCGAAGAAGACATGAGCGAAAACGCGATGTGGTTCAAGAACTGGTTCGACAAGACGAGCTCCACCGCCTACACCAAGAACGGCGGATATCCCTGGACCCGGCTCGGCTACACCTACGACTGGGGAAATCCGGACCGCAAATACGGGCTCTCTGAATTTATCGTAAAGGAAGGAGCCCCGATCGAAGTCAAGTTCACCAGGAACAACAAGGCGTTCCTCAAGTGGATCAAGGATAGACTATAATTCGGAATTCTGAATTCGGATTTCGGATTTCGGAATTAACAACTCGAGCAAACAAGAACCAGCCACAGTTGCTGGCAGGCATTTTTGTATTTACGTTCGAACGCCGTTTCAGGATTCTCGGGACTAAAATCCGCGCACTCGACATGAACATTTAACGAGAGATAGTCGCCAGCGATGCGGGCCGCCTCGGCAAATTCGCGAGCGTAAATTTCCCAGTTGGTACGGAGTTCCGTCACGGGAGCCAACCGGAGCATCGTCGGGAAAATCGGATGCAAATGAAAGCGACGGGTCGCTTCGCTTTCCTTGGGCCACGGGTTCGGATAGTAGAGCGCATGGTGCAAAATTTTCCACTCCCCTGCCAACACCTTCTCGAGCGCGAGCCGCCAGAAATCGAGCAGTTCCGCGCGCACCCAGAACGCATTCAAAGGGACCGCTATCCCGGTAGACGCACCTGCGGGGGCGCCACACGGTTCACCTTCCGCCGCACATTCCAGCTGCCGTTCGTTGCCCGCCTTGGTCAGGCGCACCGCTGACTTGTCTATTCCGATAACCGGAACATTCGGGAACTTCTTTGCCAAGTGCAACGTACTTTCGCCGGTACCGCAACCGGAATCGAGGACCAATTCGGCACAGCCTGCACCGACACGGTCTGCACCCACGCCCCCTGTATTGCGCGCAGCATAGAAATTGTAGACGAACTCGCAAACCTTCTCAAACGCCTCGCGAGTATGGTCCGCCACAGGGCGCAAAAAAGTCGTGGAAGCGTACTTTCGCACCACGGCTTCTAAATTCCTATAGATGTCTTCTTGGTTGCTAGTTACAGAACGAACTGGCACTATTTTTCCCAAATGGACAGGCGGTCACCGCCGATCAGTTCGATGTCGTCGAGCCAGATTTCCACAACCGGTTCTGCAGGGTTCGCCTTGAAATCCCAGTCGAGCTGGTTCACACATTTGTACGAATACTGGCTATTCAAAATATCGGCCAGCGGAACGCTCACACGCTCCCATTCGTCAGACATCCTGTATTCAAACCTGGCTATCTTCTGATCTTCTATCGGCAAGTTCGCATCGACCACGGTAAAGACAATGATTCCCTTACCCTTGATGCGGAATGCGACGGAATCGACCGACGAGATGTCGTTACAAAGTTTCTTGTCGCTCTTGCCAAGTTCAACACCCATTGTTGCCCACGCCCAATACTGTTCGCCGGTAGAATCTTCAAAGCTTTCGCCCATCTCGGCAGCCACATGGGCCACAATATTTCCGTCTTCATTTTCGAGCTTAAAGATGTGATTTTTGCCGAAAATAAGCGTGCTGTCAGGAGTCACCGTTTTTTCGGAATAGCTGAAGAACCACCAGCCGCCATCGTAGGTGCGGGCCGGCATAAAGCGGTTCTGGTAGTTGGAATCCTGGAAATCGTCGAGCAGGAGCGCACGGCTTTCTTCGGCGAACGTACTGGATGTAGACTTTTCGCCGGCAACCGCCTTCAGGTAAGTGCTCGTCGTATCCTGATGATCGGCATCAGAAATGAACACCAAGCTAAGCGCGCCTTCGGGAAGTGAATCGAGCGTAAAAGAGCCGTCCACCACCCTGGCGGAGTGTTCCATACCGCGAACTTTGACCGTACCATTGGCAGAAGGATCGCCCACGCTGCCCGACACCGTCGCCATTTTCTTGAGCTCATCGCTGCCCAAGTCAACATCCTTGCCGGAAACCTTGACCGGAATCTGCAGAGCTTCGCCATTGAGACTCGCCTCTAGCGTATAGTCGCCTTCGGCCACACCCTCGATAGTCACGCTACCCTTCTTGTCGGTCTGGGCGGAATAAGCCTTATCGCAATCCAGGCCTTCGCTGTCCATCAGGCGAACCCTAGCCAAAGCCGCAGGAGCCTTGTCCGCAGTCAAAATTTCGGCCGTAATGGCGTTACCCGCCTCGGTACCGCTCGGGCCACCGCCTGCCGTCTTGGTGCCGCCATCGCCACATGCCGAAAGACCCAGCCCCAAAATCAGGAGCAAGGCTGCAGAAGATACGGTCTTTGCCGTACGGGCCATGTCGAACGATTTACGTTGCACATTCCAAAAATACAAAATTTCATTGCGACCGAACATTAGACCCCCCTGTTTTGCGGGGAGGCACCCGTATCAGGGTCATCCACCTTGTCGGAAAGGGGGAACATCGCGATATTCAAAGCGTACACACGGTCGGCACGTTCGCTCTGGCGGGCAAACTGCAACAGACCTCGACGGAATTCCTCAATGCGGTGACGAATTTCGGGCAGGTCGGATTCATCTGCGGTAAACACGACCGACGAAATGTCGCGTTCCTCGGGTTTGTGGCGGTCAATCGATTCCTGCGCAAGTTCAAGCGTATGCCTATGGAAATCGCGCACCGCCTGGCTCTTGACCTCGCCACCGGTACTGATAATCTGGTCGGTAATGTTCCAGCCACCGTTGCCGTCGGGTACCACAAGGCCAAGCTGCTTCAGGATTCCGAGCGCCGAACGCGCCTCGTCCTGCGAAATGGGCGGATTCAGCCCCTTGGCAAGCTTGCCGACATCACTCGTGTCCTTGGTGATGCCGATCAGGGCACGGAGAGCCGCACACGCCCAGCTGCCGAAATACGAAAGTTCAGGCGTCGACAGGACTCGCGTTTCCATGGAACGGAGCTCCATAAGCCGGTAATACAATTCCGAAAGAGCCTGTTTCGCCTTGGTCTTGTTAAAACGGTACAAAGTCTTGAAGTATTCGGCACGGCGGTCGTCCAGGCCGCAGATACGGATGAACGCGGGAAGCGTGCTCTCGTTCAGGTGCCCCTCTTTCTGGAACACGCGCACAAGCCAGGCCGGGTCCACGCCGGTCTTCTGGCCGAGATAACGGTACGAGGTAAACGGGCTGCCTTTCTTGGTCTCGACAAACCAGTCCCTCAGAAACTCGCGGTATTCCAAATAGTCTAATACTTCAGGCATAGCCATAATTTACCCAAATATAGATAGAAAATGTTTACATACTACAAAATGCTGACGAATTCCGTTGCATTTTTTACAACAGCAATTTACAACACCCCGAAAGTCGAAAATTCTACCCCAAAAGGCTTTTTTCGGCGAAATTCGGAATTTTTTGCAACGAAAGCAGGTCGTTGCACCCTATGAATGGAACGCCGCGGTCAGCAACCGGGACACTGAGCCCTACAACTCGATACCCGTGTCGCGCCTGGTTGGGGGTTCGCAGGCCGCCGCATAAGTTTTTGGGGTCGCGATAATTTCCACCACGCTCTTTGCACGGGTAATTCCCGTATAAAGAATCTGGTTGTTCAAGAGCGGATGCCCCACCTGCTTAGGCAAGAACACCGTCACTTCGTCATATTCGGAACCTTGGGATTTATGAATCGTTATCGCGAAAGCGGTTTCAATAGCATCGGATGACAAAAGGGACAACTGATAGAAAACAAACCCGTCCTTTTTGAGCATAAGGTAAGGAGTATTGTCCTTGAAAACCACAATCCCCGTGTCTCCATTATAGAGCTTGAACATTTCCTGGTTCTTGGTAATCATCAGGAGTTGCCCCGGGATGTATTTCGAATACCCCGGCATCGAGTGCCCCTTACTCTTCCAATGCGTACGGATCAAGGAGCATGCAACCCTATTGATTTGTTCGACACCCTGAATACCGCGACGCTCCGCCGAAAGAATCCTACGCGATAAGGAAAGATCCCAAATTGCATTGCGAAGCTCCATCTGTTTTGAATCATCACCATCAACCACAATTTGACTGGCAAGTTCAGGCAAGTCGTAGAAGGACCATTCTGTTTTGCCTATTTTTGTCTTCCGATTTAGCCATTCGTTCAGGACCTTTTCGATACGTTCAGTCTGCTTGCCGTATTTGCCATCATCTTCTGTATCGGTCTCTAAGTCATAAAAATTGACTTCATCCCGCGGCGCCATCGCCCCCGTCAGGGCCGGATGTATAGAAAATTCATGGGGGATAATTTTCGACTTGTCTCCGCTTTCAGCGACAACCTTTATTTCTTCGGCCAGCTTACCGATTTGAGGGTGAGCCTTGCTGCGGTGCGACTCTTTTAGATGCACCGTAAAATTGGCGGATTGCCAGATGTCGCCAAGCACGGCGCCGGAATCAACAGAAGGCAACTGGTACGGGTCGCCCAAAATAAAGATATGCGCATTTGCAGGAATTGCCTGCAATAAAGATGCAAACAAGCCGATGTCGATCATGCTTGCTTCGTCAATCACGAAAATGGAATTGCTTGGGAACTTGTTCTCTTTATCAAAAGTAAAGGCTCCTTTGCTCCTAGAGAACTTGAGCAGGCGGTGGATTGTAAAACTTTCAAGATTTTCCAACTTGTTATATATAGGCTCATAATCTTTTTTCTCTTGAGCGTCAATTTTTTCAAGCTGGTTCATCAGGCTTTCACGCATACGATCCGCCGCTTTTCCACTCGGAGCGGCTAGATAAATGGAATAGTCCATTTTTTCCGGATGCTTGAGCAAGTTCCAAAGGATGTACAAGACAACCGTCGTCTTGCCGGTACCGGGGCCGCCTGTAACAATCAGGCTTTCCCCATTGGCACCACGGGTCACGGCCTCCCGTTGCTTATCGTTCAAAGAGAATGTTCCCGAACCGGTATAGAGTTCAACCTTGGAATTGTCGGCATTTTTATTCTCCTTACTAAAAAGGCCGCCCATGGTCATTTCGATATCGCGTTTAGCAATAAAATGCTTTGTCAGATACAGGAAATTTCCGTTTTCTAATGTCAAGGTCAAGGGCTTGTCAATTCGAACAAGGTCTTCATCATTTGTATTGCGTGCGTTTTCAACGACTTTCGCAATTTTTTTCAGGTTCCCATCCAAGAAAGACTGTATTCCGTCTTTAATAATTTGTGCAAAGCCAGATTCATATTCTTTCAGAACGGCGACATCATAAACGGATTCGCCGTTTTCACGCAAGCTTTCTTGCAGCAATATAAGCCCATCCCATTTCTTGTTCCATATTTGTAAGAACTTGTCCGCATCAAGTTCAATGCGGGCATTGCCATCATCGAGCAACGAGAAATACATGCACAGGAATTTCTGTACATTGGTATCCATTCCTCCGTTCATCTCGACAAGAAGATTCAACAAACACTCATTCAGCGGGAGAATGCCACGAATTTCTTTCAAAGCGTCAAAAAACTTCTGAGATTCTTCATTCATTTTCAATTCTTTGCACATTTTACTTTTCCTCGCCGTTTTGAGTTTTCGGACTCTTTGACATCAGCACTTTAACTCTCTTATATGCAGTCTCTAGTGTTGCATAATCTTTCCAGGTCTGCGCATAAATCCCCTTGCCGGAGCCACCTTCGGTCCCTCGCAAGAAGGCATAGTAGATACCGCCGAAATGATTTTTGAAGATGTCGGATTCACTTTCGTTATAGAACTGTTTAAGCCATTGAACCAGGCAATAGCTATAAAGAACTCGCTGCACGGAGTATTCTTCATCCACCTTCTTTTTCAGCGCATCCGGAGAATAGATATCATCTTCGAGTCTATCGGATTTCCAGTCGAGAATACAGTAGCGTACGTTCTTTTGGCTATCCGTACGCACAAACATCAAGTCAATAAAGCCCTTGCAGAACCTGTGGATATTTTTCTCGATATCGGCAGAGGCTTCGTCTTTTTTATCGGCATCCAGATCGAATCGGACTTCAGGCTTATGTGCGTTTATCGGGAGGTCCACCAGCTTAAAATCACTCTTTTCGATGATGGCCTCGTCATCTTTGACACCGGCGATTGTCGGAAGTTTGGCGTTTAATGTATTCCAAAGATACTGCATCGTGATTTTCATCCATGCATCGCGATTTTTCTCTATGGGGAGCGATTCCGCTTTAAACTTCTCTTCGACAATGTCACGCAATTCCGGGGAACTAAACGCAGCGCCAACATCCTGATACTTTTTGCCAAATTCCTGAAATGGCAAAACTTCTAGTGTATTGTGCAGGGCGTTACCCACCTTGCTTCCGCGTGGATAATTTACGGCTACCTCGCCATGGTCGGCTTGACAATCTTCCGGCTGAAGCGTTTCACTTTCGGAAAACACAACCACGTCATCGTCTATTCCCTTCGGCTTCGGCTGTTCAGGGATTTCCTGGTCGTAACTGCCATCGGGGTCGGCATTGGATCCATCTACATTTTCAATAGGCGAATCGGCACGGCCCGCAAGGGACGAGTAAGAATACTGGAGAATCGCCTTGCCCGGCAAGGCGCTCTGCAATTCAGACATCGCCTTCTGTTGTGCAGTCTTTACCTCGGCAATTTCATCGACATTTTTCAGTTCATTATTGTTCTGTTTTAGAATCTCCGTCGTTTTATTGAGGAGTTGCTTGCGATCCCAAACTAGCATGCCGTTTTCATTCAAGCTCGCATGCTCGCAGTCGGAGCTGCAGAATGCAGCTATTGCGGCATGAAGGAACTTGAATTCTTCTTTGACAAAGCCATCTTTGTCTTTCCATTTCCTAAATCTTGGCAAGACAAGTATAGATGAGGCGCGAGTGAAGTCTACATAATAAAGGCGCTTCCATTCTTCAAGCTCCTCGCGCTTACGCGACTTCTTTGCAAGGTCCCCAAAGCCCATGAAAATATCATCGTCTTTATGGAACAGGTATGGCCCGCCAAAGCCGTCATAGAACCCCTTAAAACCGGCAGCGGATATCACCACCGGGAATTCCAGCCCCTTGGACGCATGGATTGTCATAATCTGGACACAATCACTATCAAAGCCCTTTTCAATCAAGTCTCCGTTTTCGTCATCCGTTGATTCCGCAAAACGCGCCAACCCCTCCAAATGACGAACCATGTCTTCTAAGCTACAGCGATGATTATAGAGATAGTCCACGATATAATTACCGATTTGACGGATCTTTGCCAGTTCCTGCAACTTGGAGATATCGGTTAAGCGCACATCAATCTGAGTATCCTCATATATGCGCTCCAACATTTCTGCATAGCGGAATTTCATAGCGAGCAATCGCCAATCATTCAATTTTTTTCGTTCCGGATTGTCCGGATGGTCGTAGTACTGGCTTTCGACTTGATCTAATTTTACGGTGAAGAAATCCGTGATCAAGGCTTCGCTCAGATAACGGCGATTCCAACCCGAAAAATCGGATACGCTTAACGCCCCCAATAGCGCAATCCATTCATGACATTCGCGGCTCTTAAAAAGATTTTTCTCTTTGTAGTGGCTGTACGGAACGCCAGCCTGACGCAGATACGACTTGAACACATCCATTTCTGTACGGGAATGTGCAAGAATGGCAAAATCGCCAAATGTCACATTCTTAAGTACTTGAGGGTTATCCTTATCGAAGACCTGTAATTTAGTCTTGCGATTTTCCCCTTCGCCGACATAAGTACACCAATCAATAATTTGGGCGACGGTCGTTTGTGCATATCGATTTTCATCAATATCATTTTCGCTTATCCACATTGAACAGGTCGGCACACCCTCTATTTCAGGGGCAACCTTTTTACTTTTATCTTCTTTAGGGACTTCAGAGGGAACGAAATCAATAAGTTTATTCATTCCTTCTGCAGGTTCGAAGAAACTGCCGGCAAACAAGACATTGCAACCTTCAATAATCCCCTCTGTGGATCGGTAATTATACTTAAGGCGTCGCCCATTCCCAATTTCGCCAATAGCCTTCTTGTAAACATTGACGTCGGCCCCTTGGAAACTATAAATAGACTGTTTCGGGTCACCCACCACAATAATTGAACGATCTTTCACAGGTTCATTCGTCTCATTGTCCGTCAAGAATACAGTCTTGAAAATATCCCATTGAATCTGGTTCGTATCCTGGAATTCATCGATAATCGCACATTTATACTGCATGCGCAAGTGAGTTTTCAAGGAGCCATCACCACTCATGACCGCCTTGTGAACAAAGAGGATCATATCGTCAAAGGATTGAACCTTTTCCTCAGCTTTCTTCGACTGCCACACATCAAACAGCTTGCGAGTCTGCTCGTTCTTGAATTTCTTTTCTACTAGCCCTTTTTCAAGGAAAGCAGAAACGTTAGCCTGAAGTTTGTCCAATTTCTTCGACTTTTCAAAAACATATTTCAGCGTTACGCCAAATTCATCTTCTGGAAGATCAATTAATTCCTCGCCAACCTTTGCACCCGTGAACGGATTCTTTTGGGTGCTATCCCAATTCTCTATTTTTGCGATCAAATCCGCAACAGAGAAGTCTTCTTCTACTTCGGTTTTTTCTTTATTGACAGTCTTTACATACGATGCTTTGTAAGTATTTTCTTTATACTTATCCTTTAACAGGCTGATCTTGTCTTTAAATTCTTTGAAAAAATCAAGGCTATTAAAGTCACATTTTTCCACAAGGTTCTTGGCATCTTCTTCCGAAATAGCGAGACCTTCCCATTCCACAAAAACTTCCGGCTTCACAATTTCAAATTCGCCATTTTTCCCTTTGTACATCTTGACGGCAGAGATAAACTCATTCTTTACCCGATTCGTATATTTTTCTACGCCATCTTTACTCAAAAGCTTTTGAAAGACTTCATTATCCTTCCAATCGTCGCGTATGTATTTGTCCACCACATTTTCAACCATAGCGTCGTCAACCATTCCCATATCAAAGGGACGGTTCGCATCATACGCATATTCCTTTAACGCCTTTTGGCAGAAGGAATGGATGGTAAAAATGGAGGCGTTGTCTACATCTCGATAAGCCTGCTCAAAGCGTTCAAGTTGTTCAGCGCTTAAAGAATCGGACTTTTCGTCTATCCGATGATTCTTTAGAACCTCGACAATTTTCTTGCGGATACGATCTTTCAGCTCGCCTGCGGCTTTTTCGGTATAGGTCACAATCAGGATTTTCTTGAGCGGAGTGCCTTCCGCAATCATCTTAGCAACCATCAACTGAATGGTGTATGTTTTGCCCGTTCCTGCCGAAGCTTCAATATACAGGCTTTGGTCCGTATTAAAGCTATCTAGAGAAAAATCTTGTAATTCCATATTTGCAAAACTCCTTATTTATCACCATCAGTTGTATTTTCTTGTTCAGGCAGAAAACCCTTCGGGAAGAAGCCCCGCATCAATTCGACCGCAGACTTCCAAGACTCCTTGTTTTTTGTTTCTTCTGGTAAGTCCTGGAAATCCTTCGGTTCAAAACCGACATCCTTCGTCACATCGAACAGGGCCTTTTTCTTGAAATGACTCCACGGGCCATTGCTTCCAAGCAGTTTATCCCTGAAGGCATAAATATCGCCTTCCTCATCTTTAGCAGGCCAATTCAGCAAATGGATGGGTACGGCCTTGCTAAAAGGAGATACGCCATTTTCTTCATTTCCAAAAGTGTAGTCATAAATCTTATTCAGAATATCTACGGCTTCACTTTGGGTAACGCAAATCTCTTTTTGCACAGGATCGACAAGTTTCGTTTTTAGGGATTTGCAAGAGTACAAAGAAACAATCACTTTCTTCTTTGCTTCACCACATTCTGCGCCCCCGCCTGCAGCAATAATCAACAGGGCCTCAATATAGGGAGCCACAAACTTATCTATGCCCAAATCCTTAGGGGCCGCTTCCGAAGAACTGAATACAAGAAGTTCGCTCACTTCCGACATGTTTTCGGAGTTACACCAATCAAGCGTTCCCGCAAGACTCCAATTCTGTCCGTTAGAACGTTTCAGCTGCAGCAAAGCGGTAACATTGCTCTTCCAGGATTGTTGAAGTTCAGCGACCTTTGAATCAAGATTCTTTTTAAAAGATTCACTTTTTTCATCAATGGTTTTCCAAGCCTTTTCACCGTAAAAGCCTTCTGGAACGGTCCCCTTCAGTTCAAAATCATCCTTGAAAGCGGACTTTTCAGATTCTTGGCCGAAAATATCGGATTCTAGCTTTCTTTTCAAGATAATGTGGCGATCTAAAGAGTCTAAACAGATCGGTTCAAAAGATTCTTTTTCTACATCTTCTTCGTCATCTTCAGAAAGCATCCTGTCGATTCTAAACTGGAACGGATCCTTCAAGAATTTCGCCAATTGACTTATAGAAACTCGCTCGGGAGCCTTCGTCGTAACCTTTGGCAGACTCTCTTCGGAAACCTGCTCCGCATTTACATGCTCGGCACGATTCATCATATTGACATACGCAACCTTATTGCGCAAGCTTCTCGGTGTAAACAGTTCATCAAACGAACGCTTTTCATCCAGCGTCAGTTGAATTTCTTCCCACTTAAAACCGCCATCACTCAAGAACTTCCTGATTTCGCTCACCACGGTCGACGGGTAGAGTTCTGCGTCTTTCTTGATATCCTTATTCACGTAACTGATGCGGAAACTTTCAGTTGAACTCATCAGCTGACAAAGGAATCCATAACGGTTACGGGCGACCGGAGATTCATCACCTGGCCACGGAATGCACGACTTGCGCAAATCCAACGTATTGCGTTGCTTTGACCCCGGAAAAGATGCACTATCCGCTCCGATAAAGAAGACATGCTTCACAGGAATAACACGGTTCGGAGCATATTTCATGAACGTAACCCCATTGACGAACAAGTTGCCACAGCTATATTCCGTGCCGCGAGCTTCGGTAAGCAAGGTCTGTTTCACGATATTCCAGGAAATTTCATCCAGCCCTGTTTTGAACTGGTAATCCAGTTCATCAATCGCCGCATTGATGCGACTATAGACAACGGATTCGCTCTTGAAGCCATCGGGAACATTCTGCAACAAAAGCCACTCGTTCAGCTTATTTTTCAAAGTCACCAAATCGCCCTTGGTCAGATTCTTTTTCCCCAAGGAAATCCAGTCCTGCAAAGCATCGATACATTCTACGAAGCGATAAAGCGAAGCCTTGTCACCGCTCGCCATATCCGAGAACGGCTTGATTTTACCCGCAGTCGTTTCAAAGGAATCTTCCACTTCTTCAAACTGAACAACATTCTTTGTCATTTGTGCAAGCAGCAAACGGCGAACAGCATAGATCCAGTCATTTTTTGCATTTTCGTCTTCGCCGCGAGTTCTATAAGTATTCGTTTCTACGACCCAATTCTGCCATGCCTCGATTTCATCATCACTGATATGGCGAGCCTGCTGTACCACGGAATTTCGCACGAGACTGAAAAATGCCGGCCTAGAAATAGAGCCTTCACTCATGATTAAGAATAAACATTCAAGAGCACTTTCTGTAAGTGAACTTTTGGCCGGAGAATCCACAATGGCATACGGAATATGCAGATAGCCATTCGTTTCTTCGCCAGCCCCCGTTTTCTTTTTAGGAGTCTGGTCAAACACGCTCTGAATGGCTGTACGGTAATCATCTAGACAAGGCGACACCACCAAGATGTCGTTCATGCGTGCATTGCCCTGCAACAGTTTGCAAATCTGCGAATGGAGGTTCTCTATTTCGCGAATTTTTGTTGGAGCGCCCGTCAGCGTAAGAGACAAGTCTTCTTTACCGACCTTGGCCACATCAAAGTCTTTCCACAGTTCATCGTTCTTGATTTTTTTTGCATTTGTTCTCTTAGTAACAGATTCCTGCACTAATTTCAAAAGCGTTTTAGGACTAGTTTTTTCTGACCCCTTGTCGCTAAAATCAAAATCATAATTCGCCGCCTGGCACCAAAGCTTGATATTGTCGCGACCGCTGCGGCCCCAATTGCACAGCAAGTCATTTTCATCTTCGGCAATGTTTTCCTTTATGTCGTCAATATCGGTTTCTTCGGTTTCGTCATAGCCGACCTTCATCTTTTCACGAACATCCGCTTCGACAGTCCACACTTTATTCGTCGAGCTCCACTTTGTTCGTTTACTTGAAGCACCCACATCTTCCCAGAATTCCATACACGGGTTTTGAATGTAGGCAAATACCGGATACTTTTCCGCGTACTTTTCTAGAATGACGCGATAAAACTGCCCCATGCCAGAAAGTCCGAAGATAAAGATCGGAAGAAGGCTATCGTTTTTATCTTTAGGAAGTTTTTCAAGTTTAAAATTCGGAACATCACCTTCAAGGCATTCTTTATAAAGGAAAGGGATAGTCAAATATTTCAATTCAACTTTTTCATTCCTTTCTGCAGAAATCGCACGAAAAACTTTGGTCAGCAAGGAATCTTCACCCTTACGGGGTTCATGAAATATAGCGGAATATAGCTTTCGTTGCCACTTTTCACGATTGCCAATAGCTTCCTTACGTCCAGCATCATGGATGCTTTCTGCAAAGAATAGAGAATCATCACTGGTTTCCTGAGCCCATTTATTAAGCAACCCTACGGATTTGTCAGCAAAGCCCTTCGGACGACTCGTTTCGTACTCGAGGAACAACGACGCCATTTTACTAGCAAAGTCAAACAGGTGGTTTTCATCTAACTTGTAACCTACGGTACCGTCTTTTTCTTTATACTCAACATTCAGGTACCGCGTTACTTCGGCATCGAGCAACTCATAGTTACACTTACCATCACTATCCTTTTTCATCAAATATGCAAGAATCACATTGCGCAGCATTTCCGCCGTCAACTTTTTCTTGGTATTGTCTCCCCCCACCAAGATATCAAACAAGAACCTGTCGATGGTGCTCTTGTTCAGGTTGGCGAGCACGCCCTTCTTCTTCATCCAGCGGAGGCGGAACCACTGTTCAAGTTTCGGGTCTGGGAATATCACGACCGGGGCGTTGAACGGGTCTTTCCATTCTTTTGAGATGGCTTCTATCATCTCGTCGGCGAGATGTTCCAGATTCAGGGCAAATTTCAAGTGTAGCATAATGAGAATATAGTTACTCGTTAATCGTTTTCACATTTATTATCGCACAAGAACGGCTTTTTGTCAAAAATTCGAGATGTTCACCGGGAAAGGCATCGTTTCTAGCAGGCCTTCAATTTTTTTGAGCATCCCAGGTAAGACAGGAATTCTCTTTGCGAAATTTTTTTCGTTTAGCGATACTTCAACCATCCGTTTTTCGCCCAATTTAACCCGAAGCAGGAAAAACTTTCCCTTATCCGCCAAGTCCCATCCGTACCCCAATTCCTCCATCATCTGGGAAACGCATGTTTTCAGGCTTAACTTCGCCATTTCCTTAAGCTTGGCGTTCTTTTCAAATTCAATTTTCTTCTTTTCAAGCGCCGCAAGGTGTGCTGGAAAATTGTTGACGAAGTCCTCAATATTCCGCATAGTCGGCGACAAGTCACAGGTATCCACCCGCCGCGAAAAAGGGGCGATTCCGCCGGTTTTAAAATGCACATAATACAGCGAAGACGCCAAAATAAACTCAACAGACGACGCTGCATCAAGCGTAAAGGAAATCCTGATACCGCTTATTTTGTCACCCGGCTGAAAAACGTCGCCTTGGCCTTTCCCCGACCGCAATATATTGCACACGCAGTTAGGATGCCGCGTTTTCATGTCATTATACATACAAAGGACTTCGCCTTCGGAAGGCGAGCACCCTCGTTCTCCGGGAACCAGTATCCCGCAAAGAAGTTTTTCCCAATACTTGCGGGCATCCTGCTCAAAAGTTTGCTTTTTAAGAAACACACTATCCTTCTTTTTTCTATTCTACAACATAGTTTCCATTTGCAACAAATGACAATATTATCCTTGAATTCGGAATACTAACGTATGCCAAGGGTTTTAAAATACCCGCGTCATTTCCGCGATATCAAGGCAGATGTAGCGCGTTTGGCGCTTGGCATCGTGTGAAGCGTCATCGTGTTGCACCACGCCTTCAAAATGCTTATGGTAATGCCCGTAAAACCACAAGGCGGGCTTGATGGTCTGCAAAACGCAATCTAGGTACTTGCGGGATTCGACAATCTTCTGCCAGGTTTCATCGCGCACATAGTCCGCCCGCACAATTGGCGGGTCAAATGAAAGCGGCGCCTCGTGCGACACTACAATATCAACGCATTTGGGAAATAAGGTCCCTGAGCTTGCCGAAGGGGCCTCGTCCGGCCACCAGACGCGTTTCGAAGAACCGTAGCGGACAAGCGCATCGTTCACCATCCGGCGAGACTTTCGCGTTAGCGGATCCACAAGGTCTATGTCGGCAGAAACCGCCCCACCTATGGGATAATTTTTCTTACCGCAAAGCTCCACGAGCCGATGGTCCGGCAAAAAATGCAGCCGCTCATAATCGTGCTTACCGTCGAAAAACGCAGGGTCGTCGTGGTTGCCGCGAACCGAATATATGCAGATGTCATTTCTCTCAAGAGCCGCACGCACCTTGCCGTAGGCAACGTCCATCGATTTTGGGCGCCCGAAACCCGCACCAAAGTCGCCGACAACCAGGATATCGGCGCACGATATCCCGCGATTCACCGCGTCGCGGACAAGCCCGGACACTTCGCCGTGGATGTCCCCGCAAATCCAAAGTTGCCGACCTGCCCCCATGTCACCCCATCAAATTCACCACGATCTTCACCATCATTTCCATATCTTCGGGGCGGCTCTCGGCAATCATCAGTGTCATGGTCACGAGTGTCGCATCGGCGATTCGCTTGGAACCGTCGGTCCTGTACAAGATGCCGTTGTTCAGCAAAAACCACAGAAAGAGCGTTGCCGCAATGCGCTTGTTGCCGTCGCTGAACGAATGGTTCTTCGTGACAAGATAAAGGAGCATCGCCGCTTTTTGTTCCACGCACGGATAGAGTTCCACACCGCCGAAGGTCTGGTAAATCTGCCCGATGCTGCTCTTGAACGATTCGTCCTTCTCGTGGGCGAACAGTTCGCTGCCGCCGAACTTCTCCTTGAGCCCCTGAATTGCCGCCATCGCGTTCTCGTAAGTCGCATGGAACTTTTCCACATTGGCAGACTTACGCAGCACAAGACGCTGGTGGTCATAATCGTCCAGCGTATCCAGCGCAAAAGCGTAATCCGTCACCACGTCAACAAGTGAAAGGGTATCGTTGTTCATAAGAGCCTCTTTTTGTAAAGTTCGTCAAGGAAATCATCGTAAATATACACATACTATACGACAACTACTGTCGCATAAAGCCTCCCTCCCAAAAAAAATGCGTCAGAGCTACAAACGACAATATTTGCCGCATACGAATGATATTTTTAGAAATCCAACAAAAACGGATACGAAAACTCGTTTATCCAAAAGTCTAAAAATAATACAACACTGATTGCATTCACTTTCTATGCGTCATTATAAATGCTAGGGTCAATGCCTGCTAATACATACCGAATAAAAGGGTCATCTTTTTTCCAACCCCAATTTGGGGGCATAGAATCCTTGTACAAATCATTTACTTTTTCATCATCTTCTTTAGAAAGTGCGATCTGCGGGATCTTCGACAAAAAGATTATAAAATCACACGCTTCTTCATACTCCCTTGATTTAATAAAAGAAAGGATCATTTTTTTTGAATAATTGGATGGTATAGGGTGTTCCCAAACAATTTCTTTTCCTGATGATTTGAAGACCTTCGCCCTTGCTATTTGTTTTTTAGGTCTTCGATGAAGTTTTCTAAAAGTCTGATTTTGTTGTTGAAATAAATATTCTTTGATAAGTTTCTCTGAAAAAGAATAATTATTATATTGGATAAGATACTTGATATATTCTTGAGCACATTCTTCACAAGATATTTTTGATCTATTTCCAATTCGATTTTCATGGTAAAAAGGCATATCTATTTTGGCGCTCAAATCAATACATATTTTATAACATATTTCTGGGCTCACCATCCCCTTTTCAAAGAATTCCAAAACATCTTTTTTAAATTGCTGAACATTTGGAGAAAGGCGTTTCGCTCTCAATTTATTAGTTACATCAGTTCCCATATTACAATCTCCTTTTTTTCATTAAATATATCTCTTTTTGCTGGGAAAAGAAACTTTTTTTTCATAAACAGTTCCATCCGTCAGCATTTGTCGCTTACCTAAGGTATCTTTACAACGTCAACATTTTTAGGAGTGAAATAAGATGACGCAAAAAGAACTGATTGATAAGGTTCACGGCGAAATGTCCGGCAAAGCCCCGTTTGCAGAAATTCTCCACCGCATTGCGAAGGCCATTGCCCAAGAGGGTGATACGAATTTTTGCACCATGTTTGCCAAGCTTGAGCCTGCATCGAGCGCGTATGTCTACGCCCATCCGGAAGACATCTCGGACGGTCCGTGGGATATTTAGTAAAAACGGAATCCTGTATTACGGCAAAGACTTTGAATGGGGCCATAAAGTACATTTTCCACACTTCACTAATTGTCGCTTTAACGATATATTTTTGGTCAGAATGGTAAAATATGAAAAAGACAGAAATAACATTCGTTAGGGATATGGAGAGCCCGAAAATCAGCAACATGTTACAGTCTGATATAACCTTCGTAAACTTTGAAAAGCGTCGCTATATCAACGCAGCCCCTATAAACATACAGGAACTCGACATTCTGTACAAGGATGGTTACAGAGCTATCGATACGGCACTGGCGGATACCATTATGCGGTTTAACAGTATGCAAGGCTGCAGGACTCGCTATTGCTGTTCTGGACACCCCGGCAGATTTGGTGAAGGGTATATCGTATTTGAGGAAATCCCAGAAACGCTAACGGAACAAATCGGCAAACTCACATACTGGAAACATGATGCAAGTTGGGGAAATGGGTCAAGTCCCGACGCCGCCCATCCACCTTTAATCCGCTGGGAAATGAACGGCATCGCGTGCACTTGCGCAACCACTTGGCTTAAAGCGCTACTTGAACTCGCCGAAATGGAATGTTTGCCTCAACGCAATTCCTTTGACGAATATCGAATCGAAAGTACGTATAAAGGGCGCTCTCCGCACAAGCAAGAAATCAGGCACATCTATCCTGTAATGACGAGAGAATGAAATCAGCTGAATTACGACAGACTATAACTTGCTTTTATTTTCGCGGAAAAACATCAAATAAGATGTCCCGAGAGCATCAGCTAATTTCTTTGACAACAGTCGCAATTATCTCACCCCAAAGAAATCAAACTATTCGGCTCCATCAAGAAATCAATGACGTTCATGGTTAAAATTCCATTTTCGTCATAGAAGGCCGGCACAAAATACCGTTCACATCCTTCTAGGAATTATTTTTGCATATTTTGCCGTTTTTCTTTAATTCACGGAACCATTTCCCATGAAAAATCAGCACTCGTTTCTAGACATTGGAGAATTTCCTGTAATCCGGCATGGGCAATCGCCCCCTTAAAGCGAGATTTCGTAATCAAGGTAAAAGCACCTTGGATCCATTTCAACGATGTCGCTATACGAATAAAGGCTCCATTCGTGAGTGTCCAACAGATGACACAAGTAGTGCGTCATCCCGTTCTTTACAAAGTAATCGTACTTGAGCCACCGGCCCCACGCTTCAAATATATAGTCCTCGTTGTCGCGCGGGTCATCGGGCTCGTCTCCGTCGCCAAACGTAAACCAGTCCAGGAGCCCCCAGTTCGCGTAATCTTGCAAAAGGCCGCTCACCCAGTCCTTTTTACGTTCATGTTCGTCGTCGTCAATGTACATCTCGTCGTAATCAATCTTTCCCGTAACCTGATAATCCCTGTAATCATTGAAACCCCGAGCAATTAGGCCATCAAGGTTTTTCTTTATTCCGACGAATTTTTGGTACAACTCGTATTCAAGCTTGCGGATATGCTGGTCAAGGCGCACCAACTTGTCGATATTTTCTTCGGTCCAAATAAATTCAGCATTCAGCTGTTGCTGTCGGTCAAAAAGAAACTCCATGTTCACCTCCGCCTCTCGCAAGCGGGGTTCCCCAAAGTATTCTTCCGCCCTAAACTTGCAAAGTTCCTTCATTTTTGCAAGTTTGTCCAAGCCGCCCTCAATGCCCTTGTAGAAATCCTCAAGAACATTCCACTTGACGGGCCGCGCAATCATGTAAACATTGGAATTCATGGATTTACCCCTGAAGTGTCTGCATAGGCATTGTTAACCTCATTACACATTTTCCCGTAAATATAAATCGCACATGCGACAAATACTGCCGCAAAAAAAATCATTTCAAGTCCAAGACTGGGCTGAGGGCAGCGCCCCAATAGTACACGGCACGCATAAAGCTCCCCAGCCGCTTCGGAGCACTCGCATTTATGGGAAAATATTCCTTCTCGTTCAGGGCTTCTACGCTGTAGTATTTATCCTTGTCGTAGCAGAGAACTTCGTTGCAAAGGTTTTCTGCAATCGAGTGGCAGCATTCCTCCGGCGACATCTGGAATTTTACGGCGTGCATGCGCTCCGCGACTGTTTGCATGTTCTGCTCGAAAGTCGCCGATTCATGCGTATTGAATACAACATAACGGCAGTCCCCCGTAATCTTCTTTACGGTGTATCCCAGATGGTTCATGCAGAGTTCAAAACGGGTAAGGTTGAACATGGGGGTAAGCTTCTTTTCCGATTCCGGCAACTCCACCAACGCAAACTGCTGTACCCTGAGCCACTCAAGAGCCGCCTCGTAGGTTTCGTTTTTTCCGAGGCCATTGTGCATATAGTACGCCCGCTTCCGGAATTTCAGGAATTCATCCACATTCTCTTCAGAAAGCATCTTCCGCGTTTTTTCGTCCAGCCCATCCACAAGCGCATCGATCTGAGCGATGGCATCGAATACCGCCGACGGTTCCTGAAGCGGAAGGCTCGAATTCACCTGGACCAGATAGTAAAATCCGGTGTCGTCCGTCGTCTTGGAGTACTGCGAGAATTCGGGCGCACGGGCGCCCGCGCGTTCCATGAAGATGTAACCGTCTACCTCCAATTTCGCAGCCAACGCCTTGGCGATTTCCGCCGACGCAGCAACACAAACAAGGCAATCGCCGCATTCACCTTCGACAAGCCTGCAAGGGAAGAAATTCTCCTGCATTTCAATCTCTTGCGGGAACTTTCCCTTCTTGACGGTAAACACCGCCATGTTCATCCCGTTGCCCGAAACAGGCGATCCGCCCGCCTGGCCATAGTCAGGCAAGGTCATCTTGCGCGATTCGCAGAGCAGGTGCGTCATAGCATCCAGTTCACGGTGCATTTCCTTCCGATCCCTGCGTTTCCCGGCACCCTGCAGCTGGTCGATTGCAAAGTGCAATTTGCGGATATTCCACGGCTTGATTTTGCATTGTTCCATTTTATCCTCCTTATATTTCATCATCGTGAAGCAAGCTGGAATTCCTTCAGCTTCAGTTCGTTGAGCATAGTTTCAAGGTTGCAGGGTTCACCGTCGTCACGCAATTTGAGCCCCACTTTTCTCCATTTCGCATCTTTTCCTTCGGCAGCATTCTTTTCGCATGCAACCTCGGCAAGGGTCCACTTGGCGATAATGCTTTTTACGACCTTTTCGATATCCCTCTCGTGCCCTATGCGCATAAGGCTGCAGTAACCGCCAAAGCTACGGTTCTTGACGTGGATTTCCTTTTTGCACTTGGGGCAAATCGCAGTCGCCTGCGAACCGCCCGAAAGGGGCGAACCCGAGAACGAGCGGATGACCGCCGTGCCGCCACACTTGCATTCCACCTTGAACAGTTCGTTGTCCCAGATTTCGAGGAGCGAGGAAAGCTTGAGGCCGATGCTGACGAGGGTGCCAGCGAAGTTAAAATGCCTTACAGCGGACAGGTGGCCCACATAAAGCCCGCCACCCTTGATTGCGTATTGTACATCGATATTCGCGTACCGCGGGGTTGCGATAATTTCGTCCCGGTGCCGCAGAATCAGGTCCAGATTATTGTAAAGCAACGCGCACTTGCGTTCAAAACGTTTTTTCTGAAGGGCATTCAGTTCCTCCTGCTCCCAATTCTCCTGTCGCATCTCGTCGCTCGAGAGCTTGAGCCCGGCCGCCTCCCGCTTGCAAAAATCGGCAAAGCCTTCGTGATTATTGTCCAGATGTATTGTCGCCATAAATGACCTCCTGTCAAAGGCATTGAGTTTGCGCATCAACGCCACATTGCCGGCTGCATTATATTATCGCTTATTTATGCATAAATGTAAATATACGCATAAATCTAAAACGTAATATACAAACCCCATGCGACAAATACTGTCTCGATTTTGTCGTTTTCAGGTAATTTTTAGTGGATTTTGGCCCTTTACATGGCCATTTACGGCAAAAAATCGCCCAGGTATTTATCTTTCAGCACGTCGTCGTGCAAGTCAATAATCCGCTTGAGTTCGGGGATCACGGATTCCACGGAACTCCCGTTCTTCAGCGATTCGCCGACAGCAAGCAATGCCTCGTCGCGGGTCGTTTTGTAAAGCAGGTCGGCAAGTTCCCGAGCGCTGGAGACATCGAGCGCGAGGTCATCGGAATGGATTTCGGGACCGCACGTCTCGAAATACCCAAAAAGAGATTCTGCCGAACAGCCCGGGCTCTCATCGCGCTCCCACATGGTAAAGACTCGGCAC
>JAEEGH010007023.1_pt1 | contig 27266 bp, 28 predicted proteins | sample 9134181 | NCBI WGS metagenome assembly JAEEGH01 (sample SAMN16246544, study PRJNA631951) | gut metagenome | biome: gut microbiome; feature: rumen; material: DP-attached | host: Bos | place: Iran: Karaj | collected 2018-10 | reverse complement strand
CATTTCGGAAACGGTGACACGGATGGGATGGCCTTCCTCACCGAAAATATCCCAGAACCTCGTCGGATACGAGCAGAAGCGGAATTCTTCCTCCACGCCGAACCGCCGGATCCGTTCCTGCATATCCTCAGAATCCTTTCCCGCCTGGCACATACCGGAGAGATCGCCCTTGACGTCCGCGAGAAACACCGGCACACCCATATCCGAGAACGATTCCGCCATCACCTTCATAGTGATCGTTTTGCCGGTGCCCGTGGCGCCGGCGATGAGGCCGTGGCGGGTGGCCATAGCCGGAAGAAGATACAGTTCTTTATCCGATTTCGCGAGATATATCTTTTCGTCTCTTACCATAATGAGCTCCCTTCCACCGCCGTCCAGCGGCAGTTTCACTGCTATAAAAATAACACAGACCACCACCGGAAACAACAGAAAATTCCGGTGTTTGCAGTTGTAGAGTTCTGAAAACTATGATACACTGTTTGAAAAACCGCACGGAACAGGAGGCGGGATCGTGATACTGTTTTTTTCCGGTACGGGCAACAGCCGTTACGCAGCGCTTCAGATCGCCAAAGTGATCGGCGATGAGGTCGTTTCCATTAACGAAAACCTGCGCTGCCGCAATCTCGACGCCTATAACGCCCGTTACGCTTTTGAATCCGAAAAACCGTTCGTGATCGTATGTCCCACCTATTGCTGGCATATCCCCCGTGTTGTGGAAGAGTTTCTTTACGGCAGCCGCTTTGTAGGCAATGATGAGATGTATTTCGTCCTCACCTGCGGCGACAGTACCGGCGCCGCGGACAAGCACGCGGCAATGATCTGCAAGAAGCTGGAGATGCGGTTCATGGGCCTTGCTTCCACCAAAATGCCGGAAAACTACATCACCATGTTTAAAGCGCCGGAAGCTGATGAAGCAGTCGGCATCGTGCGGGCAGCCCAGTCACAGGTGGAAAGCTTTGCCCGATCCATTCAGTACCATCGGAAGCTCGAAGACGGCAACAGCAGCCGTCCGGTCCCGGAGTTCGTATATAACGGGTTTTACAACATCTGTATGACCGACAAGAAGTTCCGCGTGGAAGACAGCTGCGTTGGCTGCGGGAAGTGCGCCGCCGCCTGCCCCATGGGAAACATCTCGATGGTAGATGGCCGGCCACAGTGGTTCGGAAACTGCACCCAGTGCCAGGCCTGCATCTCCATCTGCCCGTATGACGCCATCGAATACGGAAAGAAAACAAAGGGAAAGCGCCGCTACTATCTCTTTGAAGACGGGCGCCAGAAATTCCCGATTGAGTCACCGAAAGCAGAGTAAACTACCTCTATCGCCTATTCTCTACCATCATGTAACGAAAGTGAGTCCATCCCGTGAAGAAGAGATTTCTTTCCGCAGGCATTCTGCTGACCATCGTTTTTCTGTGCGTGTTTCTTTCCGTTTATACGCGCATCCTGCTGTTTGCAGTGTGCGGCATTCTCTGCTGCTATGAGTTCAGCCGCAATCTTGAAAAACTGGAGATCTACTGCGCCGCCTGGGTCATGTATGTTTATATCTCTGTGCAGGCCATCCTTGCCATGTTCCACGCCAGTGCAACGTTCTATATCGCCTGTATCACCGGCGGCATCTATCTGGCCATGTTCTCCGGGATCGTACATAAAAAGGTTTCCGGGAAAGGCGCGCTCTATACCGTTGCCGGCCTTGCCTATCCCGGTGTTCTGTTCGGCGTGCTGATGATGATCAGCGCCAGCGACATCTGGCTTGCCACGATGGGCATTGCCGCCCTTTCGACCTGGATCTGCGACTCGTTTGCGCTGTTTGGCGGAATACGTTTTGGCAAGCACAAGGTGGCTCCTCTGGTCAGTCCAAACAAGAGTATAGAAGGCTGTATCTGCGGCGCGCTTGCTTCAATCGCCCTTGCTTTTCTACTGTTTGTTTTAAAGCTGTTCCCGCAAGTTCCGCTTTCCGTGATGGTCATCACCTGTTTTGTCTCTTCTTCCCTCGGTCAGATCGGCGACCTTGCCGAGTCGCTCCTCAAGCGCATGATCGGCACCAAGGACTTCAGCGATCTGATCCCCGGGCACGGCGGCATGTTCGACCGTGCCGACAGTCTCCTCTTCTCGATCCCGACGGCATATCTCTGCCTCCATATCGCCGGCATCAGCTGAGCGTTGCGGCCGTTATAGAAAGCACAGGTGATCTCTCATCAACACTCCGCTGCCCTATCAGAAAAAAATGCTGTTTCTCGTGAATCCCGTTTCCGGGAAACGCACCATCATCAGGTACCTGCCGCAGGTGATCCGGACCTTTATGGATGGGGGTTATCTGGTAACAACGGCTATTACGTCGCGCCGGGGAGAGGCGACTGAGATCGCCGCTGCTCTCGGGAAAGAATATGACGCCGTCTGCTGTGCCGGCGGCGACGGGACACTGAATGAGATCCTCACAGGCCTTGCCGGAAGCGAATCATTCGTTCCTGTCGGGTATATCCCGTGCGGAAGCACCAATGACTTTGCCGCCTGTCATAATCTCTCCACCGATATTCTGACCGCAGCCAGAAACATCGTATCCGGGAGATCGACTTTTTATGATATCGGGACATTCGGGGGCCAGTATTTCAGCTATGTTGCCGCCTTCGGTGCTTTCTCCTGGCTCTCCTACACGACCGATCAGAATCTCAAAAACGCACTGGGACACACTGCCTATATCCTTGACGGGATCAAAGATCTTTCCAAGATCAAGCCTTATGCCATGAAAATTACCGCGAACGGCATCGTGCATGAAGGCACGTATATTTTCGGTGCCGTCAGTAATTCCACATCCATCGCCGGCACCATTCGCCTGCCTGAATCCACAGTCGATACCTGCGATGGCGTTTTTGAGTGTCTCCTCATCCGGATGCCGGAGACCGTCATGGATCTCGACTGGATCGTGCGTTCTCTTGTTCAGCAGGAGTATAACTGTCCATTTCTGGATGTTTTTCAGGCAAGTGAGTTTCAGGTGGAAAACCCGGAAAAAACCATCTGGGCACTGGATGGAGAGAGCTCTGAGCCCTACGCGCAGTGTACCATTCGCACCATGCCCCGCTGCTTTCAGCTTCTCGGCTGAGCCTCTTTTTTTGCTCTGCATCCGACAAAGGACCGCAAGCTTTTGGCTTGCGGTCCTTCGTTTGGGAGAAAAGAGAGGATTAATAAGGAGTAGAAACGTTCAAAAGATAAGTGTTCAGGGTTCCGACTGCACCGTCACCCTGTCGGGCACGGCTTCATCAAATGTGATGCTCATATGCATCTCTTCCCCTGCGCGGTAGACAGTCATTTCCACGGTGTCAAAAGCGGAGAAATGGCTAATCGCCTGCTTCAGATCGGTATAGCTTTCCAGTGTATAACCGCCGAGTTCTGTGATAATGTCGCCTGCTTCCAGGCCGGCTCTCTCGGCTGCGCTGCCTGCCACCACGTTCGCCACATAGGCGCCGAGCGGCATATTATAGTACTGGCTGTACATGGAGTTATAACGACTGTCCAGCTCCACGCCCATATAGGGTTTTCCGGTCACATAGCCTTTGGTGATCAGATCATTTGCGATATTGGCCGCGTCGTTGATGGGAATCGCAAATCCGAGGCCTTCGACGCCGCTGCTGGCGTACTTCGCGGCTACGATACCGATCACTTCGCCCTTATTGTTGTACAGCGGGCCACCGGAGTTGCCCTCATTCACAGCTGCGTCGATCTGGAACATATTGATCGATTCGTTTTCTTCGGTGGTGATCACGCGGTCCAGCGCGCTGATATGGCCGGTCGACATACTGAATTCCAGCTCGCCGAGCGGATTGCCGACGGCATATACTGTGTCGCCCACTCTGATCTCGTTGCTGTCAGCCAGTGTGGCTGCGTTCAGATCCTCCGCGTCGATCTTCAGGATCGCAATATCATTGCTCTCTTCAAAACCGACGATCGTTGCCAGGTAGGTGGTTCCGTCATAAAGCATAACGTTGACATCGTAATTGCCCTTGTGCGCGTCCTCCACAACATGGTAGTTGGTGAGGATATAACCGTCGTCGGAGATGATGAATCCGGATCCGCTGACTGCGCCGGAGCTCGTCATCCCGAAGAAATTGGTGTACGTGATCTCCGAGCTGATACCTACGACCTGCTGTTTTGCCTGCTCGTAGATATCCGAAGGCGCCATCCCGATCGATACTGCCGTCACCGCAGCGGCCGGGGCAAGAACACCCGCTTCTTCCGCTTCCGCTGCAGCAGCTTCCGCCGCAGCGGCTGCTGCCGCAGCAGCTTCCGCGTCAGCCTGCCGGGCTTCTTCCAGCTGAGACGTAGCACCTTCCAGAGCCGCAAACCGCGCTTCATACTGGGTGTTCATCCAGTAAGCGCCGCCGGCAGCGCCGAGAATGGCAAAGATCAGCGCAACACACAGAAACTTCAAAAAGCCGGAGCCTTTTTTCTTTTCTGGCTTCTCTGCCTTTTCCTTCGTCACCTTCGGCTCCTTTACGTGCTTCTCAGGCGGCGTATAATACCGCGGCGGAACGGTGCTTTCTTCCGCGGGTTCATAATGGGCGTCAGAATAGATCTTCTGTGTGTACCCGTTTTTATAATGATATTCTCCGTCTCCGGATGCTTCGGAGACCGGCTCTGCCGGAGCTGCCGGCTGCGAATCTGCAGCAGGTCCCGCTTCCACAATTGGCTGTGATTCCACAGCAGGTTCCGCCTCATCGGGGCTGAGGATCACATTCTCTTCCTGGTCCATGATCGTTTTACCTTCTTAGCTTCAGTCTATATTTATACTATACCTTCAATTTATTACCTTGAGATGAACAAACATGCAATTATTTATGAAAATACTGCTAACAGGGAAAAAGAACGGTGTTGGCCGTTCTTTTCCTATCAGTGTTTTCCGTTGTAATTCTGCTTTCCGGTTCCGGATCTTGCGGCGTGGAAATCCGGCTCCGTGCCGGCACGCAGGCGCAGGATGTTTTCCTTATGACGGTAGACGGCAATGCACATGCCGACGAAGGCCAGCAGGAGCATCGGGAGCCGCGGTGCAAAGATCAGTGTGGCAAAAAAGATCCCGATCGACGCGCAGATAGACCCAAGTGACACTTTTTTGCTGATGACCGCCACAGCAAAGAAGATGACGAGCACCGCGATCAGCACACGCCAGTCGATCATCAGGGCAACAGCGGCGCCGGCTGAGATCCCCTTGCCGCCTTTAAAATGATAGAACACCGGCCAGCAATGACCGACCATGCAGGCAATGCCGCCGGCACAGACGCCGGCTTCCCCGAGAAGTGCGCGGCCGATCAGCATAGCCACGATGGCTTTCAGCATATCGAACATCAGCGTGCCGGCACCGGCGCCCCAGCCAAAAACGCGCGCCATATTGGTGGCACCGGCATTGCCGCTGCCCTGACTGCGAATGTCTCTGCCCAGGATCCGTGAAAGAATGATGGAAAAGCTCAGCGAACCGAGCAGATACCCCACCACGATCACAAGCACAGTGCGCAGGAACGTCATAAACCACCTCAGAAACAGTGAAACTTTCTGGATAGAATATAACCGACGCGTCAGATCTTTGCAAGACGCGCCGGCTTTAGTTTTCAATTTGTATATAGTTTTAGTTTTATCTAACTATGCGGAAATGAACTCAAAATACGTGGATCACGCCAAAGGTGATGCCAGTCATGATTGCGGCAGCAATACAGACGCCCAGAAAGATCACCGGGACTGCTTCCTTCAGCGTCATGTTCATCAGCGCTGCGATCAGCGACCCCGTCCACGCGCCGGTGCCGGGTGCCGGGATCGCCACAAACAGCAACAGGGCCCATTTCCCGTATTTCTTTACTTTTTCACCCTTTTCTTCCGCCCGTTTCTCCATTTTCCTGATAAAGCCATCCATTTTCGCCCAGTGCTTCCGCAGCCAGGCAAACACGGCTTTGATAAATAAAATGATAAACGGCACAGGCAGCATATTCCCCAGGATAGCGGCCATCAGCGCCAGCGGATATTTCAACCCGAGCGCAATGCCGTACGGGAGTCCCAGGCGCAGCTCCACGATCGGCAGCACGGAAAGCCAGAACGTCATCAGGAACTTGCCCGCGGCAGATTCAGTCAACCACGTGATCATACATTTCTCCGAAAACAGAATGATTCTGTTTTGAGTATAGCATACCGTCGCGGTTCAAACAAGCATCTTTTGGTTAATCCATTTCTCTCACAGTGCGCAGAACAGCGTCTCCGAAGTCGCGGCAGGTACTGCCGCCCCGGTGTCCCGTCATATTGAGGGCAGGATCGTCCAGGCAGCTTTGCAGCGCCCGTTCCAGCTTCCCCGCTTTTTCGGGCATGGCAATGTGGCGCAGAAGCATCGCTTCAGCTTTCAGGATACTGGCTGGATTGGCATAGTCGCCCTCCCCTGCCTCGATCTTGCGCGGCGCGGAGCCGTGAATCGCCTCGAACATGGCATAGCGCGTGCCGATGTTCGCGCTTCCTGCCGTACCGACTCCGCCCTGGATCTGAGCAGCCTCATCAGTCAGAATATCTCCGTAAAGATTGGGCAGCACAAATACCTGGAACCGGGACCGTACGACGGGATTGACCAGATTTGCCGCCATGATATCCACATACCAGTCTTCGGCATGTATCTCCGGGAATTTATCCGCCTCCTCATGGCACAGCGCGGAAAACATGCCGTCAGTCTTCTTCATAATATTTGCCTTGGTGACGATGGCAAGCTCCGTTTTCCCGTTCCGGCGGGCATAATCCAGCGCGGCATGTGCGATACGCCTGGTTCCGGCATCGGTCGTCACTTTGAAATCCAGCGCCAGTGCGTCGCCCAGTGAGACGCCGCAGCTGCCCAGCGTATATTCGCCCTCTGTGTTCTCGCGGAAGAAGACCCAGTCGATCCCCTGTTCCGGCACGGTGACCGGACGCACATTGGCAAAGAGATCGAGCTCACGGCGCAGCGTTACATTGGCTGACTCCATGCTTCCGCCTTTTGGTGTGGTCGTCGGGCCTTTTAAAAGCACATCACAGGCCCGGATCTGAAGCATCACCTCATCCGGCACCGACTGGCCGAGCCGCAGCCGGTTTTCGATATTCAGTCCGCAGATCGGTTTCAGCACAACACGGCCGGTGAGGATCTCGTCCTTCAGCAGTTCCGTGAGGACGCGCGCCGCCTCTTTCATGATGATAGGGCCGATGCCATCACCGTCGATCAGACCGATGATGATCTGCCTTTTCTCTGCGAAATCCACTTCCGGCTCTTTAGCAAGCAGGCGTTCCCGCCGCGCGAGCTGTTCCCGGAGCAGAGTTTCAAACGTTTCCGCCGCTTTCCGGATCTGTTCTTCTGTGATCACAGCCATCCTCTATACCCGTCCGTTTCTCAGTCCATGGTTTCCATCGAGAGCATCCGCTCCCGTGCGTGGGCAACATGCTCCAACGTGGCATTTTCAGCCAGGTCTTCGTCGTGTGTGGCCAACGCATCACAGATCGCCTGATGCTCCCTGTTCGACTGCAGCGCGCGGCTCTGCACGCTGACGGAGGCGATGCGGAACTTGGTCATCTTCTTATGCAGAGCGACGAGAATATCCGTGTATGTCTTGCTGCCGCAGCAGGAGTACAGAAGCTGATGGAACTGCGAGTCAAGGTTTTTGATCTTCTCAGAATACTTGGTGGCGTTCTTATCAATATAGTAAAGCTGCAGATCGATCAGCTCCCGCAGTTCGTTGATCTGATCATCGGTGATCACGCGTGCCGCCCGCCTGGCCGCTTCGCCTTCCAGCCGCATCCTGGCATCGTACATATCCACCATGTCGTCTTTCGAGATGCCGATCACTGTCATGCCGCGGCCGTTTTCCACGATCAGGTTTTCCTGCTCCAGCCGCAAAAGCGCCTCGCGGATCGGCGTTCGGCTCACGCCGAGCTCTTTGGAGAGTCGCAGCTCACTCAACACTTCTCCGCGCTGGTACTTGCCGGAAAGAATGTCCTTTTCCAGCTGGTCAAAGATCTGATCGGCGATGGAAATACTTCTGTGTTCGTTCATTGCAGCATCCTCCGTTTGCTTTCACCTGTGATCTCAGCGATCTTTGCTTCGATCTCCTCGTTGGAGAGCGCGGCGGTGCGCCCCGCTTCGTATTCACTGTCCACCCATTCCTTCATTTTCACGACCAGGTCATCCTGCTTGGTGACCTGCTCGTCACCTTTCAGGCGGTATGTCTGATTGATCCAGTAGGCGATCCCGGCAAGGCCGGAGTTCTTGCTGATGGCCACCGTTGCCGGTCGGTTCAGGATCTTGTCCGTATCGAAGATATTGTAGATCTCCTCGTCCTTCAGGAGCCCGTCCGCGTGGATGCCGGCACGCGTCACATTGAAGTTCCTTCCGACAAACGGCGTCATAGGTGGAATGTTGTACCCGATCTCCTCGCGGTAATACTCCGCGATCTCGGTGATCACCGTCGGGTCCATGCCATCAAGCGATCCTCGCAGGGACGCGTATTCAAATACCATCGCCTCCAGCGGAACATTGCCAGTCCGCTCGCCGATTCCCATCAGCGAGCAGTTGACGCCGCTGGCACCATACAGCCAGGCTGTCGCTGCGTTGGCAACGGCTTTATAGAAATCGTTGTGCCCGTGCCATTCCAGATTCTCGCTCTTCACGCCGGAATACTGCTGCAGGCCGTATACGATGCCGGCCACGCTGCGCGGCAGTGCAACCTCGGTATACGGGACGCCGTATCCCATCGTGTCGCACGCGCGGATCCGCACGGGAATGCCAGTTTCTTCAGAGAGCTTCATCAGCTCGTTTACAAACGGCACCACAAAGCCGTAGAAATCCGCGCGTGTGATATCCTCCAGGTGGCAGCGCGGCTCCACATCCGCTTCAAACGCGTCCTTGACCGTCGCGAGATAACTCTCCATCGCTTCTTTTCTTGTTTTTTTCAGCTTCTTGAAGATATGATAGTCGCTGCAGGAAACGAGTATGCCGGTCTCCCGGATGCCCAGATCACGCACCATGCGGAAATCCTCCCGTGTGGCACGGATCCATGTGGTGATCTCCGGGAACTTCAGGCCAAGGTCGCGGCAGCGCTCAATGGCCTCGCGGTCACGCTCGGAATAGATGAAAAACTCCGTCTGCCGGATGCGCCCATACGGGCCGCCCAGTTTTGACATCAGCGCATAGAGATGCACGATCTGCTCCGGCGTATAGGGGTTGATGGACTGCTGGCCGTCGCGGAATGTGGTATCCGTGATCCAGATATCATCCGGCATCGCCATCGGCACGCGGCGGTGGTTGAACGCTATTTTGGGGATCTCTTCATAGCTGTAAACGTCCCGGTACAGGACCGGGTCTTTTACATCCTGCAGCGAATACCGATAGTCGTTTTCCTCCAGCAGATTCGACCTCGGGGAGAGTTCAAGCATAATTCTTCCTCCTCATCCAAGAAAAAATGATTTTTCGTATGTTTGTATACATTTATACTACCGCATACGTGTTTTGTCAATCATCACTTTGTGTATATTCTTTCATGTTTTAAACTATACACATGTAAAAGAGAAATGTTCTTCACAACCATAAAGTCTGTCTTGCGAGAATAATTGATACAATTTACGATGAACCCAAAAGTGGGTACATTTTGAAAAATCGGATGCACAATTTACAACAGCTCGGAAATGGTCGAAAACAAGCGGCCAGCCATAACGGTTGACCGTTGTTGACTTTTAATGTCCGAATAAGTTTTTTATATCAGCAGAAATGAAAAAAAACAGCAGAGAATCAACTCGAAAAGCCGATTCTCTGCTGTTCTTTTTGTTATTTTTTAAGTTTTTCAGATTCGAAATTCCGGATAGCAGATCTGCAGTTCCGGCTTTTCTTCTTCCGAGCAGACCGAGCATTTATATCCTGCGTATGCGTTCAGTTCCCGGAAGAAAAATTCTCTGTTATCTGTCATCTGAATGATTGAGATACTGTCGTCTTCAATGCTGATCTCGAAATCATGCATGGGAAGGGCAAGGCCCTGGCCAGTGGCTTTGAGGACGCTTTCCTTCAGCGTCCAGAAGCGGAAGAACATGTCCTGTCTTGCTTCTTCCGTCGGCTGTTTCAGAAGTGTTTTGTACTCGCCGGGAGCGAAAAAGCGCTTTGCCACAGCCATGTCGAATTCTTTGACCTTTTCGATATCGCAGCCGATGCCACAGGCGGATAAGGCAGCCATCGCTATGGTTCCCGAATGGGAAAGGCTGAAGCGCAGATCCGGAAGGTCCAGAAAAACAGGCTTCCCATTCCCCTGTGTTCCGTATTCCTGTTCCGCTTCCCGCAGGCCATGCTCATGCAGGCCGCAGTCGAGCAGGAAGCCAGCTCCGAGGCACAGGTTTCTGTCGTTCCGCAGGCGCAGTTTATCTGCCTTTTCTCTGCGGGCAACTGATGTGTTTTTATATATTGCCTGATATAGGCTGTCGTCATATAAAGGTGTTGTATCGGTAAAGTAAACCCGGATCACTGCGTACGCCTCCTCCCGTTCATTTTCTCATAAGACAACAGCGGGGCTGCTGCCCCGCTGTTGATCTCCGCCCGTTACCTCTGCGGGCAACTACCGGTTTACTCCTCTTTTACGAGAGTGGCCTCCGGTGCATTTCTCTTGATGCTGTCAATGCCGTTAAGGCAGCTGGCCTTTTTCTTGTAGCCTTCGCCGACGGCAATGATCTGGCCGTTTCTGGCTTTCAGGCGGAAACGGAACTCACCGGCCTTGTCAGTATAAACTTCGAACTTCGGGTGCTTCAGAACTTCAAAGTTCTCAACGGTCTGATCCTCGATGGGGCCAACGCAGCAGCGGCGCACGCTGGCAATGCCTTTCATGCACGACGCTTCGGATTTGTACACTTCACTGGTGGCGATGATCTCACCGTTGTTGGCGACCAGGTTGAATTTAATGCCGGTCTTTACTTTTTTGACTGCAAATTTACCCATATGGAAATGCCTCCTGTTTTTTATTGTTCGGTTTGCTTTCGCTTTGCTGTTTATACTATAGCAATTTCTTTCCCATTATGCAACTGATTTTTGTGCCGTTTCCTGCCGTTTTTTGTTGACAAGTTCTCTTTTTCCCGCCTATAATACAGGCATTCCGAGGGGAAGGGAGTTTATGAATCATGTATATCACCTGTTTGGATCTGGAGGGCGTTCTCGTCCCGGAGATCTGGATCGCTTTTTCAGAGGTCAGCGGTATTCCCGAGCTGCGGCGCACCACGCGCGATGAGCCGGATTACAACAAGCTGATGAACTGGCGGCTCGGCATTCTGCGGGAGCATGGCCTCGGCCTGAAAGAGATCCAGGATACCATTAACAAAATTGATCCTCTGCCCGGTGCCAAAGAATTTCTGGATGAACTGCGCGGGTTTACACAGGCTGTTATCCTGAGTGATACCTTTACGGAATTTGCAGGCCCTCTGATGCGGAAACTGGGGTTCCCCACCATCTTCTGCAATGAACTGACCATCGGCGACGACGGCATGATCAACGGCTTCAGGCTGCGTATCAAGGATACAAAGCTGGCCACCGTGCGGGCTTTCCAGTCCATCGGCTATGACACCATTGCCATCGGCGACAGCTTCAATGATCTGGACATGATCAAGGCAAGCAAAGCCGGCTTCCTCTTTCGCTCGACCGAGAGCATCAAGGCTGCTTATCCGGAGTATCCCGCGTGTGACAGCTACGAGAAACTGATGACGCTCATCCGCGGCGCCATGGCGCAATAAACCTATTGCTTATATTGTTTTACCCGCTGACATCAGTCAGCGGGTAATGTCTTTTTTACAGGGTTTTCAGGACTTTTTCAAGTGCACGGATCGTTTCCGGCTGGGTTGCCCAGGAGGCCACGAAGCGGCAGGCGATGTGGTCCTCGTCGATTGGATCCCATACCTCGAACGCCGCTTCCTTCGCCAGGGCTTCCTTCTGCGCCGGCGTAAGGATGAAGAACTGCTGGTTCGTGGGCGAATCCACATACAGTGGAAAACCGTTTTCTGTAAATGTGCGCCTCAGTTCCTGCGCCATCTGAATGGCATGGCGGCTGATGGTGAAATACAGACCGTCGGTAAACAGCACATCAAACTGGATCCCCGCGAGGCGCCCTTTGGCAAGCACGGCGCCCTGCTGCTTCATCATGGTGAAAAAGCGCAACGGCATATCGCCTTTCGGGAAAACGACGGCCTCGCCACAGAGCGCTCCGACCTTTGTGCCGCCGATATAAAATACATCGCAGAGATCAGCAACTTCGCGGAATGTCAGGTCGCACGCGTCTGACATCAGCCCATAGCCGAGGCGCGCACCGTCGATATACAGCTTCAGTCCGTGGGTCCGGCATGTTTCCGCTATGGCTGTAAGCTCCGCTTTGGAATAGAGCGTTCCCAGTTCTGTCGGATAGGAGATATATACCATGGCTGGAAAACACATATGGTCATGCGTCTCGTCCGCCTCGAAGCGCTTCATATAAGCATCCAGTTCTCCGGCGTCCAGTTTCCCGTCATGTGAAGGCATGGCGATCACCTTATGGCCGGTAAACTCGATGGCGCCGGCTTCGTGGACGGCAATATGGCCACTCTCCACCGCAATAACGGCTTCCCACCGCTGCAGCAGTACCGAGATCACCACCAGGTTCGCCTGTGTGCCACCCACCAGAAAAGCTACATCCGCCTTGGGAAGGCCCAGCGCTGAGCGGATCTTCTCTTTCGCGCTCGCGCAGTAAGGATCATCTCCATAGCCGGGAACCGGCGTCAGATTCGTTTCACAGAGCTTTTCCATCACCAGCGGATGGGCGCCTTCTGAATAATCATTCAAAAAATACAGCATGCGATCGCTCCCTTTTCTCAGGATGTACCGATTGTATCACAGAACGAAGCATTTGAATAGTGGTTGAAAAAAACGGCCGGAAATGCTATAGTCTTCTCGACAGTTTTGAAATCAGAAGGAGTATTTCTCTATGTACGATATTTATATGTCCGGTGTTGACGCTTTCATCCGGGAGAATGAGGGAGCAATCATCCGGGATATTTCGCGCCTGGTCAGCATCAACAGCGTAGGAGGACCCGCAGAAGAAAACGCGCCGTTCGGCTCCGGTCCGAAAGCTGCACTGGAGCTGGGACTTCAGATCGCCGAAGAGCTCGGGCTGAAGGCTGTTAACTGCGAAAACCGGATGGGATACGCTGCGCTCGGCGAGGGCAAGCGTTATCTGGCCACGATCACGCATCTGGACGTTGTTCCTGCCGGAGAAGGCTGGCCTGCCGATCCATTCACGCTTCGGGAACAGGACGGCTATCTGCTCGGACGCGGCGTGATAGACGATAAAGGCCCCAGCGTCCTCTGCCTCTATGCGCTGAAGTATCTGAAAGAGGCGGGTGTTCCTCTCCGCTATCCCATCCGTGCCCTGCTCGGCACTGATGAGGAGAGAGGTATGTCCGACCTGGAATACTATCTCGCGCACTATGACGCTCCGCTGTTCTGCTTCAGCCCGGACGCCGACTTTCCGCTCTGCAACGGAGAAAAGGGCATTTATCACGGCCATATGACGTCCAATCACCTGATGGGCAGCGTGCTGTCCATTCAGGGCGGCGTTGCGCCTAACGCAGTCCCTGCCAAGGCGGAAGCAACCGTACGCGCTGTAAGGCTGCCTTCCACGGATACTGTTACAGCGGAAGAAACCGAGCCTGGCATCTGGCGCCTTACTGCCGCCGGCATAAGCGGTCATGCCTCCCTGCCGGAAGGAACCGTAAATGCTATTCGGGTCCTTGTCGATTATCTGATGGAGAACCGGATCCCGGATGAGAATGAGCTTCCCTTCTTCCGTTTCCTTCAGCGCTTCCTCTCAGAAACCGACGGCAGTTCGGTCGGTCTCGCTTCCTCTGACGGGCGGTTCAACCCACTTACTATCGTAGGCGGCAAGATCACGTCAGAAGACGGAAAGATCACGCAGACGATCGATTCGCGTTACGGAACCACCATGTCGGCAGAAAAGATCCGCAGCACGCTTCAGGATCTCGCCGGCGACTGCTGCGAAGTGATAACCGACAGTGACAGCGTCCCCTTCTATATGGAACTGGACAACCCTGCCGTACTCGCGTGCATCAGCAGCTACAACGAAGTGACCGGAGAGAACGCGGTTCCCTTTACCATCGGCGGCGGCACCTATGCAAGGCACTTCCCGAATGCCGTTTCGTTCGGTCCGGAGCATCCGGAGCGGCCCTGCCCGGATTTCTGCGGTCCGATGCACGGGGTCAATGAAGCTGCCTGCAAAGCCGATTTCCTGGAAGCGCTCAGGATCTATATTCTGGCTCTTCTGAAACTGGAAGCGTTGGTTTTTTAAAAGATGAGCAGGCGCTGCGTTGTGATCTCCGGCGGAGATTATACTCCCGTTCCGGATATTCAGCAGGATGACTATATCGTTGCCTGTGACAGGGGCTATTCATACTGCAAGAAACTCGGGCTGAAGCCCGATCTTATGATCTCTGATTTTGACTCGTTTGACGGGCCCGTGGCAGAGGACGTTCCTGTTCTCGATTTTCCGTCGGAGAAAGACGATACCGACACCATGCTGGCTATCCGCTGGGCACTGGAGAACCGCTTTGATGAGATCCGCCTGTACTGCGCGCTCGGCGGAAGGCTGGATCACACCTTTGCCAACATACAGAGCCTGGTCTTCGCACGGAAGAATGGCATGCGCGCCGGCATCTATTCTCCCGACGAGGTCGTTCTGGCGCTGCAAAACGAAAATATCAGCCTTCCCCGAAGAGAAGGCTGGTCGTTATCGATTTTCGCTGCTGATACTGTCTGTAGGGGCGTTACGCTGCGCGGGACCAAATATCCCCTGGAAAACGCGTCGCTTACGCCGGCATTCCCTCTCGGCGTGAGCAATCAGTGGACTGCGCCGGAGGCTGAGATCTCCGTGCAGGACGGTATCCTGCTTATCATTCAGTCAAAAATGTAATACCTGCATTAAAGTTCACAGACCGCCCGGAGGATCCGCTCGTTGTAATTCTGCAGATCGTCCGGGTGTTTTTCTGTCTTCTGAGCACACAGGATCGCGGGCAGCAGATCGTCATATCCGGTAAAGCCCTCGCAGTACTTTTCCAGGTGCTTCGGACAGTAGACCGGCAGGCCGACAGCCTTTGCCTCCAGGATGTTCATACCCTGGCCCTCGTATCGTGAGGTGGAAATGAAGGCATCCATAGCGTGCAGAATTGCGAACGGATTTTTGCGGGCGCCAAGGAACCGGATCTTCCCGGGAGCGGCAGTCTCCGCCTTCTTTTCCAGTGTCTGCCGGTCCGGGCCATCTCCAATGATATACAGGCGCAGGTCATCCCGTTTACTGCAGGCTTCTGCGAACAGGTCGATCATGATGTCGTAACCCTTCTGGTGGCAGAGCCTTCCCAGCGCTGTAAAGTTCACACAACTCTCCTCCGGTACAGGATCTGTCACCGGTTCCAGCTCTTTTACGCGGATCTCTTTCACATCGATGTAGTTCGGAATGGTGAGAAACACTGCGTTCTCCCTTCCGGAGGCTTTCCGGAACGGTTCTATTAACGCTTCAGAGACCGGAATGAACAGATCATAGTATTTGAATTTGCCTTTGAAGCAGTTCCACAGCACACGGTATTTCCATTCATTCCGCAATTTGATCTCCACATCGTTGTGGATCCACATCACGCGCTTTTTCGCGTTGACGGAAAGCGCTGCCAGTGCGCACGAAAGCTGATAGGAATTGAAATCCACAGCAACATCAAACTCGCCATAGGCGGAGAGGTCATAGCGGAAGCACTTTTTCGCCGTCTCAAACGGCACGAATGACAGACAGCGCGGCGGGCTTGGCAGCACATGCACCTTCAGTTCTTCCGGCAGTCCGCCCTCAAAAAAGCAGCCTTCCTCAAACAGGAACAGCTCCGCTTCAAAGCGGCTGTAATCCCAGGCGCGCAGCAGATTCACCAGCGACTTCTGGATGCCGCCGGCACAGAGATCCTGTTGAAAAAAAGCGATCCGTTTCATGCTGTGTCCTTTCTTTATGTGTTATCTGAAGATCTGCATCTGGCTGTCGTAGGTCTCGACCCTCGTGAACCGGGCAAAATCCGGCGCCAGATCCGGCTGCAGCTGCTGCAGCGCCCTGCTGAGGAGGTCGGGGTTCAGCGTAGGTTCCTGGGCAGAGATCACACCTGCCACCTTTACTGCTTTCTCCGCCGGATTAAAAGCGATCTCCCGGATTGCAGGGCGGATATCCGTTTCGCCGATCCCGCGTTTGGTTTTTTTCTCGATCACGATGCTGCCGGCTTCATAGAAGCGGCGCACCTCATCACACATCCGGACAGGGTCCCGTTCGTCATACAGAAACTGCCCTTCCACGCACAGCCATTTCAGCTGGGCGGATTTCCGTTCTGCCTCGTAGGCTTCCGTTACAGTGATACCCTCCGGCAGCTTTGCCGTCAGCCGTGCGGGGAGTTCGGAAAGAACACAGTCCTCCCGCAGACGGAAATCCATCAGCTCGCATATGCTTCCCGTGCCGACGGAAAGCGGCAGGAGGATCGAGATCAGCGGATGCGGATTGAATCCCTCCGAATATCTCAGCATATAACCGGCGCGGGAAAACGCGCGCTGCATCGTTGCCATCAGGTCCAGATGCGAGATCCAGACCGCGCGTCCCGTTTTTTCAAAACGCATTCTCAGTTTATCCATGGCGTTTCCTTTACCATCTGCACTTTCCGCCAGGCATCAGCGTCAGGGCTCCGCAGGCTGAACACTGCATGCGGCAGTCATTGGAGAGTTCGTTGCGGTAGGCGCGGTCCCGTTCCCGGAGCAGATGTTCCTTCCTCACGCCGACATCGATGTGATCCCAAGGCAGAACGCTGTCGGTCGGGATCTCCCGATACGCATAGAAGGCGGCGTCCAGGCCGCATTCGGCAAGTGCCTGCATCCAGCGTTCAAACGAAAAGTAGTCTGTCCAGGCTTCCAGCCGTCCGCCTCGCCGGAACACCAGTTCCAGCACATCCGCGAGCCGCCGATCGCCTTTGGAAAGCACCGCCTCGATCAGGCTTGTCTCGGCGTCGTGCCAGTTGTAGGTGACATTTTTGGCTGTGATGGCGTTGTTCAACAGCTTCACACGGCGCAGGTATTCATCCTGACTGATCTGCGCTTCCCACTGGAACGGGCTCTGCGGTTTGGGGATGAAGAGGGATGTGGAGATCGTGATCTTCACACCGCGGTTTTTGTTCTTCGCGTATGTGCGCCAGCAGTGGAGCACTTTGTTGGCCATCTCCGCGATCCCGAGGATATCCCCATCCGTCTCCGTGGGAAGGCCGAGCATATAATACAGCTTCACGCTGTTCCAGCCGCCGGCAAACGCAATGCGGCAGGTGTTCAGCAGGTCCTCTTCCGTCACATTCTTGTTGATGGAGTCGCGCAGGCGCTGGCTTCCGCCTTCCACAGCAAAGGTCAGCCCGCTTTTCCGGACCTTCTGGAGGCGCTCCATGATCTCCATAGAGAAATTATCCGCGCGCAGCGACGGCAGCGACAGGCCGATGCTATGGGGCTCGCAGTATTCCAGCAGCCCGTCACACAAGGCCGGAAGCTCGCTGTAGTCGCTGGTAGAGAGGCTGAGAAGCGTCAGCTCCTGGTATCCGGTGTTTTTCAGCGTCTCGATTCCCTGCCGGATCAGGGTCTCTTTCGTTTTGGCGCGTATCGGCCGATACACATGCCCTGCCTGGCAAAAGCGGCAGCCGCGCACGCAGCCACGAAACAGTTCCAGGCTGACGCGGTCATGCACCACTTCTGTTGACGGAACAATGGGACTTGTAGGAAACGGTACGGAATCCAGATCTGCTATGATGCGTTTGCGCACCTTTTCCGGAGCGCCTTCCGTCGCCCGAATGGAAGCAATGCTCCCGTCCGCTTTATACTCCACCTCGTAAAGGGAAGGTACATATACGCCGCCGATCTGCGCGGCTCTACGGAGGAATTCCTTTTTGCTCCACTTTTCCAGCTTTGCCTGACGCAGCAGGGTGAGCACCTCATTATCTGCTTCCTCGCCTTCCCCGATGACGAACAGATCGATAAACGGAGCTATCGGCTCTGCGTTGACGGCAGCCGTGCCGCCTGCCCAGATCAGCGGCAGCAGATTCTCTCTGTCTGCCGTCCGCAGCGGGATGCCGGCTATATCCAGCATATCCAGAACGGTGGTATAGGCCATCTCATATCCGATGGAAAAAGCCAGTGAGTCAAACTGATCGAGACTGTCACCGCTTTCGAGCGCGTACAGGGGGATCCCCGTTTTTTTCATCTCTTCATACATGTCGCCCCAGGGGGCATAAACGCGTTCGCACCACACGAAGTCAAGGCTGTTCATCGTGTGGTACAGGATGCTCATTCCCAGGTTCGACATGCCGATCTCATACGTATCCGGGAAGCAGAAAGCAAGGCGTATGTCAACATTCTCCCTGTCTTTCAGTATCTGGTTGTACTCTCCCCCGGTGTAGCGCGCAGGTTTCTGCACCCGGGGCAGGATGCGTTCCAAACGATCATCCATGGCTTCTTTTCCAACTCCCGCACTTCTGTTTGCCGATATTTTAATATATTTCCCGGGCAAAAACAACTCCGCGTTTACCGTGGATTTTATGCTTGACTTTCCCGGAATCTGTATTATAATAAGAAAGCTCGTTCGGGGTGTAGCGCAGTTGGTAGCGCGCTTGGTTCGGGACCAAGAGGCCGGGAGTTCAAGTCTCCCCACTCCGACCATTGAGGCTGAAACGGATTTGTTTCAGCCTCTTACTTTTTTATGAAAAAGCAGCCGGTATGGTCTGGCTGTTTTCTATTTTTGTTTTCGCGCCTGCCTCGCAGCTTTGTCGCGGCCGACGCCGCAGCCCGGATTCGAAAGAAAGCAATTGTGGCTGCAGCCGCCGCAGTGGTCGCTGCGGTGAGAGACCAGGATACGCTCCAGTGGCTGGATCTTCCCGATATTGCTGCGCTGCGTCACATATCCGTGGGTCCGAAACACATCCAGCAACTCTTCCAGAAAGAGCGGATAAACGATCACGATACAGCTGCCATCGATCTTTTCCAGCTTTGCGAGCAGTTCCTCCGCCCGTTTCCGCGTGTCTTTGCGTGATTCCGGCTGGCGGCTGTTGCCCCGTTTCCGCTGGACTGCCGCTTTTCTCAGCCATGCGTCATACGGAAGTTTCTTCTCTGTATCCTCGGACGATATGACTGGAATCTCATTCAGCAGAGGCTCGACCGGGAGATCGCATATGCCCAGCATGACTTCCGCTGTTGCACGGGCGGTCTCTCCTTCTCCACAGAAAACCGAACGTTCTTTCCGGTCGATCTGTTTTCCTGCCTGTGCTTCAATGCCGGCGGAAAGCAGGCTTGTCTGGAGTGCGTCAAACTCCTGCGACGTATAGGTTCCGCTCAGATCAATGGCCGGCTTTCCCGTGCAGATGATCGTTACCGTCATGCTGTCTTCACGCTAAAGGATACCGCTCACGCAGAAGCCGGAAGCTCTCGTTCGAGAGGCCATGCTCCATGGCGCACGCTTCTTTTTCCGCGGTCTCTTCCTCGACGCCGGCCTGCATCAGAAAAGACTTCAGATACACATGCTTTTCCAGCGTCATCTCTGCAAGGTTTTTCCCATCCTCGGTCAGGCGCAGAAGCTTGTCCTCGCCCATAACGAGCAGGCCGCTCTCTTCCAGTTTGTTCACGGCAACGCTGACTGACGGTTTGGATACCTCCAGCTCGTTGGCAATGTCTATGGAGCGGCAATAGCCTTTCTCCAGTGTAATCTGAAGGATGGCTTCCAGATAGTCGTCCCGCGCCTCATTGCGGAAATTCCTTAATATCATATCGTCCTCACAATCCATGCATCATCTTGCTTTCTCGCAGGCTCAAAGGCTCGCCCGCTCCGATGTTCGTCCTCTCAAAACCAAACCCACTGCATTGGGCTTTGGTTTTTTTATTTGCAGCTGTGTTTTTAGATTCTTCAGATTCTTCGTCGCTTTGCTCCTCAGAATGACATAGTGAAGAGAAATGCTTTTATTTCGGGAGGCGGGCCATCAGGGCGGACTCGTGGTCGCGCAGCCATTTTTTCGGGATCCGGTAATCCGGCATCACGCGCTCGACCTCTGCCCAGAACCGCGGAGAATGGTTCATCTGTTTTCGATGGCAGAGCTCATGGACCACCACATAGTCCTGTACGTCTTCGGGCGCCAGCATCAAAAGACAGTTGAAATTCAAATTCCCTTTGGAAGAGCAGCTACCCCACCGTGTTTTCTGGCGGCGGATGGCGATACGTCCATACGTCACGCCGATCTGATCCGCGTACTGCTTCACTTTGTCCGGAAGCACACGTTTCGCCTGTTTCACCAGTTCCCGCAGCTCAGCCTCCGAAAGCACAGCGAATCCGCCCGCTTCCGCCTTGGCTTTCCTGAGCTTTTCTCTTTTTTTCGCGATCCACGCCTCGTGCTCGCGGATAAACCGACGAAGCTCATAGTTCGTGGCATAAAGCGGCGCACGGATAAGCAGTTCGCCGTTCGGGAGGAACTCTATCACCGTTGTTTTTCTGCAGCTGCGGATCACGCGGATCTTCTCATCCGTAAACATCGTTGATATCGACAAGGGCCACTTCCACTTCCATGGTCCTGCCTTCGCGCCAGATCGTAAACACCAGGATGTCACCCACGTGGAAGCTGTCCTTGATCTTGCTGATCTCCTCGGTGGTGGTGACCGGTGTCCCGTTCACTGCCGTGACCACATCGCCGGGTTTGAGACCCTTTGCCTTGGCATCGGAGTTTTCGCTGACCGCGGTAATGTACAGGCCGTCGGGCATGTCATATTTATCCTTGGCTGTTTCGGGAATCTCGCCGACCGTGATGCCGATAGCCGTTCTTCCGGTCACCTCCCCGTGCTGCACCAGAGAGTTCACCACCGCACAGACGGTAGCAGACGGGATGGCAAATCCAATGCCTTCGATACTGGAATATGACGACATGATCTTCATGTTGGTGATCCCAATGACCTGCCCGTACATATTGAACAGCGCACCTCCGGAATTGCCTTCGTTGATGGCGGTGTTCGTCTGCAGCAGGGTCATACTGCGGCCCTTATAGCTGACACCGCGCTCGATGGCAGAAATGATCCCGTCGGTCAGCGTGCTGCGGAGCGTCTCGCCGAGAGGATTTCCAATTGCGGCCACCCTGTCGCCGACGCGCAGACCGGAGCTGTCGCCGAACTCGGCGATGGGGAGATCGGCAGCATCGATCTTCAGGACAGCAATATCGCTGATGCTGTCGGCACCGACAAGCAGGGCATCATACTCCGTGCCATCGGAAAAGCTGACTTTTGCGCTGTCACTGTCTTCCACAACATGGGCGTTGGTCAGGATCAGACCGTCAGAGGAGATGATGATGCCGGAACCCCAACTGTAGCCACTCACTTTATCGGTATAGGCGGAGATCCCGACGATCGTCGGCTCACAGGTCTCGTACAGTTCCTGCAGAGTCAGCTCGATGCCAGACGACACGGGCGCCAGAGTAAAATCAATGGGCAGTCCGGCTCGTTCGATCCGGTATTCAGCCGTGGAGTTGTCCTCCATCGGCTCATAAAACTGTTCAAAGAATTCCTTCGGATTGTCCGGGAGTTCCTCTTCTTCCTTTTCATCCGGCAAAGGAAAGGTCACCGCACTGCCCATTTTGCCGAAGATCGCCGAGGTGGCAGCGATCAGCAGAAGCACGACCAGAACCAGGCTGATGATGCGCACGCGGGTCTTTGTGTCCTTATCTGGCCAGGTTTTCTTAGTTTTCCGGGCAGGCTGCGAAGCAGCCGGGTGTAATCCTTCCCCGCCACTGTCCGTATGATCCGAATGCAGCAGCGTCTGATCCTCTGTTTTTCTGTTCAGGGGTTCGTACCACCCCTGGGTATCATACCAATGATCACTCATAGCAATTCCTTCTGTCGTCGTTACTCATCCAGTGCCAGTGTGAAAACAAATTCCGTAACACCGTCCTCACTGCGAACGGCGATATCCTCGTCATGTCCGTTGATGATGCTCTTCACCAGATACAGCCCCAGTCCGACACCCTCTTTATCCATGCTGCGGGACCGGTCGGATTTGTGGAAACGGTCGAAAATATATGGCAGATCGTCCGGTGGAATCGTTTCGCCATGATCCTTGATCGCTACATATGCTTTCCTGTCCTCTTTATACAGCCGCACGACCAGACAACTCCCGGGAGCGGCGAATTTTACGGCGTTATCCAGCAGATTGTAGATCACCTGCGTAATGCCGTCACGATCGGCTTTTACCATGATGGGACTTTCAGGAAGCTGAGGATCCACGTCCAGGTTCTTTCTGGTAGCGCGTGTTTCAAAGCTGAGCAGCGTTTGCAGGATCAGTTCGGTGAGGTCAAAGGTCGTGCGGCGGGAAACATCCGCTGCCGCAGCTCTCATGCGCGAGACATCCAACATATCCTTCACCAGGCGGGATAGGCGCCTTGTCTCATCCCGGATAGAGATCAGGTATTTGCGCTCCTCTTCCTGTGGAATGGTCCCGTCGAGGATACCATCAGCAAATCCGGCGATCGTGGTCATCGGCGTGCGGAGCTCATGGGAGATGTTGGCAATGAATTCGCTCCTGCGGTTTTCCGCCACTTCCAGAGAGTCGGCCATTTTATTGAATGAGTCGATCAGGGCACCCATTTCATCCGTCGGATCCGCCGGAAGATTCACACGCACAGAAAAATCGCCCCGGGCAAAGTGCCGGGAGGCTGAAGCAATCTCGTCCAGCGGCTTGGCCATACGGCGGCTGTACATGAAGATCGCAAACATTGCGATGATGGTAACGCCGGCGTAGATCAGGATCAGGGAAGTCAGATAACCGGACCACGTGCCGAGCATGTGGGAGATCTCCGAGGTAACAAAGCAGTATCCCAGCACCTCTCCTTCGCCTTCGCCAGGGATTGGTTCCGCGACAACATAGCGGTTTTTGGGATAAAAGCCGTCCAATGTCGTCAGCTGGTCAAAACTTCCGCTTGCTGCTTCCTGTAAGAATTCTTCCGGGATCACCTGTCCGATATGTTCGCAGAACGGATATTTGTCCGAGCAGTTTCGGATGACGCCGTCGGCATCCGTGACGAAGATATGATCGCCGCTGGCTCCGGAGATGGAACTGATCGCCATTCTGAGTGTCCATCCGGAAAGCGAATCGGTCTGGGAGACAGCGGATGCTGTGTGCGAAACTTCTTGCACACTGTTTTTCATTTTGTCTCGATAGTCTTCGATCAGATAAGTCCTGCCGACGCCGACAAAGCTGAGCGCGATCGTGAGAAAGCCGATGGCGAGCATAGCAAACGTTGCGGTAAAGTTTTTCAGAAAAATGCTCTTCATAAACATTTTGCCTCAAAAAGAAAATGCGGATCGGATGTATCATACCACAGTGGCTGATTTCTTTTCAATCCGCATTTATTAACTTTGAGTAAATGTTATTGTTCAGGATAGTTGTCCTGAATACAGCGGATGCTGTTCATCAGCGTTTCGTTGACCGGCGTCGGGATCCCCAGTTCTTTGCCGTACCGTACGATGGCGCCATTCAGATGCATGATCTCCGTCTGCCGATGGTGGAACAGCACGTCCTGCGCCATCGACGGATACAGTTCTTTGAATCCATCCGCGAGGCGCGGCAGCTCTTCCTGCATCTCCGGCCAGAGATCGACGGCGCCGGCTGCCTCAGCGACCGCACATGCTTCTTTCCATACGCTTAGCACCAGTGCCCTGCCGCTCTCGTTGGAAAGGATCTGCCCGACTTTGAGTCCGAGCAGCGCTGAGCAGGCATTGTAGCCGGCATTGGATATGGCCTTTTTCCAGATAAAAGGAAAAATGTTTTCCTCGTATCGCGCTTCACAGCCTCCGCGGATAAAAAGATCCTGCAGCGCAAACCCAGCCGCACGGCTCTCCGCACTCTCCTGCGCAGGGCCGAACCGCATCACAACACCGCTTTCCGGGCGGCTGACGCAGACGCCCGGTTCCGGAAGTTCGGTGCCGATCTGTCCGAATCCGCAAAGGACCCTCTCTTTGGGGATATACTTTTCCAGCGCATAATCATTGTCCAGCCCGTTCTGCAGAGAAACAACGACCGTGTTTTCTCCGATGCACGCCATCACAGAAGGCATGATACTCTCCGTCTGCGTCGCCTTCACCATGAGGATGACCATGTCCATCAGGCAGATCTCTTCCGCGCTTGCCGCCGTGTGAAACCCCTCAATGCGTTTTTCTTCCCCGAAAAGCCGGAACACGAGGCCCTCGTCCCGGATCCTGTCCATATGTGCCTTGTAGCGGTCTACGAGATACAGGTCTCCTCCGCCCATCTTCAGATAGGCAGCAAAAACACTTCCGGCCGCCCCGCTTCCGATCATCGCAATTTTCATTTCCGCTCTCCCCTTGTTGAAAAGAAAGCCGGGCCTGAAGCCCGGCTTTCCGGATGAGTCTGACCGATTATTTCAGATACTGTTTATCGTAGTTGCCCTGTATCGCGCGGACGACCTGGGACAAAACGGCGTTGACAGGCGTCGGGATGCCAAGCTGCTCACCATATTCGGCGATCTTCCCGTTGAGAACATCGATCTCTGTCTGCCGATGGTTCATGAGCATATCCTGGCACATGGAGGGATAATAATCGGCAACACTGTTTACGACATCCAGATGGTCGACTGCGATATACTCTTCCGCATCCAGAAAAGTGCCTCTTGCTGTGGCGACCGCACAGCTTTCGCGGATCACCGCGCGGAACAGCTGGGCGCCGTACGGGTCTGCTTCCACTTCGCCCACCTTCAGCCGGAGAACGGCGCAAACTGTATTGACTGTGGCGTTGCAGATCACTTTCTTCCAGATGAACTTGTAAATATCGTCAGCCCGCCAGTAGGCATCGTTACCGCCGGCACGAAAGCACTTGAGCATCTCTTCACAGACAGCATCAAGCTTTTCGTTTCTTTCCATCCCGCCGAAGTTCATCTGCGGGCCGCCGACCGGGGTACAGATACAGCGGGCGGGTTCGGGAAGTGATGTGCCGAGAACGCCAGAGCCAATCACGATACGGCTTTTAGGATAAGTCCTAAGCAGAATATCGTCGTTGCCAAGACCGTTGATCAACGAACATGCAACCGTGTTTTCGGCGACAACAGGCTGAGAGTCGATAACGGCCTGCTCCAGCTGAGTGGCTTTTGTCACATAAATAATGACGTCAACTTTTCCTTCTTCCTCGAAAGCCGCTTCGGCGGAGGTATAGGTACGGAACCCTGTCACGAGCCGGGTATAATCCTTATACTCACCGTTCTCCATCTGGTGAATGGTGAAGGTCATGCCTTCCTCGGCTACTTTCTTCATATGCGCTTCGTAACGGTCGATCAGAATGATATCCGCGCCGCCCGCCCGAAGATAAGAGGCAAACACACTGCCGGCAGCGCCGGATCCAAACATAGCAAACTTCATAATACTCCTTCTGTTTTGATTATTCTGTTTACAGCGAAGACTCTTCTGTCATTCGGTGACTTCGAACTTGTATCCGACGCCCCAGACGGTCTTAAGGCACCATTTGTCGGATACACCTTCCAGTTTTTCTCTCAGGCGTTTCACATGCACATCCACGGTGCGGGAATCACCAAAGTAATCAAAGCCCCATACTTCGTCCAGCAGCTGGTTTCTTGTAAAGACACGATTGGGCGAAGAAGCCAGATGATACAGCAATTCCATTTCTTTCGGTGGGGTATCGACTTTTTTGCCATCGACAACGAGTTCATAGGAATCCAGATTGATCACGAGTTTGTCGAATGTCAGCTTCTTTTCCATCGGCCCGTCGTGATCAGTCCTGCGCATGACCGCATGAATGCGGGCGATCAGTTCCTGCGTCTCGAAGGGCTTCGTGATATAGTCGTCCGCGCCGAGTTCCAGACCCGTCACCTTATCGCTGATTTCGCCTTTTGCGGTTAACATAATAATCGGCACTGCAGACTTTTTGCGGATATCCTTGCAGATCTCCCATCCGTTTTTACCGGGCAGCATGATATCCAGAAGAACAACATCGGGAGAAAACAGATCAAAATCCGCTTCTGCACGGTTTCCGTCCGAAGCGATCATCACATCGAACCCGTCCTTGCCGAGATAAAGGCGGAGCAGTTCCGCAATGTTTGCGTCATCTTCTACTACAAGCGCTCTTTTGGCCATATCGTTGTCCTCCTCTGAGTATTAAAATCTTTTTCCGGTTTTATTATATGCGCAATCAGGAAGAATTCAATAATAAAATGTAAAACCTGCCTGATCACGTCAGCCCGTACGGCCAGCCGACGAGGCCGCCCATATCGTAGATCTCTCGATATCCCAGTCCTTCCAGAAGCTTCGCTGCCCTGGCGCTGCGCAAACCGGTCCGGCAATACACCATCACAGGGCTCTCTATATTGGGAATCAGTTCCCCGGCGGACTCCGCGGTGATCTCATCCACGGGAAGCAGCTGTGCGTCGGCAGCATGGCCGGTGATGTATTCCGGCTCTTCCCGCACGTCGATCAGTGTGATCGTCGGATCGTTCTGTAGCATTCGATGTGCTTCTTCAAAGGAGAGTTTTTTTATCATGTTCCGTCTCTCTTTCCTTTTTCTGTTCAGCGATTATTCAAAAACACGACAGAGAACTGCAGTAACAGGATACCACTTCTCGTCTGCTGCGGCAAGTTCACGGTTCTGATTCTGGTAAATATCACAAAAAAAATAGTACATTTACCAAATATGGCAATTTCTTTTGACAATATGCCCAAATTCGTGTTGTAATATTTGTACAACATTGCCTCTTGCGGAATCAACTCTTTTTGTGTATTATAATGACAGAAATCAAGAGTACTTGATAAAACTTCATCCGTGTGAGTGGGACCGGATGAGGGATTGCCGAGGATTAGGCAAAGGGAACGCTCCGGCATTGAGTCTATCTCGCTTATGAGATTGTCCTGAGGGACGTATTGGAAGCCCGAGAGAGGATCCTGATGATGACGCGGCAATACTCCAATGCGATTGAATCTAAAGAAAGAGAGGTTAAAAGATGTTAGATATCAAGAACTCAGAGGAGTAGCCCTTGGCTGTGTTGAGCGTTTAAAGCTGCAGTCAAGGGTTACTTCTTTTTTGTCGAAAAATTGATCTCTGACGTTTTTCCGATGCGGATTCTGCCGCAGCGGTTATTTTTTGCCCGGTTTCGTGGAATTGCACGGAACCGGGCGCTGTTTCTTACGG